>Ga0207878_100233_pt1 | contig 32080 bp, 25 predicted proteins | sample LinPmetageLP41_FD_184053 | JGI IMG/M metagenome (GOLD analysis project Ga0207878, IMG submission 184053) | Marine viral communities from the Pacific Ocean - LP-41 (SPAdes) | ecosystem: Environmental > Aquatic > Marine > Oceanic | place: Pacific Ocean | collected 2010-08-27 | reverse complement strand
AAATGCAATCAAATTATATAATGAAATAAGATTACACTTATCTTTAGACTATAAAACACCAAATATGGTATATAAATTAACAGCGTAAAATCAATTTTAACCTGTAGCCATATTTCAGGACAAGACATTAAAAACTGAACTAAATGACAAAACTTTCATTCATTGAAAAAAAACAAATTTGAGAAACTTTTCGGAATGAAATCTGGGTATGTAATGGACTTTTCGGACAGAACATTCCAAGAATTTGTTGGAGATGCTGTTGGAATTGACATTTATGATAAAAAATATAATTACGGTAGTGGCTCAAAAGCAAACAGATTGCGTGGATTTTGGAGCGAGGAATCTAATTACAATATTGCGATATTATTAGAAAAATTATTGGAATATTGGCTTGACCAAGCACAATCTGGAGAAATAAATTATGACAGAGCTGATGAAAATAATTATCAAGATTGTACTGGAATTGTTGAAAAACTAAAAGCCGAAAATCCAGTTGAAAATATAGACTCTATTCAGGCAAATTCTGACGACAGAACGTTTAACATATTAGCAGAATCAATAAGAAAAAGTATAACCAAAAACGAACCAGAAAAAGCGTTGGACAGACTTCATACATTCACAATAAAATACATTCGACAATTATGTGATAATCATCAAGTTTTCTATGATAAAGAAACACCACTTCACAGTTTGTTTGGAGGATTCGTCAAAAAAATAGTTAAAGACGGACTTGTGGAATCGACAATGACTGAACGAATTTTAAAATCGTCTATTTCTGTTTTAGAGGCTTTTAACGGAGTGAGAAATAATCAAAGTTTTGCGCACGATAATGAAATATTGAATTACAACGAAAGCATATTGATTTTTAACAATGTTTCAAATGTAATTAGATTTTTAGAAACCATTGAAAAACCAAAAACTGAAGAAAAAGAAGAAATAATTGAGGAATGGGATGACCTTCCGTTCTAAAAAATAACAGTGCACAACAAAGAACTGAGTTAAAAAACAAGTCTTTTTAGTGTAATTTTGACACAAAATTAAAGCACATAAACTCATTACTATTTTTAATACCAAAGAAGATATCAATACTTTAATAAACACTATCGATAATAATTCTCACCAAAAATTAATTTTACATCTTAAATTGTTGCAAAATCCTCATTAAAAAAACTCTTAATTAATGACAGATAGAGCATTAGATAGAATTATAGAAATGGCTTGGGAAGACCGTACTCCTTTTGAGGCCATTGCATTTCAATTTGGCACATCAGAATCTGATGTTATAAAAATAATGCGCACAGAACTTAAAGAAAGTTCTTTTAAATTATGGCGAAAGCGTGTTAATAGTGGCGTGAGTCAAAAGCATTTAAAAAAGAGAAGTTCAGAAATTTCAAGATTTAAGTGTACCAGGCAAAGCAGCATTTCAAATAATAAAATATCAAAAAGGTAAATTAAACCGTTATAGTTGGTAAGAAGACAGTTGTAATAATGCTACTATGAATATTTTTAAGGGGGTGATAAATATTACGTTAGTTGTATTAGGACTACTTTTAGGTATTGTTTTACTTTTCTATTGCTATGAAAAATACCATTTATATATATTCGAAAATACCTCTTTAAAAATTTCAGAAGAAGAATTAGTTCGTAATTGGGGACAACCAGATAAAGAATATAGATATGATGTTGGGAGTAAAACAGTATTTTATAATACGTTTTTCAATGAATTTGTATTTAACATCAATACAGAAAGTAAAGTTGATTTAAAATACAAAGACAATTTTTAGTAATACTATTTAAAGTACTTTCCATTGATTTCTTATTATTAAGTAGATTTAAAAAATAGGTGAAATGTAAGCTTCTTAAGTCTTTATACTTTTTTACAAGCCTAACAAATCGTTAAAAAAAAGTGTAATGACCAAATATTTTTTAGATTTGTAAGTAATGAAACAAATAATACATAAAACAACTTCAGTTTTTATGGCAATTGTAGTTCTTTTTACTACGATGTCATTTACTGTTGATATGCATTATTGTGGAGATACAATGGTCGATTATTCTTTTATGCAGCAAGTAGAATCTTGTGGTATGGAAAAAGAAATTGAAATTGTAACTTCAAGTTGTGAAAATCCTACATTTTCAAAAAAAGCTTGCTGTTCAGATAAGCAATTTATTAAAGAGGGTAGTGAGGATTTAAAATTTTCTGCAGACCAGCTTACATTCGAGCAACAAGCTTTTGTTGCTACATTCTTTTACAGTTATAGCAGTCTATTTGAAGGAACAGAATCTAAAGAAATTCCGTTTATAGATTACCCGCCACCCTTTGTCAAACGCGATGTGCAAGTCCTGCACCAGACATTTTTAATTTGATTTATTAGACTCTCCCGTTTATTCGGGAATGTAGCCCGGCGATACCATCGTTTGGGCATATTTTGTTGTTTCTATTGTTTTAAAAACAAATAGTTCATAGCTAATAATTTCTCATTAAAATGTCTTCAATATGCTAAATAAAAGCATCAAGTTTCTTATAGAAAATAAATTGGTTGCTGTCCTTTTACTCCTTGTTTTTGTGGGTTGGGGGGTTGTTAATACACCATTTAATTGGGAAACAGGTATTTTACCATCAAATCCGGTAGCAGTAGATGCGATTCCAGATATTGGTGAAAATCAGCAAATAGTTTTTACCAAATGGCAAGGTCGATCTCCCCAAGATATAGAGGACCAAATTACGTATCCACTTACAACTTCGTTGTTGGGGATTCCAGGTGTAAAAACGATTCGTAGTTCTTCTATGTTTGGTTTTTCAAGTATCTACATCATTTTTGAAGAGGATATTGAATTCTATTGGTCCCGTAGTCGTATTTTAGAAAAACTTAATTCTTTACCAGCAAACTTATTGCCAGATGGTGTTAGTCCATCTTTGGGGCCAGATGCTACTGGATTAGGGCAAATTTTTTGGTACACATTAGAAGGTAGAGATGAAGCTGGAAATCTAACAGGTGGTTGGGATCTACAAGAGCTTAGAAGCATTCAGGATTATTATGTAAAGTATGGACTTTCATCTGCAAGTGGCGTCTCTGAGGTTGCTTCTATTGGCGGATACGTACAAGAATATCAAGTAGATATTAATCCAGAAAAAATGCGCCAATACAATGTAAGTATGGGCGATGTAGTAAAAGCAGTAAAACAAAGCAACCAAGATATTGGTGCCCAGACATTAGAAATTAATCAAGCAGAATACTTGGTTCGTGGATTGGGTTATGTAAAGTCCATTTCAGATATTGAAGATGCTGTTGTGGATTCAGAAAACTTTACATCAATTCGCATTAAAGATATAGCAAATGTACATTTAGGTCCAGCGACTAGACGTGGTATATTAGACAAAGAAGGTGCAGAAGTTGTAGGCGGAGTTGTAGTAGCGAGATATGGTGCGAATCCGCTGGAAGTAATCAATAATGTAAAATCACAAATTGCCGAGATACGTTCTGGACTACCTAAAAAAACATTAAAGGATGGTAGCGTTTCCCAAGTAACAATAGTTCCTTTTTATGATAGAACCCAGCTTATTCAAGAAACATTAGGCACATTAAATGAAGCACTTACTTTAGAGATTTTAATTACAATTCTGGTTATTATCATCATGGTGTTTAACCTTAGAGCATCCTTACTTATTTCTGGATTGTTACCAGTTGCAGTATTAATGGTTTTTGTTGCGATGAAGCTATTTAATGTAGATGCAAATATTGTAGCGCTTTCTGGAATTGCGATTGCAATTGGTACTATGGTTGACGTAGGAGTCATACTTGCCGAAAACATGATTCGGCATTTAGAAGATGAAAAACTACGTTTTAAAGAAAATGGAATTGAATTTACCACAAACGAGATTATTTACAATGCAACAGCAGAAGTTTCTGGAGCTATTTTAACCGCTGTTTTAACTACTATTATTAGTTTTCTTCCCGTATTTACTATGATAGGTGCCGAAGGCAAACTTTTTCGCCCCTTGGCATTTACCAAAACAATGGCGCTTACTGCATCCTTACTAATAGCGTTATTTTTAATTCCACCTCTTGCAGCATTTTTATTTAAAAAATCTAGTGTAAGAGAGCGTACCAAATATTTGCTTAATAGTATTTTAGTAATTCTAGGGGTAATTGCAATAGTTTATGGGTATTGGCTAGGTCTAATTTTAATTGCTTTTGCAGCAACTGCCTTTTTAACACTTCGCGGAATCTTTACTAAAAAGCGAGCTAATCTTGTAAACATCATTATTTCTGCAACTGCTATCATATTTTTATTGGCAGCATACTGGCGACCCTTAGGTTTTGACAGAAGTATAATTATGAATTTAATTTTTGTTTCCATTATCTGTTTTGGGCTTCTTGGATTATTTTCTATATTCAGAATATATTATGAACAGATATTGCGCTGGGCACTGCAAAACAGGTATTTGTTTCTTATAATACCTACAACAATTCTCATTTTGGGTATTGTAATAATGCGCAATACGGGCAAAGAATTTATGCCTGCATTAAATGAAGGTTCTTTTCTATTAATGCCTACCTCTTTACCTCACGCTGGGGTAGAAGAAAACAAACGTGTACTACAGCAACTAGATATGGCTGTTGCAAGTATTCCAGAAATTGAAACAGTAGTAGGAAAAGCAGGAAGAACAGAATCTGCACTTGATCCAGCACCCCTTTCTATGTATGAAAATGTGATTCAGTATAAATCTGAATTTATGCGGAATGAAAAAGGAGATCGCCAACGGTATAAAGTAAATGATGATGGACTTTTTGTGCTAAAAAATGAAAAGTTTATAATCAACCCTAATAATGAAATTGATGAGGATGCGAATTATGAAGTATCACAATTAAAAACCACAGCAACACACAATGATTTAATTCCAGATAATGATGGAGAATATTACCGAAACTGGCGCCCCGAAATAAATAGCCCAGATGATATTTGGAATGAAATTGTTAAAGTAACCAAACTGCCAGGAGTGACGTCGGCACCAAAACTGCAACCTATAGAAACGCGACTGGTTATGCTTCAAACCGGAATGCGAGCTCCTATGGGAATTAAAGTTAAAGGTCCCGATTTAAAAACCATAGAAAGTTTTGGGTTTGAGCTTGAAAAGATTTTAAAAGAAGCCGAAGGTGTAAAAGAACAAGCCGTTTTTGCAGATCGTATTGTAGGGAAACCTTATTTACTTATTGATATAAAACGTGATCAATTAGCACGATATGGTATTTCCATTATGGATGTACAGGAAATTCTACAAGTGGCAGTAGGAGGGATGGCACTTACCCAAACTGTAGAAGGTCGGGAGCGTTATGCAATTAGGGTAAGATATCCAAGGGAGCTTCGTGCAAACCCAGAAGATTTAAAAAATATTTATGTGCCAGTAGATAAAGGCAATCCAGTACCGTTAGGAGAATTAGTAGACATTCGTTATGAACAGGGTCCACAAGTAATTAAAAGTGAAGATACTTTCTTAATTGGATACGTGCTTTTTGATAAACTCGATGGCTTTGCTGAAGTAGATGTTGTAGAAAATGCTCAGTCTTTAATTCAAGAACGAATAGATAGTGGTGAACTTATAGTGCCACAAGGAGTAAATTACCGTTTTACAGGTACGTATGAAAACCAATTACGTGCAGAGAAAACACTTTCTATAGTTGTACCATTGGCACTAATTATTATTTTCCTTATTCTTTATTTTCAGTTTAAATCTGTTACAACCTCCTTAATGGTTTTTACTGGAATTGCTGTAGCCTTTGCTGGTGGGTTTATAATGATTTGGTTGTATGGGCAAGATTGGTTTTTTAATTTTAGTCTATTTGGTGAAAATTTTAGGGATTTATTTAATATGAAAACCATTAATTTAAGTGTAGCAGTCTGGGTTGGATTTATAGCCCTTTTTGGTATCGCTACAGATGACGGTGTTGTAATGGCAACATATCTCACCCAAACATTTGATCGTGAAAAGCCTAACGATAAAAAAGAAATTAGACGTGCTGCTCTAGAAGCCGCTTCAAAACGTATTCGCCCATGTTTAATGACCACCGTAACAACTATTCTTGCATTATTGCCTGTACTTACTTCCACAGGAAAAGGAAGTGATATTATGATCCCTATGGCAATACCCATTTTTGGGGGAATGATTATCGATATCACCTCTTATTTTATTGTACCAGTACTTTATAGCTGGAGAAAAGAGATTTCTTTGTCAAAAAGAGAAAATACACACAACACTGTAATAAGTGAGACTAAAAATATTTCAGAATGAAAAAAGTAAATCAACATACAGCTGTTTTAACAATTTTAATGCTTTTTTTAAGTGTTTATGGTTTTGCCCAACAGTTAGAATCTTATATAGTAGAGGCAGCAAATAATAATCCAGAGATTAAAGCTTTTGAACTTCGTTATGCTATAGCAGATGAAAAAGTGAATGAACTAAATACATTGCCCAATACCGAAATAAGTGCTGGATATTTTGTTAGTGAACCAGAAACTAGAACTGGAGCTCAAGTTGCCCGATTTTCAATTAGACAAATGATTCCTTGGTTTGGTACAATTACCGCTCGAGAAAATTATGCAACCTCTATGGCAGATGCCGAATATGTTGAAATAGCGATTGCAAAAAGAAAACTCTCACTAGCAGTTTCTCAATCGTATTACAAACTCTATGGATTAAAAGCTTCACAAAAAGTACTTGAAGAAAACATCCAACTTTTAGAAACGTACAAGACTTTAGCTCTCAATTCTGTTGAGGTAGGAAATGCCTCTGCGGTAGATGTGTTAAAATTACAAATACGTCAAAACGACCTTAAGCAACAAATAGAAGTTTTATTGCAATCGTATGCTGCAGAACAGAATATGTTTAATACACTCTTAAATAAAGAAGAAAATGCCATAATTACGGTGGTAGATTCACTTGGTTTGCCTTCAGAATTTATAGATAATACACAGGCTAATCTTGAGCTGCATCCAGAGCTACTTAAATATGATAAACTTTTTGAATCTGTAAATCTTTCAGAATCTGTAAATCAACGAGAATTACGACCAAATCTTGGTTTTGGATTAGATTATATTCCTGTAGCAGAAAGACCAGATATGTCTTTTAGTGATAACGGAAAAGATATTATTATGCCTATGGTCTCATTAACAATACCCATTTTTAATACTAAATATAAATCTGTAACTAAACAAAATGAGTTAAAACAACAAGAAATTACCTCACAGAAAGAAGCTAGAAAAGACAAGTTGCAGAACTTATTACAATCCGCTATTTATACGCAAACTGCAAGTAGGTTAACATATTTAACTCAAGCTGAAAATTTAAAACAGGCAAAAAATGCAGAAGAAATACTATTAAAAAATTATGAAACTGGAGTGATAGATTTTAATGATGTACTAGACATACAAGAATTACAGCTTATGATTCAAATGAAGGGTATTGAGGCCATTAAAAACTATTATCTACAAACGGCAATTATTAATTATATAGCCAATTAACTATGGAAAAGGATTTTTACATAAAAAATATGGTTTGTAACAGATGCATTAAAGTTGTTAAAGAGGAATTAGAATCAGTTAATATCAATGCAAAAAATGTTTCATTAGGTAAAATCACAGTAGATATTACTAAGGGAGACTCAACTATTTTTCTTTTAAGAGAGCTTTTGTTAAAAAACGGTTTTTTATTAATTGAAAATCCAGAAGAACAATTGGTAGAGAGTGTAAAAATTAATCTGATACAATTGCTTCAAAAATTACCATTAGAGATGAAAGTTAAATTGTCTGAATACCTATCAAATCAACTACATCAAGATTATTTTAAAGTAAGTAAACTATTTTCATATACAGAAAAAACAACTATTGAGAAATACTTTATCAAATTGAAAATTGAAAAAGTTAAAGAGTTAATACAACTAGATCAATTTAATTTCACTGAAATAAGTCAGCAATTAGATTACAGTAATGTAAATCATTTAAGCAGCCAATTTAAAAATGAAACTGGAATGAGTTTAACAACTTATAAGTCAATGAATGAGGGTTTTAGGAATTCTTTAGACCAAATTTTGTAGGTATTAGCCAAAATTATGATACAAACACCAAAACAGCGATTATATATTTGTAATGTTAAATTAAGATTATTATGAAAAAAATTGTATGTGTTATTTTATTAATTACAATATCTGCATTAAAAGCTCAAGATAAAAAGTCTGTAGAAGGTAATGTAGATAATCTTCCTGTTCATGAGTATAATTTAATTATAGATAATGAAGTAGTAAATAAAGCTGGTAAAGATGTAATGGGAATGACAGTAAATGGTTCCATTCCAGGTCCCACATTACGATTTAAGGAAGGAGAATATGCAATTATCAATGTTACAAATAAAATGGAGGTGGAAACTTCTATACATTGGCATGGTTTATTACTGCCTAATTTTTTTGATGGTGTACCATATTTAACAACTCCTCCAATTGCACCTGGCACAACTTTAAAATACGAGTTTACAATTAAACAATCTGGTACATATTGGTATCATTCACATACTATGCTCCAAGAGCAAAGCGGTGTATATGGATCCATTGTAATTGAACCAAAAATTAAAAATGTGGAATATGATAAAGACTTGGTTTTATTATTATCAGACTGGACTAACGAAAAGCCAAAAGATGTTTTAAGAACATTAAAAAGAGGAAATGAGTGGTATGGTATTAAAAAAGGAACTTCAACACCTCTTAATCAAGTGATTGGAAGAGGAGCATTTGGTGCTCAAGTAGATTTTTGGAGACAACGTATGGAAGGTGCAGACATTGCAGACGTTTATTATCCAGCTTTTTTAATTAATGGTGAAAAATCTGTTGAATATCCAGAATTTAATCCCGGGGAAAAAGTGAGATTACGAATTATAGATGGATCTGCATCTACTTCATTCTGGATGACATTTGGTGGAGAAAATCCAACTCTAATAGCTGCAGATGGAATTGACGTTGTACCAATAAAAAAAAATAAAACTTTTATAGGAGTTGCAGAAACATACGATTATATAATCACGATCCCACAAGAAGGTAAAATTGAATTTAAAATTACTGCTCAAGATGGATCTGGAAGTGCTTCGGCTTTTATAGGTAATGGAAAAGTCATTACTGCTCCACAAGTTGAAAGGCCAGATAAAATTGCAATGATGCAAGAAATGTCTAAAATGGAAATGAAAATGGGAGCTCATGCATTAAAATTTCAACCAGGAAAAGATGAACGATTTAAAATGAAAGAAGAATATGGAATGCATATGGATCATTCAAATATGGATAACATGAGAATGAATAATGATAAAATGGATATGAATATGCCGAAAGATTCTATAATGAATGAAAATGTGGATCATATAAAAATGGATCATTCAAAGATGAAAGACATGAACATGATAAAGGAAGATAAAATGAAAACAATGGAAATGGATGGAATGCAGGGAATGAATATGTTTAGCGAGTATAACTACGATTTTTTAAAATCACCCGAAAAAACAACTTACGATAAAAATATTCCTGTTAAAGAAATATTACTCAATCTTACTGGAAATATGAACCGGTATATATGGAGTATGAATGGAGTACCTCTATCTGAAACAGACAACATAAAAATAAAAGGTGGTGAGATTACTCGAATGACTTTTAATAATTTAACGATGATGCATCATCCAATGCATTTACACGGTCATTTTTTCAGAGTTATTAATAAAAATGGAGAGTATTCACCCTTAAAACATACGGTTAATGTACCACCAATGCAGGAAATTACTATAGAATTTTATGGTAATGAATATGGAGACTGGTTTTTTCATTGCCATATTTTATATCACATGATGAGTGGGATGGCACGTATTGTTAGTTATGATACTCCAAGAGATAATCGTTTGGATAGATATCCAGTTTCTCATTTAATTAAAGAAGCAAATCTATGGTACACTTGGGGTATGGCAGATGTTGCATCACATATGGGAGAATTAAATTTAATAACTTCAAATATTAGAAACCAATTTGGATTGATGATAGAATATGGTTGGAATAAAAATATTGAAGCAGAATTCACCTATGAAAGGTATTTACACGACTACTTACGACTTTTTGGAGGTATAAATGTTGAAAACGAAATTGAAGATAGCTTAGATGAAATTAACACAACTGCAATTGTAGGGATTAGATATTTAACACCTTATTTATTTAATCTAGACGTTCGTGTAGATAGTAAATTAAGACCTCAAGTAAGTGTGAGTAGAGAAATAATGATTTTTCCTCGTACATCTATCTTTGGTAGTTATGAATATCAGGCAGACTTTGGCTTGATAGATGATTTACCTTTAGAAGAAACTTTTTCTAAAGAAGTAACATGGAATGCTGGGATAGAATATTTTTTATCAAAAAACTTTTCACTAACAGGAAGTTATGACAACCGTTTTGGAGTAGGTGGCGGACTTTCATTAAGATTTTAAATAAACAAAAATTAATAACAACTAAATTTTATAAAAATGAAAACTGTAAAAAGAACAATTGGAATTGCCATTTTGGCATTAGTAACCGTAGCTTTTATGTCATGTAAGGATGGTAATAAAGAACACGATAATTCAGACGGACATCATGAAGATGCAAATGCCGCCATGAATAGAGAAATGTCACATGAAGAAGGTAAAGATATAAACCATGAAATGGCTATGAATGAAAATCAGGACACAAAGGCGGAAGCTATATTAAATGATTATTTTAATTTAAAGGATGCATTGGTAAACGATGATAATTCTAAAGCAAAAGAGTTAGGTAACACTTTAACTAATTCTCTTAAAGCTTTTGATACATCAAAATATGCAGATGAAGAAAAGTCTGAGTTAAAAGATATAATTGAAGATGCAACAGAACACGCAGAACATATAAGCGAAAGTGACCTTAAACATCAACGTGAACATTTTAAAGTATTAAGTAAAGATATAACTGATATGGTTGCAATAACAGGAACAAAAAGCAAACTTTACGTACAGTTTTGTCCTATGTATGATGGTGGAACTTCCTGGTTAAGTATGAAAGAAGAAGTACGTAATCCATATTACGGTAGCCAAATGTTAAAATGCGGTAAAGTGCAAAGAGAAATTAATTAATTGAAAATATTAAAAATCATAGCTTGGACAGCCTTAATCTCTTTCGCGGTCATTCAGTTTTTCCCAGTACATTACAATACTAGTGAAACTATACCAGAGACAGATTTTATGCTAATAAATAAGGTGCCTGCGACAGTAAAAAACTTGTTGCAGGTCTCCTGCTATGATTGTCATAGTAATAAAACAGAATATCCATGGTACAATAAAATACAGCCCATTGCTTGGTATTTGGAAGATCATATAAAACATGGGAAGGGAGAGTTAAATTTCAACGAATGGGGAAGCTATTCCGATAGACGAAAAAAAAGTAAACTACGCTCTATAATAAAACAAATTGAAAATGGAGAAATGCCGTTAGATAGTTACACACTTCTACATGGAGATGCAGTTTTATCATTAAAACAAGAAAAAGATATTATTACATATTTAACTCGATTAAAAGACAGTTTGAATTAATTTTTTAAAAAAACTACTATGAATTATTTTAGAACATTCTATTTACTAGTATTTCTCACTTTAATTATAATTTCTTGCAATGACAATGAAACAAAAGTAGTCAAGGAAGAAATAACAATTAATAAAAAAGAAAATGATACTTTAAAAAATAAAGAAGATGTTCTTTTTGTAATGAAATCTTATAAAGATGCAATACAAAATTTAACTACTGAGGGAACTTTCAATCTCTTTACTCCAAATTCGGTAATATATGAACAAGGCAAAGTTGAAGGTACGTATAAAGATTATATAGAGGGCCATTTAGGACCAGAACTTGAACACTTTAAAAGTTTTTCATTTTCAGAATATGAGATTCAAGCAACGGTTCATTTACCGTATGCATACACAACCGAAAATTATTTATATACCATAGTATTAAAAGGAGATGATAAAAAAGGAATTAAAGAACGAGTTATTGAGAGTAAAGGAGTGGCTACTTCTATCCTACAAAAAATTGATGGACAATGGAAAATTATACATTCACATACTTCTTTTAAAAAGCTAAATCAATAATATTATGAAACATACTTTTCAAATACACGGAATGACTTGTAATGGATGTAGAAGTCACGTAGAGAAAACACTTTCTGAAGTAAAAGGTGTTACCAATGTTATGGTAGATCTTGAAAAAGCAGAAGCCGTTATAGAAATGAATACTCACATTAAGTTGCAGACTTTTCAAAATACACTTAAAGAAGATGGAGGACGATATACAATTCACGAACCTGGAGAACATCAACATAAGCCTTTAAAAAAAGCTGAAAAAGAAAAGAAACCCCAAAATAACCAAGAAGGAACCGGAACCTTTTATTGCCCTATGCATTGTGAGGGCGATAAAACATATTCTAAACCTGGTGACTGTCCGGTATGTGGGATGGATTTAGTGCAAGAAGCAACAACAGTTTCAAAAAAAGCGTCGCAATTTACTTGTCCTATGCACCCTGAGGTTATAAGAGATGAACCGGGTTCATGTCCTATTTGCGGTATGGATTTAGTGCCAATGGAGCCAACTATTTCTGAAGAAGAAAAAAGCTATTCAAAACTTCAGAAAAAATTTTGGATAGCTACTGCATTTACAATTCCAATATTTTTAATTGCCATGTCAGAGATGGTTCATGACAATCCAATATATACCTGGTTAAATCAAAAATACTGGAACTGGATTCAGTTTGGATTATCACTTCCTGTTGTTTTTTATGCAACCTGGATGTTCTTTGAAAGAGCTTGGCGTTCTATAAAAACGTGGAATTTAAACATGTTTACTCTTATTGGAATTGGTGCAGGAGTTGCTTGGTTATTTAGCCTTTTTGGAATGCTCTTTCCAGATATTTTTCCACAACAATTTAAAACAGTATCGGGCACTGTACATGTTTATTTTGAAGCTGCAACTGTAATATTAACCTTAGTACTTATGGGGCAGTTGCTTGAAGCACGAGCACATAGCCAAACCAATAATGCTGTAAAAGAGTTATTAAAACTGGCGCCAAATCAAGCTATACGAGTAGTAGATGGTAAAGAAGAGGTGATAAGCATAGACAAAATTAATAAAGGAGATTTATTACGAGTAAAGCCTGGAGATAAAATTGCAGTAGATGGAAGTATCGTGGAAGGTGAAAGTACAGTAGATGAATCTATGATAACTGGAGAACCTATTCCTGTAAATAAATCTGTTGGTGATAAAGTACATTCTGGGACAATTAACGGAAAGCAATCTTTTTTAATGACTGCCGAAAAAGTTGGTTCTGAAACATTGCTGTCTCAAATAATAGATATGGTTAATAAAGCCAGTAGGAGCAAAGCACCTATACAAAAATTAGCAGATACTATTTCTGGATATTTTGTACCAATTGTCGTGCTAATATCTATAGCAACATTTATTGTTTGGGCGCTTGTTGGGCCAGAACCTGTGTATGTTTTTGCTTTGGTAAATGCAATTGCAGTATTAATAATAGCGTGCCCTTGTGCCTTAGGATTGGCTACACCTATGTCTGTTATGGTTGGAGTTGGAAAAGGAGCTCAATCTGGAGTTCTTATTAAAAATGCAGAAGCGCTAGAGACATTGAACAAGATAGATGTTCTTATTGTAGATAAAACAGGTACTCTAACAGAAGGGAAACCTTCCGTAGAGAAAATTGGAGCAGTAAATGAACTTTTTTCTGAAGCAAAAGTGTTACAATTTGTAGTATCACTTAATCAATTAAGCGAACATCCTTTGGCAGAAGCAACAGTTGCCTATGGTAAGAAAAAAGATGTTGAGGTTTTAAAAGCTTCTCAATTTACTTCAGTAACCGGAAAAGGAGTAAAAGGGATTGTGGATGATAAAAACATCGCATTAGGAAATCTAAAGATGATGGAAGAAGTAAAAGCTTCAATTTCTAATGCTTTAAAAGAAGAAGTTACATTACAACAAAAGCAAGGTAAAACGGTCTCATATCTATCTGTAAATGATACTGCAGTAGGATATGTGGTTATTAGTGATGCTGTAAAAGAAACAAGTAAAAAAGCAATTGCTGCATTACAAGAAAGAGGAGTAGAGGTATATATGCTAACCGGTGATAATCATGATACTGCAAAGGCAGTTGCTAAACAATTAGGCATAACCAATTTTAAAGCAGAAATGCTTCCGCAGGATAAATTAAAAGAAGTAGAAGCGTTGCAAGCAAAGGGTGAAAAGGTTGCTATGGCTGGTGATGGTATTAATGATGCTCCTGCATTGGCAAAAAGTGATGTGGGAATTGCGATGGGTACAGGTACAGATGTGGCTATAGAAAGTGCTGGTATTACTTTGGTAAAAGGAGATTTACAAGGAATTGTAAAAGCATTTATTTTAAGTGAAAAGGTAATGCGTAATATAAAACAGAACCTGTTTTTCGCATTAATTTACAACACACTGGGGATTCCAATTGCAGCAGGAGTTTTGTATCCAATTTTTGGACTTTTACTTTCACCTATGATTGCGGCATTAGCAATGAGTTTTAGCTCTGTTTCTGTTATTGCAAATGCTTTAAGACTTAAAAATAAATCAATAAATTAGTAATAATAAAAAACCAAAACAAATGGAAACACAAGAACACACAAAATCTGGACACAATGAAAGTCAGTACACTAAATTTGTGCTAATGTTAGCTGCATCATTTGTAGCAATGTACATAACCATGTATTTAAACAGTTACCAAATAGACCATGTTTATTTCAGTCTCACTCGTTTTTACATGAGCTGTTTAGGAATTTCTGCTATGGCTATTATAATGTTTGTAGCAATGCGTTCGATGTATAAAAATAGAAAGAAGAATATTGCAATTGTAGCAGGAAGTATTTTGCTATTTGTAAGCGCATTAGGATTGGTAAGAACACAAGCTCCTATTATTGGTGATGTTTTATGGATGGAAGCTATGATTCCGCATCACTCTATAGCTATATTAACTAGCGAAAGAGCAGCTATTAAAGATCCCGAGGTAAAAAAATTGGCCGAAGATATTATTAAAGCGCAACGAAGAGAAATAGAAGAAATGAAAAAAATGATTGAAAGGTTACAAAACGAAAAATAATAACTATGAACAAAAACATTTTATATATAGGAATAGCAGTCACCATAGGACTTCTAGTAGGATGGTTAATTTTTAGTAATACTGAAGAAGCAACTACTGTATCTAAAGATCATGACCACACTGGAGAAACTGCACAACAAATGTGGACGTGCTCCATGCACCCACAAATTATGCAACCAGAGCCAGGCGACTGCCCTATATGTGGAATGGATTTAATTCCTGCAGAAACTAGCGCAAACGGACTTGCAGTAAACGAAATTAAAATGACCAATAACGCAATGGCATTAGCAAACATTCAAACTACAAAAGTAGGTGCTTCAATGAGCAGTGAAGAAGGTGATATGCTTTCTTTATCTGGAAAAATTGCAACCAATGATGAAAATAATTCGGTACAAGCTAGTTATTTTGATGGTCGCATTGAACGGTTACATGTAAATTTTGAAGGACAAGAAGTAACCCGCGGACAGATGCTTGCTACTATTTACGCACCTAGTTTAGTTGCTGCACAGCAAGAACTTATAACGGCAGCTTCACTTAAAGCATCTCAACCTGCTTTGTATAATGCAGTGCGTAACAAATTAAAACTCTGGAAACTGTCGGAAAATCAAATTAACACAATAGAACAATCTGGAAAAGTACGTGAAAATTTTCCTGTTTATGCTACGGTTTCTGGGACGGTTTCGGTTGTAATGGCTGCAGAGGGCGATTACGTAAAGCAAGGGCAGCCTATTGTAAAGTTGAGCAATTTAAATTCTGTTTGGGCAGAATTTGATGCTTATGAAAATCAGATAGCAAGTTTAAAGAAAGGTCAAAAAATAGAAATCGAGACAAATGCCTATCCCAATAAAATTTTTGAGGGTATTATTTCTTTTATAGACCCAATTCTCAACAACGCAACAAGAACAGTAACAGTGCGAGCAACCTTATCTAATAAAGATGGTTTATTTAAGCCAGGGATGTTTGTACAAGGCAAAATTAAAAACAATACTACTAGTGCAACTACAAGCTTAATTGTTCCTGCAAGTGCAGTAATGTGGACGGGAGAGCGTTCTATAGTGTACGTAAAAAGTAACCCTAACGAACCTGTTTTTGAAATGCGTGAAGTTACCATTGGTGACCGATTAGGTGAAAATTACAATGTAATTTCTGGTCTTAATAATGGTGACGAAATTGTGACCAACGGAACTTTTACTGTAGATGCCGCAGCACAATTGCAGGGTAAAAGATCTATGATGAATCAAAATAAAGTAAAAAATGAAACTACAGATAAACCCATCCCAATGAAGATGAGTTTTTCTAAAAGTTTCGAAAAGGCTTTTAAAGAAATACTTCCTTCCTATTTACAATTAAAAGATGCTTTTATTGCTTCAGAAGCTAAAGAAATAGCAATTTCAGCAAAAAGAACAGAAGAAAAATTAAAAAAAATAGATACGAAAGACTTAGGCAACATGGAAAAATTGCACGTAAGTAAGAGTATAAATATGTTGGAAGCTATATCAAATAATCATACTCTAGATAATCAAAGAGAACATTTTGTAATTCTCAATGAAAATTTAATAGCAATTGTAATTAATTTAAATAATCTTGATAAAGAATTGTACGTACAAAAATGCCCAATGGCTAATAATAATAAAGGTGCAATGTGGTTAAGTGGAGATTTAAGTATAAAAAACCCATATTATGGTGAGGCTATGCTTACTTGCGGAAGTGTAATTGATACAATTAAATGATAAATTTTTATTTAATCTGTTCTAAAAACGTGTTCAGTTTTTTTATTCGAAAAGATCCTGATGGTAGGCAAGGTTAATTTTGATGTATATTTATAAAGTATAAAGGTTGATTATACGTTTATTATACGCTTACTATACACATAGTAGCATCATTAACTTTTAACTAAATGGCAATTTCGATATTAAAATAGGAGTAAAAAATGATTAATTATCCTTATAAGAACAATGTAGTAGTACATTTTATAAACTGTAAACCACAGTAATTTCAAGTAAATTATAAATCTCTTAGATTTGTGATTATATAATAGGAATAAACACCATGGTGTTTATCCGCATGTTGTGCAACATTTGACTAACTCCCAATTAGCGAATGAAGTTTATTCATAATTAAAGACTTATTTTCTAAAATATCATTCCTTAAATTTTTCTGAATTGAATTTAAACTTAAAACTTCCTTTAAGATTTTAGACTGTTCTTTTTGAGTTACTTTTGGGAATTTTAAAGTTCTTAATAAATCTAAACTTAAATTATCACGAATTGAACCAGTTGTAATAATATCAATATACATTTTGTAAAAAGGACTTTTAATCAACTGAATAAAAAACTCTGTATCTAATCCATCAATATCAAAAACAACGTATGCAGGACTAACAAGGCTGTTATCTAATTCTTCTGACACAATACCAATACTTCCAACATTAACACGATAAGGATTATAAACTATATTTCCTTTTTTAACTAATTTATAAGCAGATGTAAATTCTTCTCCTTTTCTAAATTCATTAAAAACTACACCTGCATTATTTGTAACAGATAAAACCTTGTATTCAATATCAAGTTCATCTTCAGTTTTAGGCATAAATTTTTTGCTTTTATTAATAAGTTTATCTCCAAGTGGTTCGAACTTTTTAAGTAAATCAATAGTATTGTTTTTAAAAAAATAATAACTCGTATCTAATCTATCTTCTAAATCTGAAAAATTAATTATAAATGAGTTTTTTAAATCTTTATTTGTTCCTCTAATATTAGCATTGTCAATCCTTGTAGATTCTTTGTCTTGGTAATATTTAGAAGAAAATCCAACTAAATCAACTGGCTTATTTACTAATTCAGATTGTTTTTTAAAATCTTCCAACAACAAATCTAAATCAGTTGGTTCTCCATTATTAATCATTCTCCCATTTGGCTCAAAACCAATATACTCAGCATTACCCATAAAAACCTGATAATCATATTCTATATTGTCTTTTAATTCATTAAATACAGTTGATTTGTCTTTGAAAGTTTCATCATATTTTCTTTTCTTTTCAGTTGTAAACTTCTGTAAATAAAGGATGCTTGTTTTTATCGTTGGAACTCCAGACTGAACAAAAGTATGTGTTGGCAAATCTATTACTGCTCTAATTTCCGCTTCACTATGCAAATAATCCCGAACATATTTATAACTTTCGTTACTTAAAATTCCAGATGGAATTACAATTAGCATTTTACCTTCAGGTTTTAATAGTTTTATACCTTTTTCTAAAAATAAAATTTCTGTTTTTTGAGAATTACGGCTTGAGTTTTTACTTCCTAAAATATATTTATTTAATATAGTTTCTTTTTTTTCCTTACTCCCAAATGGAGGATTTGCAAGAATTACCGTGCAACCTGAATTTTTATCTTTTTCTTCATATTCTTTCAATAAATAATCTTTTCCTTCGTCATCTATTGTATCAAGAGAATTTCCACGAACTACACGTTTTCCATCTCCCCACATCATCATATTTATTTTAGCAGTTCTTGCTGCTCTTGGCTCTGCATCTATTCCGAAAATTTGATATTCTTTAATTGTTTGAATAAATTCTTCCTTATCTGCTCCAATTTTAGACCACATTCCACTTGGCATCTGGTCAGTTAAAAACATCATTTTCTCAAATGCTTTTATCAAAAAACCACCACTACCACAAGCAAAATCACCAATTATGTCGTAAATAGAAATTTCAGCAAGGTCAGCCATAAAATTAACTATTGGTCTTGGAGTAAAGAATTGACCAAGCCCTTTTCCTCTTAATTGTGTTGGGAGAAATTCCTCAAAAGCACGTCCTTTTATATCAATATCTCCTTTTAATTTGAAATTTTCTAATTTATCCCAAACAGAATATAAAGTATCAAAAGATAAATTAATCTTTGTTTCTTTTTCAAAAATTTCGTGATAATTCTCTTCAATAGATTTATTAAACCAACGGTTTACATAATCAACTCCTTCTCCTAATAAATCATTTTCGTTTAATTTATCTAAAGTTAATGGATTTATTCCATTAGTTATTATATATTCTTCTTGGTAAAATTTTAAGCATAAAACCTTACTAAATTCATCAAAAGATGCTCCAGGATCTAATTTATCTCCATCACGTATTAAATTATGTATATTTCTAAAATATCTTCTATAATCTTTAATTTGCTCATAGTCAACTACAGCAGGAAGATTTGCTTTTAAATTAATAGAGTTTAAAACTTCAAAATACGATATTAGTTTTCTAACTTGACTCCAATCATCAGTTTCTAAAGTTTCAATATCACTTTCAATAATATTAACTTTAGAATTATCATAATAACCTCTTAATAAAAAAGACTTTCCGTTAGTTACTATACTATATTTAGACTCTAAAAAGAAAGCATAACTATCTACTTGAGAAATTCCAGACTGTAATGTTTCAGTAGGTTTTTTGGCTTCAACGACAATTAATGGCTTTTTGTGTTTTTCGTGAGTTACAACTAAATCTGCGAATTTTGTTTTCTTTTCACGACCAAAACTCATCTTTACTGGATAATCCCATTTTAGGCACTTATTTGGATATAATAGAGTGTTTTGAAATAATTTATCTATTAGTTTGACTTCAACATCTCTCTCTGTAATATAGTTCATTTTATCAAAATTATCTGAATGGTAAATCTACACAAATATTCGGAATAAAAAAACGTTGCACAACAACGTATATAAAAAATTGCTTCATTTGTCTTTAATTCAATGTTCTTTCCTGTTTTATTTGTTACTTTTATAGCGGAAAATTAAGTGATTTTTTACACGCAACTTTCCATATACAAGACCGTTGTGGTGCATTTAAGAAAAATCGTGATTAACGAGAAAATTAGGCTATTTGAAAAAGATAATTATTTTAGGAAGTTCTGGCAAAAATGGAGAAACCAAAAAAGTCGTTACGGAATTGATGCGTATATCCGATTGGGAACTGATTGATTTGAACGATTATAAAATTTCTCATTTTGACTATGAACATCTGAATAGGAACGATGATTTTATTAGCTTAATGAAAAGAATAACTGAAAATTATGATGTGCTGATTTTTGCAACACCTGTTTATTGGTACTCAATGAGTGGAATAATGAAAGTGTTTTTTGATAGAATAACCGACTTGTTAAGAATAGAAAAAGAAATTGGACGAAAATTACGGAACAAAAATATGGCTGTTATTAGTTGCTCAAATGGAGACAATTTAGAAAATAACTTTTGGCTACCTTTTAAAAAATCGGCTGAATATTTAGGAATGAATTACGTTGCTGACCTTCATACGTTTCAGGGAAAAATAAACAAGAAAGAAATAGCTGAATTCAAACAGAACGTGGAAAAAAACGCACCACAACACCGTATATAATTTATTGCTGGCTTCTTGCCTACTTGCGAAAGTCCTCGCGGACTTTCTTTGTCCGTAATTATTTACTAAATTAGTTGCTTGAAACACGCAACAAACCATATACAAAAACGTTGTGGTGCATTTAAGAAAAATCGAGAAAGCCTCAAAATTCGGAGAAATGGAATACCGAAAAAAATTGCGGAGGAATTGAAAAAGGAATTCTAAACCAAAATGAAACTGATTTTTTGTGGACTAAAAGCCAAACCGAAAATATCTGAATTTTAAACCGAAATCTGAAAAGCCAAACGAAACAGAAATGTGATAATAATTGCGCCGAAATTTACTCTGACGGAAAAAATCGGGCGAAACTGAATCGAATTTTTTTTTTTGGATTTTTAAGTGCAAAACCGAAAAACCTGTGTTTCTCGACGAAATCAAATCTGACTGGAAAAAGCGAAACGGAATCGGATTTTTTTTGGAATATTAAGTGCAAATCCGAAAATCTGTGTTTATCGACAAAGTCAAAACTGAAATAAAACATTGCGCCGAAATGAAATGCGGAAAATCACAAAGAGATTTAAGCGAAATTGATTAATTTGGATTTTTAAACAACAAAACGTCTGAATAAAATCTGACGTGAAAAACATAGCGTGCGAGTAGGAAAAAACGCACCACAACACCGTGTATAAGCCATTGCTTGGTCATCGCTCATCTGGAAAATTCCTGCGGAATTGTCCAGCGTAGTTTTGTACTTGGCAAGATTCGGGAAATCCCACGCAACGGCTCATACACAAAAACGTTGGCAACAAGTTAAAAAAATGAAGAAAAATCTATTTTATTTAATAGCGATTACATTAATAGCTTGCACGGAAAAACAATCAACTGAATCTGACTTCGAGAAAGATTTCGGAATGTACACTGTTTTATTGAATGACATCGATTATCACGCTTTTTATATTGAAAAACAGATTGAATTTGAAATATCTAAATTAAATATTCCTGATTCTGAAATTCAAACCGTTGATAGTATAACTAAATTATACATATCCAATATTGACAAAATTCTGACTGAATTTCAATCAGACTTATTGATAAATGACTCTACTACAATGGACAACCAAAAAATACTGATGAGCAGTAAAACGGTTAATGAATATTTTTTCAAGAACGATTCTGTTTCTGACAAAGGAAAAAAATTCAAAAAAATGACTGATAACTATAGGTCGGAATTGCTCAAATATGTTAAATATCCAATTTATCAAAAACGAGTTTTAGGTGGATTAAAAACGGACTTTATTGAAAATAGAGATAGTACCAAAAACGAACGTTTAAGTTATATTTTCCAAAACACTCCATTAATTGGTGCAATAACTTATTTAAAGCTACTTAAAAAAAACGCATTGGAATATGAATTTCAAATTGTGGCGAAAAAAACCTGTTGCCAACAAGGGCTATAGTTCATTGCGGTGGAATTTTCTGCCGAAAATTCCCGCGGGTTTGCTATCTTTCAGCACGGCGGAAAAGTCCTTCGGACATTTTCCGCAACGAAACCATAGCCTAAACGTTGTGCGGCATACAAAAAGACCACCGCATAAACAGCACATTTGGTTTTTGCCGAAACGAACGCCAACGCTAAAAAAACCAAAAGAGCTGTTTTTTGCCAACGCTCGAAATGAAATAGAAAATGAATACATTCAATGACATAAAAGAATTGGTTTTTGCTCTAAATAGAGAGTCAAAACTGATTTCTGAAATGTTTAGTAAAAGAAAATCTATTGACTATAAATTCAGTGATGCATTAGAATTAGTTGACTATGATGAAAATCGAATTGACTTCCTAATACAAAGATCCGTAATAAGAGAAAATGGCGATACTTTAGAACTTGATGACTTGTTTTTAGAATTCTTTGAACAGGTTTTAGATGTTAATGAGGAAATCAACCTATCATATATTGACGAAAACATTAAGAACATAAAGGAAAACATTGATTATTTCTTAAATGAAAATAATGAAAACAGAAAATATGGGTATCTAAGATTCATTAAAAAAACGTTTAAAAAAATTGGGCTCATCACACTAAGAAGCGTTGTTGATTTAAGGCGAAATATTGACAACACATTTAAAAACGAATCGAATTACAAAAACAAACAATTAAAGCTTGAAAACCTTGATGAAAAAAGAACAGTTATCAAAAACTTGATAATACAAACATTAAAGATTATAAACGAAGATGAAGTCACCTTTTTTAATAGAGCTTTAGATGAAGAGTTAAATAGAATTATTATTGACCTTAAACATCAACTCGGAGAATGTTCGCACAATTTAATTGAGATAGAAAAACAAATAATTGATTATCTGAATCAAATAAAAATTCACGGAAAATTTTTAGAAAAGCTAAGAAAATTAAAATACCTAAAAGACCACTTCTTAATTGAAGCGGAAACAAATGTTAAACAAATTATATCAAACAATAACTCAGTAATTTTTGAACCAAGAACCAGTGAACCTTTAAATCTATCCATAGATTTTTTAAGAGAAGATGAAAAGGCTTTTGATGTAATTAAAAAAATTGCGAAAAATCATAACGACCGAAAAGTCTTTAAGGCAGAATTGGCAGAAAGCATTTCAGATGAATTTCTCGAAAACAGTATTGAAGAAGAAATAATGATAAATTACGAGGAAATCAAAAATAGTTTTCTTGCGACTAGTGATAACTTATTCAATTTTATTTTAAGTTATGACTTTTCAAAACCTGTTGAGTTTAATGAACGGGTTACTATCTTCTGCCAAGTTATTTCACTTTACGAGCAAGACTTAGACATAAAAAATAACTTTCAAATATCCAATGGTATAGAATATGCTATTGTAACAGCAAGATAAATCTATGGTAACTAAATATACTTCAGACATATTTGATGTACTTCGTAGAGGACAATTTATCTGTTCAAACAGTCCAGACGAACACATTCAAACTCTCTACAAAGTCTTAGAAGATAGCGATACTTTTGAAGATTTGTACGAATATTTTTATCAAATCAATTACATTTTAGAACAAGGTAACGAATATTTTTACTTTTCTCGGAATGAAAGAAATGTAGATTTAGATAGAAAATTAGAAAAGGCATTTGGTTGGATTGATATGATAGATTTTTTCAAAACGTTTGACTCTTCTTTTGATGTTGGCTATAGGTTTTCGCCTTCTGATGTTGTTAATCAGTTGAAAAATAATGCGGATTTAAAGTCTAAGTTAGACAATTTTAAAAAACTTAGTAGCGATAAAAAGAACTATTCAGATAGAATAAAAAAAATAATTGAAAAGTTGGAAAAAGACAACTTTATAACATTAGAAAACGAAATTACCGAATCCTATAAAGTACTTACTTCATTTAACTACCTTAAAGACATTATTTCAATTATAAATATTCCCGAAGAAATAGAAAATGAGATACCTGAATAAAATAATCTTTATAAATAGTGCTTCGGTAAAATATACTGAAATTGAATTGGATGGTAATGTCCATTTAATTGGCACACAAGGTGTAGGAAAAAGTACTTTGCTTCGTGCTATTTTATTTTTTTACAATGCGAACAAAACGAAACTCGGTATTCCAAGAGAGAAAAAGGGGTTTGATGATTACTATTTTGAATTTCAAAATTCATACATTATTTATGAAGTTTTAAAAGAAGGTGTTCCATTTTGCGTGTTAGCATATAAATCTAATGGCAAAGTAGCTTTTAGGTTTTTTAATTCTGCATACAAAAGAGAGTTATTTATTGATGAAAATAATAGAGCTTTTGAAAGTTGGGACAAAATAAGAAATGCATTTGGCAGAGAAATACACTACAGCTCTTTGGTAACAAGTTATGAGGAATTTCGAAAGATAATTTACGGAGACAACAAAGGGCTAAAACCTGATTTTAGAAAATATGCACTCATTGAAAGTAAACAATTTCAAAATATTCCAAGAACGATTCAGAATGTTTTTCTGAACTCAAATTTAGAAGCTAAATTTATTAAAGACACCATTATAAATTCTTTAAATGAAGATGAATTTGTAATTGATATTGAGAATTATTCTAAAAACCACTTGCGTGATTTTGAAACCCAAATAAACAATATTAAGATATGGTTTAAGGAAAATAAGAAAGGACAAATAGTCATCAGAAAACAAGCTGACAAAGTAATTGATAAATACAGAGTACACAATTTAGTTAAACGTGAAAAAAAAGAACTTGCCATTAAATTAGGCTCAAGAATTCAATATGTAAATAGAGAAAAACCAATATTAGTTTCCAATTATTCCAGAGAAAAAGAAGCATTAAGCAAATTGATTGACCAAAGAAATAAATTAAAAGAAACTCAGAAAAAAAGAGAACAGAAAATAATTTCAGAAATTGATTACCTTAAAAAAGAACTCTCAAAAGCAAAGGACAAACAAGAAGAATACAATAAAATTAACATTGACCAAATTATTGAAAAAGTGTCTCAAAAAGACGCTTTAACCAACAAATCCAAAGCTTTAGAAGAAGAAAAGCAACTTCTTACTTCTAAATTTTCAGAACTCAAACAAAAATATGAAGCATTAATTTCACAGGCTCAAAACCAAAACCAAGAATTTACGAATCAAATAATCGCGGAAATTAATAATCTCAATAGTAACTTTTCTGACAATAAAACTACACTCTTTAGCAATTATCAAGAAATAATAAATCAAATTAATAAGGACAACAAAGCTGAAAAAGAAAAGGCTTTCAATAGTATAAAAACGATTTCTGATAAAGAAAACAACGTCAAGAACAAAAAATCGGAATTAAAACACCAATCCTTTTATAGTGATGAAATTCAGCAATGCAAGGATGAAAAGAAAAAACTTGAAGACAATATTTCAAATTCTAAAAGCATCATTTTAGATGCTAAAAACCAAACCACAACTACTCGAAAAGAATGGGAATTTGAAACGAAAGAAGTCGAAAGGAATTATCAAATAAGATTCGACCAAGAAACTGAAAAAACTCAAAAACTATCAGACAAAATACAAAACATAGAAAACAAAATTAACCAAAGTAAATCATCACTTTATGGTTGGCTAAACGAAAATTTTCCAAATTGGGAAAACAGTATAGGAAAAGTGATAGATGAAGAAAATGTACTTTTCAACACAGAATTAAACCCAAAGATAACTGATGAAAAAACAACCTCATTTTTTGGGATTGAACTTAATTTAAACTCATTAAACAATCGAATTAAGACTGTTAAAGAATACGAACAAGAAATCTCTGATTATCAAGAACAGATTAAACAAGTCCAGAATAACATTAAGCAATTAAATTCGGAAAAAGAGAATAATCTACAAAAACTTAAAATCAAATTCGGTAAAAAAATCAATGTTCTTAAAGATTCAATATCTGAAAATGAATATATCGTTTCACAAAGCGAAGAAAAATTAAAGAAAAACAAAGTTGAATTAGACGAATGGATTGAAAAAGCCAAACAAAAAAAAGAAACCCTATTGCAGCAATTAGAAAGTGATTTGGAAGAATTGGCTTCTAAAAAATTGAAGGCGCAAAACAATTTTGACAGTATTAAGAATGGAATAAAGAGGAAAATAACCTTAAAAGAAAACGAGAGAAATGCCGAGTTAGAAAAGTTGGAAGAATTAAAAAATGAAAAGGTTAATGTCTTAAATACTTCAATTTCAGAAAATAAAAAAGAAACAACCAAACGTATTCAAGAATTAAAGGACAAGCAAACTAAAGAACTTGATAACAAAGGTGCAGACACAAAAAGACTTTCTTTAATTGATGGCAATTTAGAAGAAATTGAAAAGAACTTAGTGTTTATTAAAAATAACGAACGCATTGTAATTGAATATGAAAAAGACAAAAGAGAGCTTTTTGATAATGTACCAACTTTAAAAGCAAATAAAGTTAGTGAAGAAAAAAAGCAAGAAGTAATTACAGACGAGCATAAAGTTGAGATGAACAAAATGAACACTAAATGTTCTAAACAAGAAGATGCTGTAAGAATAATAAAATCTCAAATTGATGAATTTGATACTGACTTGAAAGAGTTTGAAACTTTTAAACTGTCAGACGCTTTTGAGACGATTCAAAAATATTTATCGGATGAAACAAAAGAGTTGGAACATATTAAAACCGCTACTTTAATTATTTCAGAAATAAATAGTAAACATTGGAAAGGAATAGAAATTTTTAAAGAATTACAACAAGCTACCAATGCTTTTACAGGAAATTTTGACGAACAAAATATTTTTAGTTTTAAGGTAAAACTAAATTCAGATAACGATTATTTAAACTTTGCGTCTGACCTCAAAGAATTCATTGAAGAAGACAAAATAGCTGAATTTGAAAAAAGAGTTAACGAACGGTTTGCAAACATCATCCATTTAATAGGAAGAGAAACTACTGAACTTAATTCTAAGGAAGCTGAAATTGAAAAAATAATTAAAAAAATAAATGATGATTTTGTAACTAAGAATTTTGTTCAAGCCATAAAGGAAATGGAAATGCGAACGAAAGAGAGCTCAAATCCAATAGTAAAACTGTTAGTCCGTATAAAAGAGTTTAATGATGAAAACAATTTAGAATTAGGCGAAACTAATCTATTTACATCTTCAGAGACAAACTCAAAAAATCAAAAGGCAATAGACTTATTAAAAAAATTGATTGAAGAAATTGAGAAAACAAAAAGTTCCACTTTAACCTTATCCGAATCTTTTGATTTACAATTTAGAATAGTTGAAAATGATAATGATTCAGGTTGGGTTGAAAAGCTTTCTAATGTAGGAAGTGAAGGAACAGATGTTTTGGTAAAAGCAATGATTAATATTCTACTATTAAATGTGTTTAAAGATAATGCTTCCAGAAATTTTAAAGACTTTAAGTTACACTGTATGATGGATGAAATAGGAAGACTTCACCCCAACAACGTAAAAGGAATTTTAAGGTTTGCAAACGAACGGAACATATTATTGATTAATGGTTCGCCAACTAGTCAAAATGCGACCGATTATAAATACACCTACAAATTAGCAAAAGAACAATCTAAAACAGATGCAAAGAAATACATCACAAAAATCAACAGATTGGTAAAAGTAAACGCCAAAGTACTTAATTAATGGAATTAACTTTAAAAACAGCTAAAGTATTAGTGCAATTAATCAATGGAGAATCTGTTCCCAATAGCACTGCTAAAAGCCAAATTATAGAAGAATTAATTGCCGAAAATATTTTATTCAGGAAAGGAAAACATAAAAAGCATCTAGAACTCATAAATAAAGAAGGCTTGCAAATGTACTTGGCAAACCAATTACAAATTAACAATCTACACGATTATATATTTGCTTTAGAAAATGAAGAATCTACTCGTGCGGAATTTGTAAAAATCACAACTGATTCTAAACACTCAAAAGAGCGAACATTTAAAGGGTTTTTAGTTAATTGTTACACAACGATAAAAGCAGAATTAAACGAACAAGAAATTATCATCAATCCGACTAAAGGAAGCTTTATTTTTATCTATGATTATGAAACATTTAAAATTCCTAAAGGAATAACAGTTGTTGGAGTTGAAAATTCAAGAAACTTTAGACACATTCAAGAACAGAAATATTTATTTGAAGATATCAATCCATTATTCATATCTCGTTATCCCCAAAATCAACATAAAGACTTTATTAAATGGATGAAATCTATACCAAACAATTATCTACATTTTGGAGACTTTGATATAGCAGGAATTGGTATATATATTAATGAATATAAATGTCATTTATTAAACAAGGCATCGTTTTTTATTCCAAGAAACATTGAAATGGATATAAAGAAAAACGGCAATAGAAAACGATTTGACAATCAAAAAATAAACTTTGAAATAAAAAAAATACAAGAAACTGCAATCAAAGATTTAATAAGAATAATTAACTCAGAAAAGAAAGGACTTGACCAAGAGTTTTACATTAAAGCCAACGCATAAAGCCATACACTTTTGCAATTCACACCAGCCGACACACGAGACAAAAATTGCAAAAGAGTATGTCTTTGCCAACGCTGACAGACGACTGAAAAAAAAGTACGACCGCACAACAATGGCTATACGTAATGCGGGTGAAAGTACTGATATGAAAGTAATTACGCTAAATAAACTAACAGCTAAACGGAAAGTGAAGTGCCTTAAAATCCCGCACTACGCATAGCCGAGACCGTTGCCAACAAGCTGAAAAAAAATCCGTAATCAATTCAACATTTAAACTAAATGACAAAAGTAATTACAAAACTTTCTGACAAAATCAAATCGGAATTTAAAAAAGCGGATGAAATATGGGTCGCTGTGGCTTTGTTAAATAATAGCGGATTGAATTTAGTTCTGAACAGTCTAAAAGAAAGTTGCAAAAAGAATTTTTTAATTGGTATAGATTTACCAACTGACCCAAAAGCATTAAAAAAATTATACGACCTTCAATTAACTTCGGGATTTAATGTGCGGATTCACACAGAGAAAGAATATTTTCATCCTAAACTCTATTTGTCAAAAAATAAATTTGATTTTACAGGATTTATTGGTTCTGCAAATTGCACAAACGGAGGATTAAATTCAAACATAGAACTTTCACTAATGACAAAAGAAAGTCAAACTTGTGAGGATTTAAAAAAATGGTTCGAAAATTCTTTTGAATTAGGCAAACCAATAACTTCAAGATTTCTTTCTAAATATCAAGCGGATTATGATGAGCGATTAAGAAGAAAAAGAGAGGATGAAAAAATCGCTAAAAAAGAAAAGAGAGAACTTGAAAAAGAAGTTGAAGCTACTTTTATCGAAAGAAAAGAATTTATCAAAGTTTTAAAAACTTATAAAAAAAGCAACGAATACAAATCAATTGTTGTCGACCGAAAAGAATCTATTAAGGAATTGCGAGATTCAATTGACTATCCAAATTTTCAAAATATCGATGTTGATTGGTTTTTCCAAATCTGGGCTTTAGGTCATTTAATTTCAATTCCAAAACCAACAATAAAAAGAGAAATTGTAAAATTTAGAAAATTATTGACAATGCTTTGTGATGATAATATTGATTTAGCACTTCGATATAATTCTGCATTACAAGGAAAACTTAAAATTAGGGGAATTGGAGAGGGTTTAGTTTCCAAGATTTTAATAATACACAATCCAAAAGAATACTATGTCAAAAATGACAAAACAAATTTGGCTTTACAAAAATTCGGAATTGAATTACCAAGAGGATTATCCAAAGGAGAGAAATATAAAATAACAACAAAAGTCCTCAAAGAAATAAGCGAAGAAACTGAAATTGAGAATTTGGCGGTTTTAGATTATTATTTATACATAATTGGAAACGAAGAAACATCGGGATAAAGCCAGTTGGCAACACCGTATATAAGCTATGGCTGGGTCTGTGCTTACTTGGAAAATCCTGCGGATTTCCCAAAGCCAGTTTTTATCTGGAAAGGTTCGTGCCGAAACACGCCACAGCTCATATACATAAACGTTAGCGTACATATGAAAAAAACACTCTTGATACTATTTATACTTGTTGCTAACATTAGTTTCGGACAAGAAATATCAAAGACTCAATTAGAATCTGATTTTTTGGAGTACAGCAATCTAATTTCCAAAGGGAAGTATGAAAAAGCAGTTGATTTTATGCCGACTGATTTTTGGAGTGTGTACGAAAAAAATGAATTTCTAACTAAAATGACGCAAGTCGGAAAGCAAATGGATTCAATTTCCATTGATAATTTAGAAATTATTAAAATTAGCGAATCAATAAAATCGAATAATAAAGAATTCAGAGTTATAACATACTCATCGGATTTAGAATTTGACTCTTCAAATATCCCTGAAAGAGTAATTGACAAGTATAAATCACAATTCGGAATTGAAAATGTAAAAATAGATACAATCAACAAACTGATTAAAATAAAAAATAACAGTCAAATGATTTCAGTTTACGATAACGGATTAAAGAAATGGAAATATTTGGAATATAACGGACAAATTATTTCTAAAATTTACGGAATTGAAACTTGGGCTGAATTAAATAAATACGTACGCTAACACCGTATAAAAATAATTGCGGTTTAGTGCTAAAACAAAGTTAGTTTTGTGTTTGCTGCGTCTGATTTTCCTGCGGAAAATCCTCGCACTCAAACCCGCAACTATTCTTATACAAAAACGTTATGCAGCAGTAAAATCCAAAAAACACTAAAAATGAAATCAAAATTATTTTTAATTCTTCTATTTCCTATTTTAATTTTTGGTTGTTCCAAATTAAAAGCTGAAAATGACCTTGATAACGAAAATCTGAAAGGAAAGGTAAAGTCTATTAAATATACAGCTTATAAAGCAAGTGAAAAATTTGGGGAAATTGAAAAAGGAGAAATTATTTCCTTTTTTAAAAATGAAGAAACATTCTATAATAAAGCTGGATTTATAACAGAGAAAGTTAAATTTAATGAAGATTTTACTGTGAGAGCAACAAAAAAAATCTCTTATAATGAAAAATATAAACCTACAGAAGAAAATTATTATGACAACAATAATCAACTTTTAGGTAAAACAAAATATCAATATGTTGACACTTTAATAAATCAAGAAAATACTTACAACTCCAATGGCAAATTAATACGCAAAATTAAATACCAATACGATAAAAATAATAATGCCATTAAAGAAGAAACAACTGACTCTACAGGAAACCAATCAAAATTATTTTTATATGAATATGACCAAAATAAAAATCTTTTAGAAACAAAATCATATTCCGAAGGCAAACTTTTGAGCTCTGTTAAGTTTATTTACGACAAAAAGGGAAGAAAAATAGAATTTTATAGAAAAAATCACTTCTACAACAATGAAGAAGAAAAAGAAACATATAAATATGATGAAAAGGGAAATTTACTACAACAAGATAATTACACAAATAACTCATTACTGAGTAGTATTTTTTATTCTTACGATGAAAATAACAATCTGATAAACGAAAAAAGAACCTGTTTTGAGATTGGAGTTGCTTGGTGTCCAAGCTATGAGAAACAATATTCATATGATAAAAATAATAACCTCATTGAAGAAAAATCTGAAAATAATAAAGAAGAATATATCTATGATGACAATGGAAACTGGACACAACGTATAAATATGACAGATAATATTCCCCATTTAATTGAAAGAATAATTACCTATTATTAATTTTCCATAACAAAACCGCTGCATAACAACGCATATAAAAAATTGCTGAGCCTGTGTTTGCTCGAAATTTTTTACTTTTAAAAAAGTAAAGTTGCGGCGGACAAGTCCGCGCATTTCGACCCGCAACTTTTCATATGCAAACCGTTGGCAACAATTATGACTCGTCCTGAATAAAGGCTACATAATTCTAAATAGTTATGTATAAAAATGACAGAGTAACCAGACGTTACAGCGAACCCTTCAAATTAAAAATTTTATCCGAACTTAGTACAGGAAAGTACAC
>Ga0207878_100232_pt1 | contig 32372 bp, 31 predicted proteins | sample LinPmetageLP41_FD_184053 | JGI IMG/M metagenome (GOLD analysis project Ga0207878, IMG submission 184053) | Marine viral communities from the Pacific Ocean - LP-41 (SPAdes) | ecosystem: Environmental > Aquatic > Marine > Oceanic | place: Pacific Ocean | collected 2010-08-27 | reverse complement strand
GCAGCGCGGAACTGTGGAATACCCGGGCTGGACGCGTACGTGTCGAAGGGCTGGCAGCGATGGCCACGGAGATCGTGCCACGGTGGTTTGCGCCGGCACGGATCGAAGCCGAGCCGGCGCTCCGGGACGGATGGTGCGTTCAGATGGGACGCACGGACGCGGAGTCCTACGCTCGGCTGTGCGAGATGCTGGGACGGGACACGTTCACCGGGCGCCTGCACGGCAAGCGCGTGTCGATCCGCCTGATCGGTGGTCGCGAGGATGCTGCGACGCCGCCAGCGACACTCGAGACATTGGCGAGCGAATGTGATCAGGCGCCACTCGAAATCTTCGAAGGTATCGCGCATGTCCCTGCGATCGAGGCGCCAAAACGCCTCGTCGCTGCGCTGATCAATCATTGGACGGCCAGTCGTGGCGATGCCAACCAACACCGTATCGGCTAATGGGGTGTCGGTTACGTCACCGGTCTCGAGGCGGTTATTGCGGCGCGGTCGCCGGGTATCGAGATTATTGAGTATGGCTATTAGCCTGCGTACTAATGCTCGACTAGTCTTCCATGAAAGTGATGTGACCCAGCGAGGTTGCGTCGTCGTTAGTCGATTGAGGTAAGAGACATGACACAAACACCATTGTTTGCCGGCCAGGATACCCAGCCGATCGCAGGAGAATGGCGCCAGGGTCGCGCCGAACGTCGTCTGAACGTGACCAATCCGTATTCGGGGGAGACATTGCTCGAGCTGGCCATGGCCGATCGCCAGGACCTGGACGACGCTTACCGTCAAGCGCAGGTGGCCCAGGCCGAATGGGCGGCGATGGGGCCGAATGCCCGAGGCGATGTCATGCGCCGGGCGGTGGCGATTTTCGATGAGTACCGTGACGAGATCATCGACTGGATCATTCGGGAATCCGGTAGTACCCGTATCAAGGCGCAGATCGAATGGGGTGCGGCGCGGGCGATCACCCAGGAAGCGGCCAGCATGCCGACGCGGGCGCACGGGCGTATTCTGCCCTCGGACATCCCCGGCAAGGAAAGCCGTGTCTACCGGGCCCCATTGGGCGTGGTGGGCGTCATCAGTCCCTGGAACTTTCCGCTCAACTTGAGCGCTCGATCGGTCTCGCCGGCGTTGGCGTTAGGTAACGCGGTGGTCATCAAGCCGGCGAGTGATACGCCCATTACCGGGGGGCTGCTATTGGCGCGCATCTTTGAAGAAGCCGGGCTGCCGGCAGGCGTGTTGAGCGTCCTCGTCGGCCCCGGATCGGAGATCGGCGATGCCTTCGTCGAGCATCCCGTGCCGTCGTTGATCACCTTTACCGGGTCGACTCCGGTGGGCCTCAACATCGGACGCCTGGCCAGTGGCGGCAAGCATCTCAAGCATGTTGCGCTGGAGCTGGGCGGCAACAGTCCCTTCGTGGTGCTGGCGGATGCCGATGTCGAGCAGGCCGTCGATGCGGCGGTGATGGGCAAGTTTCTGCACCAGGGGCAGATTTGCATGGCGATCAATCGCATCATCGTCGAGGCGCCGCTGCTGGAGGCGTTCACAGCGCGCTTCGTCGAACGCGTCAAGGCGTTGCGCTGCGGTGATCCCGCTGATGCTGAGACAGCCGTGGGACCGATCATCAATGCCAAGCAGCTCGACGGGCTCCAGACCAAGATCGCCAGGGCGCAGGCCGAAGGGGCCAAACTCCTGACCGGCGGCGATGCACAAGGCAACGTACTGCCCCCGCATGTGTTCGGCGATGTCACGGCAGATATGGAAATCGCCGAAGAGGAAATCTTCGGACCGCTGGTCGGCATTCAGTCAGCGCGCGATGAAGCGCATGCGCTGGAACTGGCGAATCGCACCGAGTTCGGCCTCTCCAGTGCGGTCTTTACCCAGAACCTGGAACGCGGCGTACGCTTTGCGCAGAACATCAAGGCGGGCATGACCCACGTCAACGACATCCCCGTGAACGACGAGCCGAACGCGCCGTTCGGCGGTGAAAAGAACTCCGGCCTGGGACGCTTCAACGGTGACTGGGCGATCGATGAATTCACCACCGAACACTGGATCACGCTACAGCACGAGCCGCGTCAGTATCCGTTCTAATTTGTGAACACATTGCGGCAGAAGTCGAGCACACTATTGCCATAAACCGATGGGATATTGCGCTTGGTTTCTGCTGCCAATCCCCTTGCTAGCGGCGATGCCGCTTGGGCGAGAGCATTCTCACGCGGGCCTTGGGACGTGGCTTGCTTTCCTTCCCCGGCTTGTCCGATGACGACATTGCCTGGCGTACCGTGTGTTGCGAGGAAGGCTCGGCCGGTGAAGTGATCCAGGCGAAGATAGGCAGGGAGAGGTGCCAGTAGATAGCACTCAGGCGCAGCACCAGGATCACCAGGATAGGTAGTGCGAGAGTGGCGTAAGGAGAAATGGGTTGATGGTAAAGCGTGACGTAAGTCCAGGCGCCTGCAATAGAGGCTGTCGCATAGATTTCCTGGCGCAGCACCATGGGAACGCGTCTGGCAAACACATCACGCAGCATTCCGCCTGCGACACCGGTCAGTAGCCCCATCAGGACCGCTACGGTACCTCCATGGCCTAACGCCAAAGCCTTGTGAGCGCCGATGATGGTGAAGATGGCGAGCCCGAAGGCATCGAGTACGGGTAAGACGATGCGCGATAACCGGTGAATGTAATGAAAGCCGATGATCGAGATCACGACGGTGATGATGATCACCCATAAATAGGTGGGGTCGGTGACCCAGAATACCGGGCGAATGCCGAGTAACAGATCGCGCAGGGTGCCACCGCCGATGCCGGTCATCGCGGCCAGTACCAGCATGCCGAAGGGATCCATCCTTGAGCGGCAAGCAAGAATGACCCCTGAGAGTGCGAAGACGATCACACCGGCTAAATCCAGCCAGTACACCCAGTCCATCATCTTGATGCTCCCCGGCGCCGGCAACTTATTTGCCTGTCTTTCGAATATGACGAGTTCATTGTGATGGCTCTTTATTACGCGTTATTACGCGGGGCCTTGGGCCTCCAGGTAGGCGAGTGCGCCCGATGCAAGTGCCATTATGCCTGTCTTCAGAGTCGACTCCTCGCCCGGCGCGTAATAGGGCGAATGCGGCATTTCCAGATGCGTCATTTTCTCGGCGACACTCTCACCCGGCGTGGCGTGCCAGCGCGCTGCGGAAGTCGCGCCGATAAACCAGTAAACGTAGGGAATATCCTTTCCCTCGAAACCGCCTGCTTGGGCGCTTCCGAAGTAAGGGAAATCCTCGCTGCCATTGAGTCGCGGCATATCGAAGAGATTACTTTCGCCAAGAATATCCGCGTGTGCTTGGCGAATGCGCGCGACACTGGCGGGATCGTTGTTGAGCGTAATCGTTTCGGAGAGCACCTGAAATTCCGGCTCCTTGGGTGAACGCCCGGCCTCGCATTCGGCGCGGACGATACGGTGGATGGCTGCTATCACGCATTCGTGCAGCGCATCGTCGAAGCTTCTGATATTGATTTCCAACTCCGCCATGTGCGGAATGATATTGCCCTGGGTGCCGGCGTGCAGTTTGCCCACCGTGACCACGACCGTCTGGTCGGGGGGGACTTCGCGCGAGACGATGGTCTGCAGACGGGTGACGATATGCGCGGCGATCACCACTGGATCGACAGTCTGTGCCGGCATCGAACCATGGCCGCCATTGCCATGCACGGTGACGCCTAGTGTCGTGGCGGCGGCCATGGCTTGACCGGCGATATGTCCCACCGTTCCGGCGCATGCCGGCATATTGTGCTGACCAAGAATGATGTCGGGGCGGGCGAAACGCGTATACAGGCCATCGTCGAGCATCGCCTGGGCGCCGCCGAAGATCTCCTCGGCCGGCTGACAGACCAGCATCACGGTGCCTCGCCAGTGCGCCTTGAGGCCTACCAGTACGGCAGCGGTGCCGACCAGGCAGCTGCTGTGTAGATCATGCCCGCAGGCATGCATCACCGGCACGGACTTGCCCTCTGCTGTCTCGTGGATCTCTCGGCTGGCGAACTCCAGTCCAGTCTGTTCGTCGATGGGTAGGGCATCCATGTCGCCACGCAGCATCACCGTGGGCCCCTCGCCATTTCTCAGTAGAGCCACAACGCCGGTTTGCCCCACGCCTCGGGTCACCTCATAGCCCAGTCCTTCCAGAGCGTCGGCGAGCCTGGCGCTGGTTTTGTGCTCCTGGAAGGGCAACTCGGGATATTGGTGAATCTGGCGGTACAACACCTGAATCTGGTCCAGAACCCCTTCCGTCAGGGTGTCGATGGCGGTCTTGAGGTTCGGCATATCGGTATGTGTCGTCATCCTGGTCTCCTGGTGGGTTCAATGGCTATTGCGGGTCTGGGAATGAGGAGCTGGCTTGAGCTTGCCGACGCCCTGCCAGGCGATGACCACGACTGCGTTGAGCAGGATCGCCCAAATGCCGGCGTGCCAGCCGAGCGGTGAGCTCCATACGAACTCCATCAGCAGATAGGCCACGCTGCCGATCAGGGCGCCCGCCATTACGCTGGCCCGACGTAGCTGTGGCAGGAACAGTGCACCGAGCACCATCGGGAAAAGCTGAATGATTAACCCGTAGGCCGTCAGCAGGATCATCACCAGCGAGCCCGGGTTGAGCAGCGCGATCAGATAGGCTACGAGGGACAGCCCCAGCACGCTCCAGCGTGTCGCGCGTACTGCCGTCTTGTCGCTGGCGTTCTTCATCAGCGTCGGGCCCATCACGTCGCGCACCAGCACCACGGCGGCGGTATGCGCCAGGTTGGCGCCGGTGGACATCGCCGCCGCCAGGGCTCCGGAGAGCATCAGACCGATCACCCAGGGCGAGAAGTCGGCGACATCCATCACCATCTTCAGTAGTACCGTGTCGGGGCGCGTCAGTGGCGCGTCTTGGAACACCAGAATGCCGGCGAAGCCGATGAACAGCAGCGGCACCAGCAGGTAGGCATAGAGTGGATAGAAGGCACTGACCTTGCGCAGGGTCTTGCCGCTGTCGGCTGAGTAGAACTTCATGAATAGATGCGGCCACATGGCGCCACCGAAGGCGCTGACCAGCACAGCAGTACTGAAGTAGCCCCAGTCCATATTGTTAGCACCGGGCATGGTCAGATACTCCGGCGCCTGCTGCTGAAGCTGGCTGAACATCTCACCGACCCCGCCGTAGAGCCGGTCGGAGATGGCCAGCCCCAGAAACCAGGCGATGAAGATCATCATCACACCCTGCAGCAGGTTGGTCCAGCCGATGCCGCTCAGGCCGCTGGTGAAGACGTAAGCCGCCACCACCAGGAAGGCCAGCAAGCCGCCCAGCCAGAACGGCACCGCACCGTCGGTGGCCGCCTGAAACAGCAGGCCGGCGCCGGCGATCTGGATGGTCAGATAGGGCACTAGCGCGACGACGCCGATCACCCCGGCGAGCATGCCCAGCGGCTTGCTGCGGTAGTGGTCAGCGATCATGTCGCCCTGGGTCAAGTAGCCGCGCTCGCGGCCGAGTGCCGCCACCCGCGGGCCGAGGGTCCAGATCGTGATCGGTACCAGCGACAGATAAGCGAGGATGTAGAAGGCAGGAGCACCGTGCTGATAAGCCCAGCCGGGCGTGCCCAGGAAGGCGAAGGCGGAAAAGATCTCGGCGCCGAGAATGAAGAACAGGATCACTACGCCGACATGGCGCCCACCGGCCACGTAACCTTCCAGGCTTGAGCCGGCCTGACCACGGGCACGCACGCCCACGGCCAGCACTATCACGAGATAGGCCAGGGTAATCCCGATGACGATGATGGAATCACTCATGGCGACTACCTCCGTGACGGACCACGAAGGCGACCCACATGCCCACGAACAGCAACAGCATCCACAGCAGATACCAGAAAAACAGGAAGGGCAGCCCGAGCACGGTGGGTTCGATGCGATTGGCGATCAGTGCGCCGGGCCAGATCATCGCCAGGGTGCACACCACGAAGTGCAGCCCCGTGAGGAGGTGATAGGTCTTGTTCATGAGGAAGTCCAGCTCGCATAAGGCGAGGCTTGTTATGGATTGTGCTGTCACTATGGAACGAGGGGAGGCGATAGAAAAAATATAGGTTTTGCATGGCTGACATGCTGTATTGATATAGCTAAAGTCGAAAGTCTTCGCCCGTCTCGACGAGATGCTCATGGAATTCCGCCAGCTCAGCTATTTTATTGCCGTTACGGAAACCGGCTCCATCTCGGCGGCTGGCCGACGAGTTCATGTTGCTCAGCCGGCGTTGACCCGGCAGATTCGGCTCTTGGAGGAGGATCTGGGCACCCGGCTGCTGGAGCGGCACGCTCGAGGCATCAGCCTGACGATGGCGGGCCAGGTGCTCTACGACGAGGCCATACAGTTGCTCGATACCCGAACCCGGATCCGCGCACGTCTCTCGGCGCTGGGTCAGGGGATGATCGGCAAGGTCAGCCTCGGCGTGACGGTGACGCATTTATGGATGCCGGAGGTGGGTGGCCTGCTGAGGCGCTATCGTGACCGCTATCCGCAGGTCGCCTTTGAAGTCTTTCCGCTACTTTCGGGGCCGCAACTGGAGCGGTTGCGCGAGGGCAGTCTGGATGCCGGCATTCTCTATCTCGACGGAGCCGACCAGCCGGGGCTGGAGATTCGCCGGCTGCAGGACGATCATCTGATTCTCGCGGTACCCACTGACTCGCCCTGGGCGAATTCGCCACCGCATCGCCTCGAGCAGCTCGAGCAGGCGGATTTCATCTGGGGTTTTCGCCATGTCTCGCCGGGGTACTATGACCGCGTGCAGGGACACTTCCAACGACTCGACTTTCAGCCTCGGGTAGTGCAATTCGGCGCTGACAATATTGCGATTCTCAGCATGGTCGCTGCCGGATTGGGTATTGCAGTCGTTCCCGCCGCGAGCAGTTATCATCCCATGCCGGGCGTTCGTTTCTTGCCATTGGAGGAACTCGATGCCTGTGACATGCCGCTATGGCTCGCCTGGAAGCGCGGCAATGATTCGCCGGCCCTGCAGAACCTCATCGATATGAGCGAAGCCTGATGAGAGGCTTCGTTCCAGCAACCAACCAACCGACCGACCAACCAACCAGTCCAGGCTTTCTTCTCTTCGATCGTAATATCGGTTTGCGTGAACCACTCAGGGGTAGCGCCCGCTACGGCGGTTATCCACGAGTATCGTCAGGATGGCATTGGCGTCTCGCATGATATCCGACGGCGCTTCGCCCCTGCGCCGACTACATAGAATAGGGCAGGTGATACTTGGATCGCCGAGATAGTCATAGACGATACCCCGGCGTTGCAATTGGCTGACCTGTTCGGGTACCAGCGCGACTCCTAAACCTGAAACCACAAGCCCCAGAGCAGTCTGTAATTCATTGGCTTCCTGGGCCACCGTGACCTTGAGCCCACGGCGGCGAAACAGACCCAACATCATGTCGGCAAGGCTGGGTCGTGGCTTGGCTGGATAGATGATCAGTGGATATTCGGCAAGCTCGGCCAAGGAGGGCGTCTTGCCGGCTAACGGGTGTCCGGTCGGTAGGGCCACCATCATCGGCTCCTCGAACAGCACCTCCTGCTCGACCTCGGCATCGTCGATCCTCAGCCGACCGAAGCCCATATCGATACGTCCAGCCTTGAGCGCCTGAACCTGTTGCACCGTGGTCAGTTCGGCCAAGGTCAACTCCACATCATCCATTTGTCGTAATTCGCGCACCAGCAGCGGCAATTGCCCGTAAAACACCGATGGCACGAAACCTATCCCGAACATCAACAGGTTACTGCGCTGGATGCGGCGGGTAGCGGTGATGGTGGTATCGAGTTTCTCCAGAACCTGCAAGGTATGTTCATGAAAGAACTGGCCCGCTGTGGTGAGAGTCAGTCCCCGCCGGCTGCGTTCGAACAGGATAACGCCTACTTCTCCCTCTAATTGCTTGATCTGTCTGGTTAAAGGGGGTTGGGCCATATTCAGTCGATGGGCCGCACGAGTCATGTTCAGCTCGTCGGCGACGACGCAAAAGTAGCGTAGGTGACGCAGTTCCATGATACCTCCTGGGTATGGAAGTGCACCTAAACGATATTGGTTTCACGCCCGGTGCGCAATCAAACTGCCTTCAATCCATCGCAAGACGCAATCCGGGAGCCACGCATGTCCGCCGTGATCGACACCATTGAAACATCCCTGGTCGACTTGCCTACCATTCGGCCGCATAAGCTGTCAATGACCACCATGGCCTGCCAGACACTGGTCATCGTGCGCATGCGCCATTCCGATGGCATCGAAGGGCTGGGTGAGGGCACCACCATCGGTGGCCTGAGCTACGGACCGGAGAGCCCGGAAAGCATCAAGCGCAACATCGATACCTACCTGGCACCGCTGCTCATCGGCCAGCCGTCGACCAACCTCAATGCCTTGCGGACGCGCATGCATCGCCATGTACGCGGTAATGCCATCGCCAAGTCGGCGCTGGAAACTGCGCTGCTCGACGCTCAGGGCAAGCGTCAGGGCCTGTCCGTCGCCGAACTGCTGGGTGGGGCCCGTCACGAGCACCTGCCGGTGCTGTGGACGCTGGCCAGTGGCGATACCGCCAAGGACATCGACGAAGCCTGCCAGCGTCTCGACGATCGTCGACACTGCGACTTCAAACTCAAGATCGGCGCCAATGCCGTCGACGACGACGTCCGTCACGTCAGCGCCATCAAGGCGGCACTTGGCGAGCGGGCCAGCGTGCGTGTCGACGTCAACCAGGCCTGGGACGAGGCCACGGCGGTGCGCGGCATTGCGGCCCTGCAGGACGCCGGCATCGATCTGATCGAGCAGCCGATTCCGGCACGCCATCACGCCGCATTGATTCGGCTATCACAGCGATTCCAGGTGCCGATACTCGCCGACGAAGCGGTACAGGATGCCTGTGACGGCTTTGCCCTGGCAGCCGGCGGGTTCAGCGGTGGCTATGCCCTGAAAATCGCCAAGGCGGCCGGCCCCTGCGGCGCGATCGAGTTGGCGCACGTCGCCCGGGCCGCGGGTATCGGCCTGTATGGCGGCACTCTGCTCGAAGGCACCATCGGTACCGCCGCTGCGCTGCATGCCTGGGCGACCCTCGACGATTTGGCCTGGGGCAGTGAGATGTTCGGCCCGCTGCTGCTCACTGACGACATCGTCAGCGAGCCGCTGCGCTATCAAGAATTCGGCGTCGAGCTGCCGCAGGGGCCGGGACTGGGTGTCACGCTCGATGAGGACAAGCTTGCCCACTATTCGCGCAAGTAAGGCCAGCAAGTAACGTAGAAGGAGAGATTAATGCTGTTTCACGTCGAAATGACCGTAAAGCTGCCCCTTGACATGCCCACCGAGCGCGCCGCCGAGATCAAGGCGACCGAGAAGGCCTATGCCCAGGAGCTACAACGCCGCGGTAAATGGCGCCACCTGTGGCGAGTCGCCGGCAGTTACGCCAACGTCAGCATCTTCGATGTCGAGGACAATGCCGAGCTTCAGGAGATCATCAGCGGGCTGCCGCTGTTCCCCTACATGGAAATTGGCATCAAGCCGTTATGTCGCCATCCGTCCGCGATCCGTGAGGACGATAGCTGAAACCAATTCGAGCATGCCATGCGCCGGCCTGCCACGGGTAAAAATGACAAAACGAGAAATGAGGTGGAACCATGAACGTGAAGATATTCGATACCCCTGAAGTCCAGGAATTCCTGAATTCCGTCAGCGGCTTCGACCAGGCAGGTGGTAACGATCGTGCCAAGCAGATCATGCGTCGTCTGCTGTCGGACCTCTACCGGCTGATCGACGATTTCGATATTACCCCCGAGGAGTACTGGGCAACCGTCAGCCTGCTCAACGAGCTCGGCACCGAGAAGCAGGTGGGCCTGCTTTCGCCGGGGCTCGGGTTTGATCATTACCTCGACATGCGCATGGACGCCGCCGATGAGAAGGCACGGCTTAATGGCGGCACGCCGCGGACCATCGAAGGGCCATTATATGTGGCCGGTGCCCCGGTCGCCCAGGGCTTCGCGCGCATGGACGATGGCAGCGACAGCCAAGCCGAGGTGATGTGGTTGATCGGCCAGGTGCGCGATACCGACGGCAACCCGATTCCCGGCGCACAGGTCGAGATCTGGCATGCCGACTCCAAGGGCAACTATTCGTTCTTCGATCCCTCGCAGTCGGACTACAACCTTCGCCGGACCATCCTGGCTGACGGCGAAGGACGTTACCGGGTGCGCAGCATCATTCCTTCCGGCTACGGCGTACCGCCGGATAGTCCTACCGACCAGGTGCTATCGGCCTTGGGCCGTCATGGACAGCGCCCGGCACACATTCATTACTTTATCTCCGCGCCAGGCCACAAGCACCTGACCACCCAGATCAACCTGGCCGGCGACAAGTACACCTTCGACGACTTTGCCTTTGCCACACGCGAGGAACTGGTGATCGAGGGCAAGCGCATCGAGGATCCCGCCGAGATTGCTACGCGCGAGCTGGACGGCCCGTTTACGGAAGTGGTTTTCGACATTGAACTGGCACCGACCGAGGCGCCCGAACTGCAGGATCGCCACAAGCGCCCGCGAGCCCTCGATCAGGCCTGAAACCGCTTCCGATCCGTATCCCCTTCAACGCAAGCCGGTGTCATCGTCCAGGGCGATAGGTTGAGGGCGGGTTGGAGATGCCATGCCTACAAGGCGCCGGCCTTGCTGAGAACGCTTGTCGAAACAACAGGAGCAAGATCATGACTTCACAGCTTGATCGTCTCGAAACCCGGGTCCGCGGCGCCGTGGTCGACGACCCAGAAAACGGTGTCTTCCGTTGCCACCGCAGCATGTTCACTGATCCGGCTTTCTTCGAGTTGGAGATGAAACACATCTTCGAGGGCAACTGGCTGTTTCTGGCTCATGAGAGCCAGATTCCCGAGCCAGGCGACTACATGACCGTGACACTGGGTCGCCAGCCGGTGATCGTCACCCGCGACAAGGCCGGCGAACTGCATGCGCTGATCAATGCCTGCGCTCACCGCGGCGCCACGCTGTGCCGCAAGAAACGTGGCAACAAGGGCACCTTCACCTGCCCGTTCCACGGCTGGACGTTCAAGAACGACGGTACGCTACTCAAGGCCAAGAACGAGAAGACCGGCGCCTACCCGGACGGTTTCAAGCAGGACGGCTCCCACGATCTCAAGCGCCTTGCGCGCTTCGAGAACTATCGCGGCTTCCTGTTCGGCAGCCTGAGTGCGGACGTCAAGCCGCTCATCGAGCACCTGGGCGAGACCACCAAGGTCATCGACAACATCGTCGATCAAGCGCCGGAAGGGCTCGAGATCCTGCGCGGGACCTCGTCCTACACCTTTAACGGCAACTGGAAGCTGGGGGCCGAGAATGGTGCCGACGGCTACCACGTCAGCACCGTCCACTGGAACTACTCCTCGACCATGGATCGACGCAACTACGACGCCGGCGGCACCAAGGCGGTGGACGCCAACGGCTGGTCGAAAAGCCTGGGCGGTTTCTACTCCTACGAAAATGGCCACATGATGCTGTGGACGCGTCTGCTCAATCCCGAAGTGCGGCCGGTCTACAACCAGAAGGACTGGATCGAGGCCGAATTCGGCGAAGCGCGGGCCGACTCTATCGTCAACCAGACCCGCAACCTGTGCCTGTATCCCAATGCCTATCTGATGGATCAGTTCTCCACTCAGATTCGCGTCATACGCCCGCTGGCCGTGGACAAGAGTGAGGTCACCATCTACTGCTTCGCGCCCAAGGGTGAGTCCGCCGAAAATCGCGCGTTGCGCATTCGCCAGTACGAGGATTTCTTCAACGTCAGCGGCATGGGCACGCCCGACGATCTGGAGGAGTTCCGCGCCTGCCAGAGTGGTTATGCCGGACTGGACGCCGAATGGAACGATCTCTCGCGCGGTGCCACTCAGTGGATCGAAGGCGCCGACGACAACGCTCGCGCCATCGATATGAAGCCGCTGCTGAGTGGTGCTTCACCCGAGGATGAAGGCCTGTACGTGATGCATCACAAGCACTGGGTCGAGGAAATGCTGCGCGCCATCGCCGAGGAACGCAGCCAGTTCATTCCCACCACGTCCGTAGCAGCGAGCGCATCGTAAAGGGGGCATCACCATGAGTATGAATTTTCTGGAGATCCAGGCCTTCGTCTACCGGGAAGCGCGGCTGCTCGACGACCGCGAGTGGGACGAGTGGCTGTCCTGCTACAGCAAGAATGTGGTGTTCTGGATGCCCGCCTGGGACGACGACGACCAACTGACTCGCGACCCGCAGTCCGAGATCTCGCTGATCTATTATCCCAGTCGCGAGGGACTGGAGGATCGCGTCTACCGCATCAAGACCGAACGCTCCGGGGCGACCAGCATTCCCGAGCCGCGCACCACTCACCAGATCTCCAACCTGGAGGTGCTGAATCAGGACGGTGGCAAGGTCGAGCTGCGCTTCAATTGGCACACTCTGAGCCATCGTTACAAGCAGACCAACGCCTACTTCGGCACGTCCTTCTACACCCTGGACGTATCAGGGGATGCTCCGTTGATCGAGCGGAAGACGGTGATCCTCAACAACGACTATATCCATCAGGTCATTGACGTCTATCACGTCTGAGCGCCGACCGGATGGGAGGAGAGCGACCATGAGCTACACCATTGCACTCAACTTCGAGGACGGCGTGTCCCGCTTCATCACCTGCAAGTCAGGGGAAACGGTGCTCGACGCCGCCTATCGCCAGAAGATCAACCTGCCGATGGATTGCTCCGACGGCGTGTGCGGGACCTGCAAGGGCCATTGCGAGCAAGGCGCCTTCGACCTGGGTGATGACTACCTGGAAGAGGCGCTTTCCGATGAGGAACGGGCCGAAGGCAAAGTGCTGACCTGTCAGATGGTGCCGAGCTCCGATTGCGTCATCCAGGTGCCGGTGGCCTCGTCGCTATGCAAGACCCGGGTCGGCGAACTCAAGGGCAAGGTTGCCATGGTCGAGCCGCTCTCAGAAGACAGCATTGAACTGATCGTGGATCTGGACGACGAGACCGAACTGACGTTTCTGCCCGGCCAGTACATCAATATTCAGGTGCCGGGTAGCGAAGAAACGCGTTCCTACTCGTTTAGCTCGCGCCCCGGCGACAAGCGGGCATCGTTTCTGATCCGCAACGTGCCGGAGGGTTTGATGAGTGGCTATCTGACCGGCACGGCCAAGCCCGACGATAGCCTGACCATGACCGGGCCATTGGGCAGCTTCTACTTGCGCGAGGTGAAGCGTCCGTTACTGATGCTGGCTGGTGGTACCGGGCTGGCGCCGTTGTTGTCGATGCTCAAGCTGCTGGACGAAAAGGGCTGTGACCAGCCGGTCCACGTGATCTACGGCGTCAGCCGCGACGATCATCTGGTCAAGCTCGATGAGCTCGACACCTATGCCCAGCAGCTGCCCCATTTCAGTTACACCACTGTGGTTGCAGACGAGGCTAGCCAGCATCCGCGCAAGGGTTACGTAACGCATCACATGGATGCGGATGTCCTGCATGGGGGTGACGTGGATGTCTACCTGTGCGGGCCGCCGCCGATGGTCGATGCCGTGCTCAAGTATTTCCGCGAGCAGGATTTTACCCCGGCCAGTTTCCACTACGAGAAGTTCGCACCCAGCCTGACGCCAGCCAGCGAGGAGGTCGCATGAGTGCTGTACGGTTCGAAGACAAGGTGATGATCGTGACCGGCGCCGCTCAGGGCATCGGGCAACGGGTCGCCGAACGGGCCGCCGCGGAGGGAGGCCGAATGGTGTTGGTCGACCGCGCTGACATCGTGCATGAGGTCGTGGCGGGCATCGTCGAGCAAGGCGGCGAGGCCATCGCCGTGCAGGCCGACCTTGAGAGATGGGAAGGGGCCGAGGAGGTGATGGCCCGCACGGTAGAGCACTTCGGCCGGATTGACGTGCTGATCAATAACGTCGGCGGGGCGATCAACTTCAAACCGTTCACGGAGTTCAGTGATACCGAGATCGCTGCCGAGATCACCCGCTCGCTGATGCCGACGCTATGGTGCTGCCGGGCGGCGCTACCGACGATGGTCGAGCAGGGTAGTGGCGTCATCGTCAATGTCTCCTCGGCGGCGACTCGCGGCATCCATCGCATCCCCTATTCGGCGGCCAAGGGCGGAATCAACGCCATGACCGCCTCGCTGGCCTTCGAGTACGCCGAGGCCGGTATTCGCGTCGTCGCCACCGCGCCGGGCGGCACCGAAGCGCCGCCACGGCGCATCTCGCGTGGTACCCCGGAGGCGCACACCGAACAGCAGCAGGCATGGTTCCAGGCGCACATCGACCAGACCAAGCAGAGCTGCCTGATGGGACGCTACGGCACGCTGGACGAGATGGCCGCGCCGATCCTGTTTCTGGCCTCGGATGATGCCAGCTACATCACCGGCACGGTGGTGCCGGTGGCCGGCGGCGACCCGGGCTAGCAACTTGTCGGAAGTACGCCGGGCGCTGCCATGAGGATCCAACCTTCAGTCACACGGCACGCCCTGCCTTTCTATCCTTTTTAGCTCGTGAGCTGCCCCAGCAGCGTGAGCTTTTTTTACGTTATGAGGCGAGCGATGCAATTGCACAGGGACTGGTCGGTTTCCGCCGTTACGGCCGGGTTCATGGCGGTGTTGATTTCCTACGCTGGACCGCTGGCGATCTTCTTCCAAGCGGCCCAGAGCGCCGATATCTCGAATGCCATGATGACATCCTGGATATGGGCGATCTCTATCGGCGCGGCCGGCACCGGCATCCTGCTCAGCCTGTGGCTCAAGGTGCCGGTCATTACCGCCTGGTCGGCACCGGGCACGGCACTACTGGTCACGCTGTTTCCCGGGCTCTCGCTCAACGAGGCGGTCGGCGCCTATATCACTGCCGCAGCCCTCATTCTGGTGATCGGCATCACCGGCACTTTCGACCGGTTGGTGGCGGCGATCCCCAAGGGTATCGCCAGTGCCATGCTGGCCGGGATCCTGTTCCAGTTCGGGCTGGGGGTATTCACTTCGCTGGAGAGCACGCCGGCGCTGGCGGCCGGCATGCTCGTTACTTACCTGGTGTTCAAGCGGCTCGCTCCACGCTACTGCCTGGTATTGTTGGTGATCGTCGGCATGGCGCTGGCGGTGCTGCTGGAAGGGGCCAGCCTGGAAGGCGTGGGTATCGAGCTGGCCACGCCGACGCTGATCCGCCCCGAATGGAGCTTGCATGCCACTCTAAGCCTGGCGATCCCGCTGGTGATGGTTAGTCTGTCGGGGCAATTCCTGCCCGGCATGGCCATCCTGCGCGGTGCCGGCTACGCCACTCCGGCGCGATCGATCCTCGCCGTAACCAGCTTGGCCTCGATGGTCATGGCGCTGTTTGGCGGCATTACCACAGTGATCGCGGCCATTACCGCAGCGATCTGCACTGGCCGTGAAGCCCACGATGATCCGGGCAAGCGCTATGTCGCGGGGGTGGCCAACGGCGTCTTCTACCTGATCGGCGGAACCTTCGCCGGCACTATCGTCGCCCTGTTTGCCGCCTTGCCCGGCACCTTCGTCGCCGTGCTGGCCGGGCTGGCGTTGATCGGCGCGATCAGCGCCAACATCACCCATGCCATCGAAGCGGCGGACCATCGCGAGGCCTCGATCATCACGTTCATGGCCACTGCATCGGGCGTGAGCCTGCTGGGGCTGGGATCTGCGTTCTGGGGCGTAGTGATCGGCGGGCTGGCGTACGTCATTTTACATCGGTCGTGGACCGCCGCGGGGCGGCGTTCCGAGCAGCCCATGATCCAAGATCGGCAATAACATGCGAAGGAGATGAAGATGTCCAAAGCATATATCGCAATGGATGGCAGCGGCTATGCGTTAGCTGGCGGTCACACCCATCTGTTCGACGCGCCAAGCACCCGTGTGTCGGTCTAGCTATCGAAGGAATGGAGCTAGGATCGCGTTTCTGGAGCATGGCTGCATTCCGCATGCCATGTCAGGGCGGACGGCGCGATGAGGACTCATTCTTAGAAGGTTTGAATCACAACTACCATTAAAGCAGGATTATTATGCAGTACTCTATCAAAGACCCCAAGCGTGTCGCTCTGCTTGTCATCGACATGGAGAATGACTTCGTGAAACCCGGTGCGCCGATGTGTGTACCTATGGCGACCGACGCAGTGCAGAACATTAGCCGGTTATTGGAAACCAGCCGCGAAAAAGGCGCCACGGTGATTTATACCACTCACGTACATGGCAGGGATCGCGGCGACATGGGGCTAATGGCGGGTTTCTGGCCACCAATCGACAGCCAAGAGGCACTGGTGGACAACACACCAGGAATCGAAATCTATCCAGAACTGGCTGCCCGAGACAATGAGTTAATCATCAAAAAACACCGCTACAGCGCCTTCTACAATACGGATTTGGAAACCCAACTGCGTAACCGTGGTATCGATACCCTGATCATCACAGGTACCGTGACTAACATGTGTTGTGAGTCCACAGCTCGAGATGCACAGTTTCGCGATTATAAGGGTATCTTCGTCTCGGACGCCACGGGCACCATGGATCATCCCGACCTGGGGGCAGGCGCGATGAGCGCTGAGGAAGTCCAGCAGGCGACACTGACCAGCTTGGCGTTCTGTATCGCTGAGGTTGCCTCTACACAAAATGTAATTGAGAAATTCTGAGCGTGAGCTTGAGATATGTGGAATTTACCTGTCGGCTCCTGGAGAGTTGATTACATGGTCGCTGGAAATGCCGTCATCAGGTAGTTGATCAGGGCCCTCACCTTGGGTGTGACAAACTTGCGCGTGGGATAGACAGCGTACACGCCTAGTTCCGCCGAGCGATATTCAGGTAGCAGTTCCACCAGCCGGCCGGCGTCCAGGTCATCCTGCACCAGGAAGCTTGGCTGGTGGATCACCCCTTGATGAGCGATGGCGGCGGCGCAGCAGGTGTCGCCGTTGTTGGCATGCATCCAGGGGCGTACCCGTATGCTGACTCGACCGTTCGGACCTTCGAAATGCCAGTCGTTGCCGGTGGCCAGGTTGCTGTAGGCAATGACCCGATGATGTATCAGGTCCTCGGGCCGTGCAGGCGTGCCGTTAGCCTGGAGATACGCCGGCGAGGCGCACGCCACCAGCCGTGTGGTGGTGATGGACCGGCTCACCAGGGTGGAGTCTCTCAGGGCGGCGATGCGAATGGCGATATCGAAGCCTTCCTCGACGATGTCCACCATGCGGTCAGACAAGTCGATGTTCAGTTCCACGTTCGGGTAGCGGGCGTGGAACTCTCCCCACAGCGGTGCCAGGTGGCGAATGCCGAAGCTCACCGGCGCGTTAATGCGCAGCACTCCTCTGGCCACGCTGCTGCGTGACGTCAACTCTGCTTCCGCCTCTTCCACGCCTGCCAGCAGTTCCCGGCATCTGATATAAAAAACTTCACCTTCCTCCGTGAGTGACAAGCGCCGAGTGGTGCGATGCAGCAATCTCACACCGAGCCGTGATTCCAGCTCATTGATATAACGCGACACGGCGGCTTTCGACATGCCCATGCTCTCTGAAGCAGCCACGAAGCTATCTGCCTCTACGACGGCACAGAAGGTCTGCATCTCTAGCAATCGGTCCATGATCGTTTGTTTCACTATGTGGGATAGTTAATTTAATTATTCTGTGTTTATCTCTGTTTTTGGTGTTTGTAAAGTACCTACACGCTTAAAACACCTCCATGGAGATACCTCATGAACTACGCATTCCCCCATAAACTGCTCGACACTCAAGCCGGCTGGGGCGCTTTCGCCCTGCGTATTCCGGTTGGCATCGTCTTTGCCGCCCATGGCACCCAGAAACTGTTTGGCTGGTTCGGTGGCTACGGGCTGGAAGGCACCGGCCAATGGATGGATTCTATCGGCCTGAGCCCGGGGTATCTGATGGCCCTGTTGGCCGGCAGTGCAGAGTTTTTCGGCGGTCTAGCATTGCTTGTCGGCCTGCTGGTTCGCCCCGCCGGCGCGATACTCGCCTTTGCCATGCTGGTCGCCATTTTCAGTGTGCATATCGGTAATGGCTTGTTTATGAGCAACAACGGTTTTGAGTTTGCGCTGTCCTTGCTGGCAGTATCCGTGTCGCTGATTCTCAGTGGTGCCGGACGCGCATCCGTTGATCGTCTTATCGTCGCACGCCGATGACGTTGATTGTGAGGGATGTATCATGAGCCTATTTGTCTCCCACGGCGCACCTACCTTCGCGCTGGAGCCGGGGCTTGCAGGCCCCGCGTTGACCGAGTTGGGTAACCGAATACCCAAGCCCGAGGCAGTGCTGGTCGTCTCGCCGCACTGGATGACGTCCGGAGTGCGGGTGGGATTTGCGGAACAACCTGCCACCATCCACGACTTCCATGGATTCCCGGAGGCGCTTTACCGCATGCAGTATCCGGCATCCGGCCATCCTGCCATGGCTGAGAAGGCGCGATCGCTATTGGAGAAGGCTGACTGGCAACCGGTGGCGGACGCCGGCCGTGGACTCGACCACGGTGCTTGGGTGCCTCTGCGGTATCTGTACCCGGACGCATCGGTACCGGTCTTCCAGGTTTCCTTGCCTGCCGATCTGGACAGCCGCTTTGCCTGGCAGCTGGGCCAGATATTGGCACCATTGCAACAGGACGGGGTTTTAATTGTCGGCTCGGGCAGCCTGACTCATAACCTCTACGAAGTCCGCTGGAGAGATACCAATGGCGCCGATTATGCTCGAGCGTTTAGCCAGTGGATTCGGGAAGCCGTTCTGGCGGGGGATCATCAACGCCTGATCGATGCGCTGACGCTGGCCCCGCATGCGCAACAAGCACATCCCACCACGGAGCATTTCCTGCCGCTGCTGGTGGCGGCGGGAGCCAGCGACGCCGCCGCCGGCGGTTCGGTTATTGAAGGGGGGATCGAGCACGGGGTGCTGTCGATGGATTCTTTTGTATTCCGGCCAGCTCCTGATCTTGGGTCACCAAAGCCTGTTGACGTTACACAGAAAGGACGTTGCTGAATGAAAGCAGACACGCAGAATTAAGGTTCGTACATCGAAGCTCTGCAAGTCTGCAATGCTCGACTAGATGTTCAGCGCGCTGTCGGCCGGGATCCTGTTCCAGTTCGGACTGGGGGATGTACTTACTTCCTTCGCGGGAGAGCACGCCGGCAGCATCACCACGGTGAGAAGCAGCGGATCATCGCGAAGCCTCGATCATCACGTTCGACCGCTTCGACGAATTCGGGTGATTCCACGAGGCTAGAGCGAATCATCAACGCGACCAGCACCACGTTGAACAGAAACGGCAGGCGCCAATCCCAGGCAGTAAAATCTGCATCGCCCAACCAGTAACTGAGCAGCGATACGCTGCCGGTGGCTAGAATCAAACCCACGGCGTAGCCCACATGCGTGCCGCTCGAGCGAATTGAAGACCAGCGCACGATACCGTTCATTCCGATATCTCTTATTCCGACAGAATCTGGATCTCCCGATCCCAACGGCGCAGGAATGCCTGCCGACGCAGGGTGTCGACGAATGCCAGCAGCGTGGCGTTGATCGGAATCGGGTAGAGGTGATCGCCGACCTGGTCGCGCAGCCGCTGGGCGGTGTAGGGGCCGATGACGTCGTCGCGCACGCTGAACAGCGGGGTCTGGCCGGCGAGAATGTGCTGACCGCGCCGGCTCAGCAGAAAGCGGACGAAACGCTTGGCCGCCGCCGGGTGCGGAGCGTCGCGATGGACGAATGCCATTCGCATCAGCACCAGCGAGTAGTCGTTGGGAACCTGGACGATGATGTCGGGGTGGGTCTGGGCCCACAGCAGCGCGTAGGAACCCAGCAAGTTGTAGCCAAGCCAGTAGCGGCCGTCGCTGAGCCCTTCCAGCATGCGCTGGGTGGTGGGTTCGAGCTGCACGTTGGCCGCACCCATGGCGGCAATCAGGTCCCACATTTGCGGCGTGTAGCGAGCGTCCTGCTGAAGCAGCGTGTAGCCGACACCGCTGTCTCGCGGGGAGTAGCTGACCACACGGCCGTCGAGCCACTGGCGATATTGGGTCAGCAGATCGAGCAGGTCGCGGTGGGTTGCCGGCGGCGGCATGTGCGAGGCCAGTTCGAGACGGTAGGCGATCACCACCGGCTCGAAGGTGAAGCCGAACACCTCGTTGCGCCATTTCGCCCAGGCAGGCCATTGATCGACCTCCGGCGCCTCGAGCGGCTGGGCCATGCCTTCGTTGCTCAGCGCCAGTTGCCACGGCATCGCCGAGCTGATCACCACGTCCGGCGGCGAATCGTGATCCCGGGCGCGCTGGTCGACCTCCAGCGTCGAGCGGTCGCGATAGTCGAGATCGATCTGCGGATTCTCGGCGGCGAAGGCGGCCAGCACCGGTTCGACGATCTGACGATCCAGCGCGGCTTCGATGATCAGTCTTTCGTCCGCCTGGGCTATGTCAACGCCGCCGACAACGAGCCATAGCCACAGGCATGAACCCAGGCCAACGTGAAGGCGTCTGTTCATGTCACGCTCCTCGGGTGGCCGACAGCGCGGCAATGTCAGAGCAACCTTGAGTCCTCGAGGCTTGCGGTTGGTGACCGTCAACCGGCTGCCATGGCGTAACCCGATGGAATCGGCGATGGCCAGGCCGAGCCCGGAGCCGCGGGTATCCTGGCGTCTTCCGCGCTCGAACGGCTGAGTCAGACGGGCGAGCGATTCGGTATCGACGCCGGGGCCATCGTCCTCGATGGCCAGCGTCACCCGTTCGGCGCCGCCACCGGGATCATCATCTTCGTCGTTGCTGAGCCTCAGCGTGATTTCGCTGCCGGGCGGCGTGTAGCGACAGGCGTTGTCGATCAGGTTGTTGAGCAGTTCGTGCAGCGCCCAGCGTTCCCCTTCGACCCAGATCGGTGTGGGCAGGTCGAAGGCCAGCCCGAGGTCATGCTCGCGACTGTCCTGACGATCGGCCCAGTCGGTGGCGACTTCCCGCAGCAGTTGATCCAGTGCCAGCGGTTCACGCTCGTGCCCGGGGCCCAGATGTTGCAGTCGGGTCAGGCTAAGCATCTGGCCGGCCAGGCGGCTGGTGCGTTCGGCGCTGTCGTGGACGGTATTCAATGCCTGATACCAGCTGTCCGGGTCACGGCTGGTCAGCGCCAGCTCACTGGTGCTCTGGAGTCCGGCGAGCGGCGTCTTGAGCTGATGCGAGGCGTCGGCGATGAAGCGCAGCAGGGCATCGCGCTGATCGCGCTGATCGGCGAATAGCCGGTTGAGGGTTTCGACCAGCTCCTGCATCTCGCGGGGCACGCCGAGGGTCAACGGGCTGATGTCATCGGCGCGCCGACTGCGCAGCGCCTGACGGAGACGACGCAGCGGCGCCAGCATGGTGCGCATGGCGATGGCCACCAGCGCCGCGGTGATCAGCACCATCGCGGCGAAGCGGGTGGCACTCTTGCGAAACAGTTCCTGCGCCAGCAGGTCGCGGCCGCGCCGGGTATGACCCACCCACAGCTGCACCGGCTCCTGGGTGTCCCAGCCGGCGGAATCCACCTCGCGGCCACTGAGACGAATCGGCCGGCCATCGTAGACGGCATCGAGATAGACCGGCTGATGGCGGGCCTGCTCCTGCATGGCGGCGGTGATGGGCAGATCGGCGTTCTGTGTAATCGAGACTCCGTTATCCGCCTGCAGCCAGTAGAACACCCGCTCCTGCCAGCGGGTGGCGAGGATCTGCAGCGCCGACGCCGGCATTTCCAGGGTCGGCTTTCCTTCCGGCCACTGCAGCGACTCGGCGATGGTCAGGCTGGCGGCCTCCAGTTGGCCGTCCATTGCGCGATCCGCCGCCTTGCGGGCGCTGGTGTAGGCCTCGATCAACAACAGCGTGCCGAGGCCGGCGACGATCACGATCAGCCAGAGCGTCAGACGGCGCTTGAGCGAGGTGCGCGGTGAAATCACTCGCGCCGCGCCTCGTCGAACGGCTCCCGAGAGGCTTCGAGCCGATAGCCCAGGCCGCGTAGCGTACGGATCGCCAGCCCGGAGCCTGCCAGGCGCTTGCGTAGCCGGCTGACGTAAACGTCGAGCGCGTTGGCGCCCACCGCCTCGAAGCCGAACAGCCGGTTTTCCAGCGCCTCGCGCTGAACGATTCGCCCGGCGTTGAGCATCAGTGCTTCCAGCAGGCTGAATTCGCGTCGCGGCAGATCGAGCGCCGTACCAGCGAGCCAGGCGCTGGCGGAGCGGGTATCCAGCGTCAAGTCACCGAAGCGCACGCTGTTGTCGAGCCGCTGCTGGCTACGGCGGAGCAGGGCGCGAACCCGCGCTTCCAGTTCGGTGATCGAGAACGGCTTGGCGAGGTAGTCGTCGGCGCCGAGATCCAGACCTCGCACGCGATCCTCGAGGGCGTCCCGCGCCGTCAATATCATCACTGGCGTGGGGTCGGCGTGAGCGCGCAGCCATTCGAGCACGCCAAGACCGCTGCCGTCGGGAAGACCGAGATCGAGCAGCACCAGATCGAAGCGGCCCTGGCGCAGCGCCTGGATGGCATCGTCGACGCGTGACAGCGAATCGACGGTATAGCCGTGGCGGGTCATCGCCTGGGTCAGCGAGCGCGACAGCAGCGGGTCATCCTCGATCACGAGCAGGTGCATGGCGGCTTCTCGGTCATCCTGGCTATGTCATGTGAGACCAATGTCTTGTGCGACTAATGTCCTGCAAGACAAAGGTTTAGATGACAGGTTGATGAAAGGTTAGCGCTCTAGCATCGCGCTGTCGGTAGGCAAAACCGGCTCGAGTCCGGTGCCCGCCACGAGGTTTTGCGAGCATAACAACCCAGGTAGGAGACGCACAGCATGCCTAACTCTCGATTCATTTCTCGCTGGCTGGTTGCCGCCGTAACCGGCGGCGCGCTGTTGGCCGGCGCCGTTCAGGCCCAGGCCAAACCGCCCGAATGTATCGCACCGGCCAAGCCGGGTGGTGGTTACGACCTGACCTGTCGACTGGCGGCCAATGGCCTGCAGGAAGCCAAGCTGATCGACGAGCCGATGATGGTCAGCTACATGCCCGGCGGGATCGGCGCCGTGGCCTATAACCATCTTACCGGTGTACGCGATGATGATCCCAACCTGATCGTGGCCGCCAGTACCGGCGCCGCACTCAATCTGGCGCTGGGCAAGTTCGGCAAGCAGCATAAAGTCGACGACGTGCGTTGGCTGGGTGCGCTGGGGGTCGACTACGGCGCCGTAGTGGTCCGCAAGGATGCACCATGGAACAACCTCGACGAGCTGATGAAAGCGCTGAAGAAAAATCCGTCCAGCGTGGTGATCGGTGCCGGCGGCACGATCGGTAGTCAGGACTGGATGAAGGCAGCACTGATGGCCAAGGCCGACGACGTCGATCCACGCAAGCTGCGCTACGTCTCCTTCGAGGGCGGCGGTGAAGCGCTGGCGGCACTGCTGGGCGAGCACATCCAGGTCTTCACCGGCGATCTGGCCGAGCTCAAACCGCAGCTCGACAGTGGCCAGATCCGCATTCTGGCGGCGCTCTCCGAAGAGCGCATGGGTGGCCCCTACGCGGACATTCCTACCGCCAAGGAGCAGGGCTACGACGTCGAATGGCCGATCTGGCGCGGTTACTACATGGGTCCCAACGTCAGCGATGAAGCCTACCAGCAGTGGTCCGACCGCCTGCGCGAGCTGAACGAGACCGACAGCTTCAAGAAGCTGCGCGAAGGCCGCGGTCTGTTCCCGATGTCCAAGTTCGGTGACGACTTCCATCAGTACGTGAAGAAGCAAGTCAACGACTTCGAACAGCTTGCCAAGGAAGTGGGTCTGACCCAATGAAACTCGCCGCCGACCGAATCCTGAGTCTGCTGTTACTCGGTCTGGCGGCGTTCGTCGCCGTCCAGGCCTGGCAGTTGCAAGTGCCCTTCAGTTACGACCCGTTGGGGCCGAAGGCTATTCCGCTGATGCTGGCGGGGCTGCTGGCTGTGCTGGCGATCGTGCTGTTCGTTCGTCCCGGTGCCGGCGGCGAGTGGCCGACCGGGGCGCTGCTGCTGCGCCTGGTCTTCACCATGGCGATACTCGGCGCCTACGCGGCGCTGTTCATCAATCTCGGCTTTCTGGTGTCGACCGCGCTGGTCTGCGTGGTCATCGCCTGGCTGTTTGGAGCCACGCCGGTGAAGGCGATCGTCGGCGGCCTGCTGCTGGCGCTCGGCAGCTACCTGCTATTCACCTACGGGCTGGGTATCTCGCTGCCGACCGGTAGCTGGATCGAGCCGTTGCTGGGGAGCCACTGAATGTTCGATTTTCTGATCCAGGGCTTCGGTGTCGCCCTGACGCCGCTCAATCTGGGGCTGGCCTTTCTGGGCGCGCTGCTGGGTACGCTGTTCGGCGCCTTGCCGGGCATCGGGCCGATCAACGGTATCGCCATTCTGATGCCGCTGGCTTATACCCTCGGCTTGCCCGCCGAATCTGCGCTCATCTTGCTCGCGGGGATCTACACCGGTGCCGAGTATGGTGGGCGCATGTCGAGCATTCTGCTCAACGTGCCCGGCGACGCCGGCGCGGTCATGACCACGCTGGACGGCCATCCGCTAGCCAAGAAGGGATTGGCCGGCCCTGCACTGGGCCTGTCGGCGGTCAGTTCGTTCATCGGGGCGACCGTGGCGATCATCGGCCTGACCCTGTTCGCGCCGCTGCTGGCGATCGTCGCGGTCAAGTTCGGTCCCGCCGAGTTCTTCGGCCTGATGATCTTCGCCTTCGCCTCGATGTCCGCGATGATGGGCAAGGACCCGATCAAGACCTTGATCGGTGCCGTGCTCGGCGTGCTGATCTCCACCGTCGGTGTCGATTCGGGCACCGGCGTGCTGCGCTTCACTTTCGACATGCCTGAGCTCTACGACGGCATTGACTTCGTAGTGATGATCATCGGTCTGTTCGCCGTCAGCGAGATCCTGCTGATGCTCGAGCACGTCTTCCGCCACGACCAGGACGGTGAGATGGCGCCGGTCGGCCGCGTGATGGTCAAGATGAGTGAGGTGATGTACTGCAAGTGGGCGATATTGCGCTCCAGCGTGATCGGTTTCGTTATCGGCGTACTGCCCGGCACCGGCGCCTCGGTTGCCAGCGCCGTGGCCTACACCACCGAAAAGCGTATCAGTGACCGCGACAACACTTTCGGTACCGGAGATATGCGCGGTCTGGCCGCGCCGGAAGCGGCCAACAACGCCTCTGCCGCCGGCTCGTTCGTGCCGATGTTGACGCTGGGCATTCCCGGTTCGGGCACCACGGCGATTCTGCTCGGCGCGCTGATGCTCTACAACATCAATCCTGGCCCGATGATGTTCCGCGAGCAGCCGGTGGTCGTCGGTGGTCTGATCGCTTCGCTCTATATCGGCAATGTGATGCTGCTGCTGCTGAATCTGCCGCTGGCCGGCGTGTTCGCGCGCGTGTTGCAGGTGCCGCGCTGGATTCTGGTACCCAGCGTGGCGATCCTCGCCTTCGTCGGCGTCTATCAGCTGAACTCCGATCTGATGGCGATCTACCTGATGCTGGTCATCGGCGTGTTCGGCTACCTGCTGCGCAAGTTCGGTTTCTCGCTGGCGCCGGTGGTACTCGGTTTCGTGCTCGGTGGGCTGATGGAAGAGAACCTGCGCCGGGCGCTGTCGATTAGCGGTGGCGATGTCGCCATCCTGTTCCAGTCGAGCCTGTCGATCGGACTGTGGATCGCTGCCGCGCTGGTGGTATTGGTGCCGATGTTCGCGGGTAAACTCAAGGCGAAGTTGCTGCCGGCCAAGGCCTCCTGATATCGGGATGGCATGACGTCTGGCAACAACGGACGGCGCTGCTTTGGCAGGGCCGTCGGCGTTGAACCGGAGACCGTCAGCGTAGGAAAGTGCTTTCGGAGGTCGTCGTCATGAGAGTCGGTGGTTGCGCTGATACCAAACTCTCGGACTATGGTCCGAATAGATCATCTTGCGGCGATGCCGACCAACGGGAGGGACTCATGAGCGATGAAAAGTCTGCGGTCATCGAGGCGCTGGCACCGGCAGGGCGGCTGCGCGTTGCGATCAACTACGGTAACACCGTACTCGCGCAGCGCGACGAGAATGGCGAGCCCGCTGGCGTCTCCGCCGTCCTGGCGCGAAAGCTGGCGGCCGAGCTCGGGGTCGAGCCCGAATTCACCACCTTCGACGGCGCCGGCGACGTGTTCGCCGCCGTTGATGACGATGCCTGGCGAATCGGCTTTCTCGCCCGTGACCCGGTTCGCGCCGAGAAGATCCACTTCACCGCCCCCTATGTGATCATCGAAGGCACCTATCTGGTGCCCCAAGCCGCGCCGTTTCAAACCGTTGACGAGCTGGATCGGGGCGATATCCGCATCGCGGTGGGCAAGGGCGCGGCCTACGATCTCTACCTGACGCGAGCGCTGAAGCATGCGAGCCTGGTTCGTGCTGCCACCTCGGCCGCAGCGATCGAGCTGTTCGTCGAGCGCCAGCTGGATGCCGCTGCCGGCGTGCGTCAACCGCTTGCAGCCTATGCCGAGTCGAACCCCGGCTATCGTGTGCTGGAAGGACGCTTCACCGCCATCGAGCAGTGCATGGCGGTGCCCAGGGCACAGGCGACGGTAATGGTTACGCGCTACGTCGAGAACTTCCTCGCGCGTATGAAGCAGGATGGAACGGTCAGGCGCGCGCTGGCAGAGAGCGGTCAGGACGAAACCCAGGCGGCGCCGTAAGCCTGTCATCGTCGAAAAGGTCGAATGGAAGGGCACGAGGGCTAACGTTTCGGTTCGCTTTCTGTTATTTTTGCGCCGCGGGACAAGCGTGAGCCGTGGATTCTAGGCTCGCGGGCGCAGGCGACTAGGCTCGGCGCCAGTCTCGTCAAGGAGAGGTGGCAGAGTGGTCGAATGCACCGCACTCGAAATGCGGCATACCTTCGCGGGTATCGAGGGTTCAAATCCCTCCCTCTCCGCCATGAATGATGAATCAGCCGGCTCCTGTAGCCGGCTTTTTCGTGGGACGGTTTTTTCTTTGGACGGCAATGATAACCCGTAGCGTCAGCGCCGATATGCGCCGACGATCAAGCGCTTCTTTTCGCCGGCAGCACTTCCAGAACGGCGGCGGCTATGACGAGCGCCGCGCCCACGCCCTGCAGCCAGCTCAGCGGTTCATTGGCCAACAGCGCCGCAGAGAAGACGCCGACCAGCACCTCGCTCATCATCAGGATGCCGAGGCGCGCTGGTGACAGATACCTTGCCGCCCACACCAGAATCGCCAACGACGCCGACCACCACAGGCCGGCGGCGGCAACGATCCAGCCGGTAATCTGCCACCCGTTCTCAAGCGGTGGGAGCCCAGGCCAGGCAGAGAGAAACGGCGCCAATAGTAGAGCGGTGACCAGGGCACCCACGGCGAACAGGAAGCTACCTTCTCCGGGCCCGAGGGTGTTATGGGAGCGCATGCCGCTTGAGGCGATCGCCCACAGCAAACCGGAAGCCAGCCCCAACCAGCCACCGATGCTATGGGGCAGCGGCGAGCCGTTGGCGCCGAGCACCAACCCCAGTCCAGCCAGACCCATAATGATGACCGTAATGCGTCGTCCGGTCAGCGGCCAGCGCCACCATAACCTTTCGATCAGTGTGCTCCAGACCGGCGTCAGGTAGAACAGCAGAATGACCACGGCGACCTGCCCGTGAACCAGGCCGACGGAGTAGAGCATGAAGGCCGCGCCGCCCAGTGTGACCGAGACGATACCCAGCCGGGATGAGCTGGCGAGGCGGCGGCGATGGGCAAACGCCCAGGGAGAGAGCAAAACGCACGCTGTGACGGCAATGATCAATGAACCCCAGACACCGCCGAGATGGAGCGCCTCGAGCCGACGAATGGGAAACCAGTAGAAGCCCCAGAGGGCACCAGCCAACAGAATGCCCAACGCCGGTCGCGCCGAAGAGACGCGGCCGGCAATGTCGAGATTCGAGGATCGGGATGGCGTCACCTTCCTTGGCACGCGAGCTCCTTGAGACTTGGACGAGACGCCGTTGGCCTGATCAATCAGCGGTTCTTTCCAGCAGTTCTTTCCAGCGCGGCTTTCTCCAATGCAGCCACGGCGGGCAGGGTCTTGCCTTCGACGTATTCCAGGAAAGCTCCGCCTCCGGTGGAGATGTAGGAGACCTGATCGGCGATGCCGTACTTGTCGATCGCGGCGAGAGTGTCGCCACCGCCGGCGATGGAGAATGCAGGGCTCTCGGCGATCGCCTTCGACAGCACCTCGGTGCCTTTGCCGAACTGGTCGATTTCGAACACGCCGACCGGGCCGTTCCAAAGGATGGTGCCGGCGTTTTTCAGCAGGCTGGCGAGGTGCTTGGCGGTCTCGGGACCGATATCCAGAATCATCTCGTCATCGCCGACCTGATCGACCGGCTTGACCGTCGCGGTGGCGGATTCGGAGAACTCGGTGGCGACGACGACATCGGTGGGCAGCGGGATTTCGACCTTGTCCATCAACTCCTTCGCCTTGGCGACCAGGTCCGCTTCATAAAGTGACTTGCCGACATTGTGGCCTGCGGCGGCGATGAAGGTATTGGCGATGCCGCCACCGACGATCAGCTGATCGCATTTTTCCGACAGCGAGTAGAGCACGTCGAGCTTGGTGGAAACCTTGGAGCCTCCGACGATGGCGGCCATCGGCCGCTGGGGCGCGCTGAGCGCTTTTTCCAGCGCGTCGAGCTCGTTGGCCAGCAGCGGCCCGGCGCAGGACTGCGGCGCGAACCGGATTACGCCGTGGGTGGAAGCCTGGGCGCGATGGGCGGTACCGAAGGCGTCCATCACGTAGATGTCGCAGAGGGCGGCGTAGGCCTTGGCCAGTGCTTCGTCATCTTTCTTCTCGCCCTTGTTGTAGCGCACGTTCTCGAGCAGCACGACCTCACCGGCGGCGATCTCGACTTTGCCATCGAGATAGTCTTTTTTCAGCCGTACCGGCTTGCCGAGCAGACCGGAGAGATGCTCAGCCACCGGGGCGAGGGTGAACTCGTCCGCCGGTTCGCCTTCGGTCGGCCGCCCCAGATGGCTCATCAGCATGACGCTGGCGCCGGCGTCGAGCGCGGCCTGAATGGTCGGCAGGCTGGCGCGGATACGCGCATCACTGGTGACCTTGCCGCCCTTGACCGGGACGTTGAGATCCTCGCGGATCAAGACACGTTTCCCGGAGAGATCCAGTTCAGACATCTTGAGTACGTTCATGAAGTCCTGTCCTTGCGGTGAAGATTGGTGACGGTTTCGGAAATGGACGATGGCAGCTCGAGCCAGTGATGGGCGACGTCGAGCATCCGGTTGGCGAAGCCCCATTCGTTGTCGAACCAGCACAGCAGCTTGAGCAGGCTGCCGCCGGCCACGCGAGTCTGAGTGGCATCCACGATACCCGAGCGCGGATCATGGTTGAAGTCGACCGAGGCCATCGGCTCCTCGGTATAGCCGAGCAGGCCCGGATAGCGTTCGCGACTCGCGGCGGCCAGGCAGGCGTTGACCGCGGTGACATCGGTATCGCGCTTGAGCGAAATCGACAGGTCCATGGCCGAGACGTTGATGGTCGGCACGCGCACATGGAGACATTCGAAACGACCGGCCAGATGCGGCATCAGCCGGCCGATACCGCGTGCCAGACCGGAATCCACCGGAATGATCGAGTGCATGGCGGAGCGCGTCAGGCGCAGGTCGCTGTTGTGATAGGCATCGATCACCGGCTGGTCGTTCATGGCCGAGTGGATGGTCGTGGTAACGCCGTGGGAGACCCCGAAACTGGCATCCAGCACGTCGAGAATCGGCACCAGACAGTTGGTGGTGCATGAGGCCGCCGAGATGATGCGCATGTCGCTGGCGATCGCGTCCTGATTGACGCCGTAGACGATCGTGGCGTCGACGTCGGCTTCCGCCGGCTGGGAAAACAACAGCCGCGACGCGCCGGCCTGGAGGTGGCGCTCGGCAGTGGCGCGATCCTTGAAGCTACCGGAACACTCCAGCAACAGATCGATGCCGAGTTCGTCCCACGGCAGCGCTTGCGGATCGGCGGCGTTGAGCACGCGAATGGGGCGGCCGTTGACGATCAGACAGCCATCGCGCGTTTCGACATGGCCAGGGAAGCGGCCGTGAGTCGTATCGTAGCGAGTCAGATAGGCGATCGTCTCGAGATCGGAGAGCTCGTTGATGGCAACGATCTCCAGCGGCAGATCGGGCCGTTCGATTAGCGCACGCAGTACGCTCTGGCCGATGCGGCCGTAGCCGTTGATAGCGACGCGATAGGTCATGGGCGAATCGGGTAACCCAATATTGGGGATAGTGTCGAGACCGACCATCTTAGCGCATTCACTCCTGATCAGCCGAGAATGAGGCGAGAACAAGGTGAGAGGGAGGCAAGAATGAGAAGAGAGAGCGAGGCGAGGGTGAGGTGAGGGTGAGCGGATATCAGTCTAAAGCACTGGACGAAACGCCGGCTGGCTCATAGTTTTAAACCGTCTTTTTCACGCTGGAGGATCCCCTTTGATGCCTGTTATCAGGAATACTGCTGTTGCGCTTCTCATGACGGCGACGTCCAGCCGGATGATGGCGTCGTGATGCGCCGTCTCGAGTCGCTGTCGTTCTATCTTTCGGCGACCGAATGTCTGGTCGACGGCGAGGGTAGCGGACTGGTCAGTTCGGAGCGCCTCAGTTTGGGGGGTAGCGTAGATTCGGGTCGGGGCGAGGAGATCGATCGTCATCACCCACTGGGCGGCGAGTCCATCGCCGGGCGGGCGTTGGTCATCTCCCAGGGGCAGAACTCATGGGCCAGCGGCGCGGGACTACTGGAGGCGATTCACGCCAGACAGGCGCCGGCGCTGATCGTGCTCAATCGGGCCGACGACATCATCGTGCTGGAGGCCATCGTTGCCGAAGAAGTGCTATCGCTGGCGGTACCGATCGTGGTGCTGGATGACGCACGCTTTGCGTTGGCGCAATCGGCCCATCTCGTCACGCTCCACCGCGGCAGGCAATTGGTGCTCAGCGGGCCGCGCCTGGCCGGCCTGGCCAACGTGACCGCCGGCGGAGAACTCGGGCACGAGCCGGCACCGGCCGATGCGGCGAATGATGGCTTTGCGCTTTCACTGCAGGACCAGCGCTGCCTGGCCGGTGATGCCGGGCGAGCGGTTCAGGCCGCGATGCGCATCATGATGCGACTGGCACGCCTGCAGGGCGCCTCCGAGCTGCTCGACGTGACCCGAGTCGCCATCGATGGCGGTCTCTCCGGTCCCGCCGGACTGGCCGTCGGCGAGCATCTGGCTGACTGGGGCGGAAAGGTGAGTGTGCCGACGACCGTTGTTGCGACCTTCGACACGACCATCGACACGACCTTGGATAAGACCTTCGTCACCACGGCGGTCTCAACGGAAACATCAGAGACGGCGGAACGGCTGATCGAGCTCTGTCGGAGACTCGATGCCTCGCCGGTAACCCTTGCTGAGCCGGTCCCGGCGTGCGCGCCATTGCCGTGGCTGCTCGGGCTCTGTGTGGCATTGACGGGGCGGGCGCCAGCGCTGTCCGCCTGCTGACAGAGTCTCACTGCGAGTGACGCCTCGCTGGCTAGGTGGTGCTCAGCAAAAGAGACGTCTAGTAGAAGAGATGCCTAGTAGAAGAGATGCCAGACGAGAGGGAGGGCGATAGCGGTGAAGGCGCCGGTCAGGCTCATGCCCAGCGAGGCGAAAGCCCCGGCGACGCTGTTGATCTCGAACGCGCGCACCGTGCCCAGAGCATGGCCATTGATACCCAGCGCCAGGCCAATCAGCCGAGGATCGCGGATTTTTAGAACCCGGCTCAGCCATTCGACCCCGAAAATGGCGGTTACGCCTGTGGTTAGCACCGCGCCCATCAGCAGCGCTCTCGAGCCGCCGAGTTCCTCGGCCAGGCTGAGCGCGATAGGGGAAGTCACCGACTTGGGTGCCAGCGACGCCAGCACTTCCTCCGGCGCGCCCATGATGACGGCGATGATCACCGCATAGCAGGCGGCCAGTGTCGCCGACAGCGGTAGCGTCATCAGAATCGGCCTCCACAAGGCGCGAATCTGCGGCAGCTGCTGGTAAAGCGGCACGGCCAGCGCGACGGTGGCCGGGCCCAGCAGCAGCATCAGCCAGCTGGCGCCCCGATTGTAGTCCTCCACGCCGACGGGCAGCAGCGCGATGACCACGGCAATCATGATCGCCGCGATCAGCATCGGCGGGCACCAAATGGGCCTGCGCATCAGCTTGAACAAGCGAGTGCCGATGAAATAGGCGCCAAGGGTGAGCGCGATGGCGGCGATTGGAGATTCGAACCACTGTTGCGGCAGCTGCGAAAGACGACCGAACCAATCATTCA
>Ga0207878_100231_pt1 | contig 32807 bp, 20 predicted proteins | sample LinPmetageLP41_FD_184053 | JGI IMG/M metagenome (GOLD analysis project Ga0207878, IMG submission 184053) | Marine viral communities from the Pacific Ocean - LP-41 (SPAdes) | ecosystem: Environmental > Aquatic > Marine > Oceanic | place: Pacific Ocean | collected 2010-08-27 | reverse complement strand
GCTCTAACGCTAACTAAGTAACTACCTTTGTTATTAAACGTAAATACCGCGTGAGCTTTATTTGGAGACTGATTAGCAAGGTCATTACCTAAAACGCCGCTTACTCGACGAGACCAAGCAGCATCCTCTAATAATATTACTTTAGCTGTATCGCAATCATGAAGTATTTGCGCATTAGCGGCTTTCTCCATATCAGCTTTATAAGCTTGCTCAAGAGTATAATAAACCGAGCTTTTATCGTTTATTGCATCAAAAGGCGACTTATACTGCATAAGCAGCTCAAATAAATCGGCAGGTGCAAAATGTAAATCTGCCACTTCACTTCCGTAGCCGTTATAGTTTATGTAAGTACCAAATGCTTTTAACTGTGACTTTTGAAGTTCAGTTAATCCAAGCTTATCGGCCTCGCTATCAGCCTTAGCAAATAAGTTATCACCATAGGCGGCAGTAATAGCCCATAAGTGAAATTGTTTATCTAGTAAATCGCTGACAATTAAGCTTGTACACATATTTGCATCTAAATCTATATGCGCAAATAAATTAGCATGGTTAGGTATATCACCAGCTTTGTGGTGATCAACATACATAACACGTGCCCCGGCACTTAAGGCATCGTGAAGCGCTGGCATATTCTTTTCCATCGAAATATCCAACACTCGAATGCAATCACCATTTTGAGGAGTGATTTTTTGCATTAGCTGGATATCTCGTTTTACCCCTGTGACCTTTACTGTCTCGGTAGGGTTAGCTAATTGAAGCTGAAGTAGAGCGATAATGCCATCAGCATCACCGTTAAAAATGTCATATTTCATAATACTCTCAAGTACCAAAATAGAAAAATTATACCAATATAATTAAAGGCAGCCGTTAGCCTTAAGTATAATAAGCATAGGGGCTACTATCACAAAAAGCGTCTTTATTTTATCAAAAAAATAACCAAGTACTGCCCCACAAAGTAAAGCCATTGGTAAATTTACTAATCAACAGTAGTTAACTGCTAGTTCCTACAATTTTATTTTTTATCAAATAATCAACAATTTGATCTGCGCATTGTTCAATGGTCTGCTCTGCTGTATGGACATGTATATCTGGGCTTTCAGGCACATCAAAAGAAGAGCTAATCCCTGTAAAATTTGGAATCTCACCCGCACGCGCCTTTTTGTATAGTCCTTTAGGATCTCGACTTTCACAAATAGCTAGTGGCGTGTCGATGAACACCTCTATAAATTCACCTTCATTCACTATGCTTCGAGCCTGAGCTCGATCAGCTTTAAATGGCGAGATAAACGCGGTAGACACAATAAGCCCAGCGTCCACAAACAGCTTAGCAACTTCACTTATACGACGAATATTTTCAACGCGGTCTTCATCACTAAAAGTGAGCCCTTTGTTTAAACCCATACGGACATTATCGCCGTCAAGTAAGTATGTATGACACCCTAGCGAAAATAATTTCGCCTCTACAGCATTTGCAACTGTTGATTTCCCTGAGCCACTTAATCCAGTATACCAAAGCAGTGCTGGTTTATGGCCTTTGTGCTGTTGCTTCTGTTCTCTCGACACAGTTTGTGTGTGCCATACTATATTTTCATCTTGGCTCATTAAAGCACCTTTGTTTTTAAATTATTTAAAGCCTGAAACTTATAACGCTCTATATTATATTGTTTAGAGTTTGCTCACGTTAGAAGCGAAGCTTCTCATGGTTTAGAATGTAATAACCAATATAAAAGCGCTGCTTTTAAATGCCAGCAAGCTGTGCGTCTAAAAACCGTGACTGAAGCTCTTAACTCGAAGCTATTCAACTAACACTAAACGGAAAAAACACAGGCACAAACATCAATACAACGAGTGCATACACCATGCTAATAGGTAAGCCTATTTTCACAAAGTCATTTAACCTGTAATTACCTGCATTAAATACCATCAAGTTAGTTTGATACCCATAGGGGCTAATAAAACTTCCGCTTGCAGCAAACGCTACAGCCATTACAAAAGGCAGCACATCCACACCAAACCCTAAAGCCACTGTATAACCTATAGGAAACATCAACGCGGCAGCGGCGTTATTCGTAACAAATTCAGTCATTAGCCAAGTTACTACGTAAACTAATATAAATGCAGTGTACACATACCTTGGGTCATCAAATTGCCCTATAAATCCGCCAAGGGACTCAACCACGCCTGAATTAACCAGCGCGTTCGACAGTAAAATAGCTGATGAAACTACCAGCCATATATCAATGGGGAACCGTCTTACCAACTCATTGGTGGTTAAGCTACGAGTAAATAAAAGGCCCCCGAGCAATAATACCAACCCCTCTAATAAATCTAGCACGCCAACAGCCGCCAACGCTATTGTGGTTACAAAGCCACCAATAGAAAGCCATGCTCGCCAGCCATTGATTCTACTTTCAGGCTCTACACCAGATAATGTTAAAAAGTTTTTATTGATATTTGTCCTAGATTTATAGTCATCACCCACGGCTAATACTAAAAAGTCACCAGAGCGAATAACTACATCACCTAACTTACCCGAAACCTGCTCGCCATCGCGCCTTATTGCCACTACAGCAGCATCAAACAACGCCCTGAACCCCGTAATTTTAAGCGTACGTCCTACAATTATACTTTCAGGCCTTACCACTACCTCAGTAAGGTTGCTATTTAAAGTACCATTTTTTTCTGCAAAAATTTCTAAACCTGAAAACTGTCCTAGTTGCAATAACTTAGTTATGTCTCCACAAAAAATAAGCCGATCTGAAGGCTGTATCACCTCAGCCGGTGAAACAGGGCTAATTAGCCTCCCTTGCCGGACTATTTCAACTAAAAATAAAGACTCTAAATGCCTAAGCCCATTAACTTCAACAGAACGCCCTACCAGTTCAGAATCTGTAGAAACTTTAGCATCAATAAAATACCCCTCTGAAGTAGCATTATTTTGCTCAATACTAGGTAACATTCGGGTGCATAAAAACATAGCTAAACCACAGCAAAGAACCAAAATAGCACCCACAGCAGTAAATGAGAAAAACGATAACGACTTACCCGACGCCTCAATATACATAGAGTTAACGATTAAATTAGTAGATGTACCTATTAGTGTAAGCGTTCCTCCTAAAATAGAGGCGTACGATAAAGGTAATAGTAATTTACTGGCAAAATGATGAGGGTTATTACGGATAGGCGAAAGAAGCGTAGCCACAACCGCAGTATTATTTAGTATAGAAGAAAAAAAAGTGGTAATACCAAATAGCCGAAACCATGTGGAGTAGTAGTTATCAACAATTGTTTTTGAAGCGATAACTCTTAATAAACGTGTTTTTTCAAGCGCTAACGAACACAGCACCAATAAAATTAACGTTACAAGCCCAGGGTTAGCAATGCTCGTCAAAAATTGCTCTTTACTGACTAAATCACAAGCGATTAAAGCAATAAGTGTTGCACCAAAAACAGCAACGGGTCGCGTTTGTAAAACAATTAAACCTAAAATTGTTAGAGCAAAAATACAAAGCGTTAGATATGCATCCATTGGCATGGTTAAATTAGCTATCCTTAGTTAATAAAATAAAATGCGGGCTTAAAAATAAGCCCGCTATATCCTGAGTAATCTAACGGATTACTTTGGCATCCCAATGTGGGTAATGCTTACGAACGAGTGCATTAAATTCTACTTCAAAAGAAGAGTATTCGCTTTTAGGTTTAGTAGCCTTACCATCCAATGGTTTACGTATCATACCAGCGCCTACCGTCACATTAGTTAAACGATCAATAACGATAAATGCACCAGTGTGCTTATTTACATCATACGCATCAAATTGCACGGGCGCTGTTAATGCGAATTGGCAGTTACCAATTTCGTTTAAATTTAATTGCGACGCATCTTGCTGTTCTAAAGTGTTTACATCAACCTTATAGTTAATCGTTTCAGCGTAGCCATAAACCGACTTACTACCTACTTTAATTTCGTATTCACGGTCTACATGTAAAGCTTCTTCCGTCATCCAAACAACATCAGCTTCAAAACTATCTGCTGAATGTGGTTTTTGATGCGGACGAACTAACATATCACCACGGCTTACATCTATTTCATCTTCAAGCGTTAATGTAATCGCCATGCCAGCTGACGCTTTTTCAAGATCACCGTCAAAAGTAACAATTGACTTAACTTTACTTTCTTTACCTGAAGGTAAAGATGCAACAGTATCGCCCACTCTAATGTCGCCAGCTGCAACAGTACCGCTAAAGCCTCTAAAGTTTAAGTTAGGGCGATTAACGTACTGAACTTGCAATCTAAACTCATCGTTTTTAGCGTGGTTAACTTGTACAGTATTTAACAGCTTCATTAACGTAGAGCCTGGGTACCAGCTCATTGCTTCACTTTCATTTACTACGTTATCACCACGTAGTGCTGAAATTGGTACAAAGCGAACATCGTCAAACGAAAGATCTTCTGCAAACTCACGGTAATCTTTTTTAATGTTTTGATAAACAGATTGCTCGTAACCTACCGCATCCATTTTATTTATTGCAACAACAACGTTTTTAATACCTAATAAAGAACAAATATAGCTATGACGACGAGTTTGAACTTGCACACCGTGGCGAGCATCAATCAAAATAATCGCTAAATCACAGGTAGAGGCACCAGTTGCCATATTACGTGTATATTGCTCATGCCCTGGAGTATCAGCAATAATAAATTTACGTTGTTCTGTTGCAAAGTAACGATACGCAACATCAATTGTAATACCTTGCTCACGCTCCGACTGTAAGCCATCAACTAGCAGTGCTAAGTCAAAGTCATTATCGGTAGTATTAAAACGTTTTGAATCTTTTTCGATAGCAGCCATCTGATCTTCAAAAATCATTTTGCTATCGTATAGTAAACGGCCAATTAGGGTTGATTTACCATCATCTACGCTGCCGCAAGTTAAAATACGCAGCATGTCTTTGTTTTCGTGTACTTTTAAATAAGCTTCAATATCTGTAGCAAGTAAATTTGTTTCTTGTGACATAGTATTCTCTGAATTTGGTTCAATAATAAATTAGTTACTTTCTAATCGCTTTATTTCAGCTTTTAGTTAGAAGTAGCCTTCCATTTTTTTCTTCTCCATAGAACCCGCAGAGTCATTATCGATAACTCGGCCTTGACGCTCAGATGTAGTACAAAGCAGCATCTCTTGGATTATTTCAGGAAGGGTTTGTGCTACAGACTCAACAGCACCAGTCAATGGGTAGCAACCAAGCGTCCTAAAACGCACCATTTTATTTTGTACTTGCTCACCATCTTCAAGTTCCATGCGCTCATCATCAACCATAATAAGCGTGCCATCACGCTCAACTACTGGGCGTTCTTTAGCAAAATACAGCGATGGAATTTCAATACCTTCAAGATAAATATATTGCCAAATATCTAGCTCAGTCCAGTTGCTAAGTGGGAATACACGAATGCTTTCACCTTTATCTACTTTGCTGTTATAAACATTCCACAATTCAGGGCGCTGATTTTTAGGATCCCAACGATGATTTTTATCACGGAAAGAATAAACACGCTCTTTAGCTCGCGATTTCTCTTCATCGCGGCGAGCACCACCAAAGGCAGCATCAAAGTTATTCATATCAAGCGCCTGCTTAAGACCCTGAGTTTTCATAACATCAGTATGCTTAGCACTACCATGAACAAATGGGCTCATACCCATAGCAATACCTTCAGGATTTTTATGAACAATTAAGTCGAAACCATACTTTTCAGCCATTTGATCTCTAAACTGGATCATTTCTTTAAATTTCCAGTTAGTATCAACATGCATAAGCGGAAAAGGAATTTTTCCCGGATAAAATGCTTTACGTGCTAAATGTAGTAAAACCGATGAATCTTTGCCCACAGAGTAAAGCATTACCGGATTATCAAACTCAGCAGCAACCTCTCGCATTATATGGATAGATTCAGCTTCAAGAGCTTTCAAGTGGGTTAACTTTTCTTCATTCATAATGTTTGTTCATATCCTAATTTATCAAAATCCATTCAAGCCAATTTTACTATTAGCCGATTAAAACTGTTATGCGCTGGTAGTTTAAATTTAATTGACCGTATATGCAATGAGTATACATTTCACGTTAGAAGCGTAGCTTCTCATGGCTTTAAAATGTAATAACCAATGTAAAAGCGCTGCTTTTAAACGCCAGCAAGCTGCGCATCTACAAACACAGATTTATTTGCTATCTAAACCTATAATCTTTCACTCACTTCCAATGTGACTTATACGGGCCTTTACGGCCAAGTACGCCATCAATAATACCTTGAAGCATAAACCCTAAGCGCTTAAGCCTATTTTTTTGCATAATAGAATTTAAAAAAAGCCTTATAGGCATAAAAAACAAACACCTAACTTTCCAATAGGTTGGAACATATGGCCTGCGGCTTAAAAGTAAAATATTTCTAAATTGATAATAAAGCCTAATTGGCGCGCCTACTTTATAAGTAACGCCAATAAATTTACTACGTGAGTCGCCAAGCCTATGCACCATTTCTACATTTTTAGCTTTGGCTATATCAAACCCCATACTGCGAGCGCGCCAGCACCACTCATGGTCTACTCCATCAATAAACAACGACTCGTCTTTTAAACCTATTTGGTCAAGTGCACTTAAATCTATCATCATGCCTGAGGCTATAATTTGTGTAACTCCCACTAGGTCGTCGTACTCAAATACCTCTTTTTGTACTTTAGGGTTAACTTTTTTATCTGAAAAACTACACCTAATACGTGGGCCAATAGCTACAACGTTTTGTTTAATTTTGTTAGATGCTTTAAGCAAACTACTTAAATTAAACACCATATCGCTGGGGATTAAGCTGTCTTGATCAAGTAAAATCGCATACTCGCACCCTGCTTTTAATAAATACAGTAAGCCGGCATTATGCGCATGCGCTATGCCAGAGTTATCAACAAGGTGAATATAATGGTAATGCTTAATTACCTTAGTAAAATCATGCGGGGTTGGGCTATTGTCAACAATAACCACTTCTTCGGTTTGCCCGTATAAACGAGTGAGTAGGCGTTCTGTTAACGCTAAATCGGGCTTATAAACAACTAAAACTGCACCAATCATAATTAATTGTGTTTATTTAAGCCTAATATAAAACGGTCGGCTTTATATGCAACTTTTATAATCCATGAAGGCATCATTCGTAAAACTAATACAAACAACGCATAACAATAATTTTGTAAAGACTTTTGCTTAAGCGAATCCATAGCTAAAAGTCTCGCTTTAAATTCATTTACAGACTTACCTCTGCCCCGGCGCTTATAAAAACCGTTAATGCGCCTAAAGTGAAGTAATGGCTCTTTTACGTTAGCAAACTTACAGCCATCTTCAGCTAGTGCAATCCATAAAAAGTAATCTTGTGTGTTACGCATGTTAGGCAAATACCTATGGCCACGTGCAAATACACTATACCTAATTGCCACCGTAGGATGATTAATAGGGCAACGACGCGAAAACACATACAGCAATTTAGAATGAGTAAGGGGCAGTCTGCGAATTCCCGCCCTATTACCTTGCTCATCTACCTCCCAAAGGGCAGAGCCAAGCACGTCAACATCATCATGCTTATCAAGTAACGTCGCTTGTTTTTCAAAACGGTGAGGCACACAAATGTCGTCGGCATCCATTCTAAAAAAGTACCGAGGATTTAATGGTAGGGTCGAGTCAATAATGTAGTTCATACATACACTCAAACCCTTGTTTGTTGTGCCATGTACAAGCGCTAAGTTGGGGTTTTCTTTTTCTACTTGGGTTAAATAAATAGCTATATCGTCAGCTACTTCACCATCAAGTACAATCATAAATAAATCTGCTGGTAAGGTCTGATTTAAAACACTTTCAACCGCTTGCTTTACCCATTCTAGTCGGTCGTTAATATAGACAGACATACCACATACTATGCTTACACTACTTGCAATAGGGTAAGTAGATTGCAATATAAACTGATTATTAGTTGCCAAAATGGGAATCATACTCTCTCTATAAAAAGATAAAACAACCAAAAAACAGTTATCTACATAGTAAATACAGTGTAGCGTAATTTAATAATTGATTCAAAAAACGTATATTCAATAATAGCGTTGGTTTACACTTTTATTAACTACCTAAAAGACTTAATTGCAAAATTTTCTCTTTTTAGCGTTAAGTTAGGGTTATACGCTGGGTCGGCCGCTATTACATCCGCCCATGTAGTTTGCAAATAGGCAAGTTCAGCGTTAAAGCGCTTAACTTTTTCGGGGGTATCCTCATGCCCGCGTGAAACCGACTCATGATGATACAATACCGCCTCTGCGCAATATAAATTACGCTTACCCAGCTCTCTTACTTTTAAGCATAAATCTACGTCATTAAACGCAATAGCCAGCTTTTTTGCGTTAAGGCCATCAACTGCCCAAAAATCTTTGGCTTTAATGAGCAAACAAGCTGCAGTAACCGCACTGTAATTTTGTGTAGCAATCAGGCGATTCATATAACCAAAGTGATCACTAGGAAAATACTTATGGCCATGCCCTGCACCGCCACCATAGCCCATAACCACACCTGCATGCTGAATACGATTATCAGAATATAAAAGCTTAGCTCCTACGCAACCTATATCGTCTCGCATAACATGACTAACCATATTTTTAAGCCAGTCTGCCTCAATAACCTCAATATCGTTATTTACAAGTGCCAGCACTTCGCCGGTGGCATTTTTAGCTGCAAAATTATTTATAGCTGAATAATTAAATTCGCCCGCGTAATTAAGCACCTTTATTTTTGAATGCTTGCTTAATTGGTTAAAGTATTTAAGGCATTCAGGGTCGTCAGAGCCATTATCAATGAGTAATATTTCATAGTTACTATAAGTTGTTTTATTTAAAATAGATTCAATACAGCCTTTTACCAACGCCAAACCATTTCGGGTAGGAATAATAATTGAAACTAATGGCTGTGTATTTAAATGCCAACGTAAGTAAACACTAGGTAATGCCGACTCCATAATACTAGCAAACGGGGCATATAAAGCCCTTAATTGCTTTTTAGCATTACTAAGCTTGGGTAAGTTAGATGGGCGAGAAAGTAATACTTGAGGTATATGCTCAACTCTTACCTTAGGGTTACTAATATAACGTGTACACATAAATACACTTAACATAAATGTGTTAAGAGGGAGCTTTGCAGCGCTAAAGTCACTTATGCTTTTAACCCAAATACCTGAGCTAATATAGCCATTTGTTAGCTGTAAATCGGGGTTCCAATCGGGTTTAAAGTCGGCAAACTCCCTTTGTTGGCTTTTTTCGTTTAAAAAATCGGTATCAACATAGGCAAGCTTAGATGAGCTTGATAACTCAGTAGCTAACACAAACCCCAAGTACGGGTGTAATACATCACCAGCGAATACAAAAAAACACGGGCTATTAACTACCTTAGGGGGTAAGCATTCTGCATTTAAGCTAGTAACTACCTTAAAACTTAAAGCACTGTGTAATGATAAAAATTCATTTATTTTAACTGTATTGTTTGCCGAGCAATAAATAACTACATTTGAAAAAGCAGCATGTTGCTCTTTAATACTTTTAAGCGTAGCAAGCAAACTATTAGCGTTGTAATCAGTAACGCATACAATTAACGAGCAATCAGTTTTGCACGTCTCGCCAAAGTGTGTAATTTGCTCAGCAAGGTAACGGTTATGCTCGTTAATATAATCTGCGTAAGAACGCTTAAGCTCATCAAGCGTTTGTAGCTGATATAGCAAACCACTTTTATGCAAATTACGACGATACGCAACTACCAGCTTAGGATTTTGCTTTACTCTGTCAACCACCCTGTTTGGCAGAATACCAATAAAAGCTTTTAGCGTTTTGATTAGAGCCTTCCTTAACACTCTCACTCAATACTCTTTTTTTCGTTGTTTGCATTATCAATTTTGCGCTCATACAGCCTGATTTTTTTATTAATTAAAGGACCATTTGGGCGTAAAACCTGAGCTCTTTTCATAAATGTATAAGCCAAACCAATATCATGGTTTTTTTCTGCAACAAAAGCCAGTTCTCTTAAAATATCCACATCACTAACATCATCACCTAAACGCAGTGTAGCTCTTAACCTACTAATATCATCTGAATTTGGTAGCATAAAAGGAAGCTCTTCAGTATCCACTGACTTACCTATTAGGCGTTTTATAAAATTTAACACGCGCGTTTTATACATATATTTATCCGAAATATCAGACAGCTTATACTTTTTAATAAAAGCTTGCCCGTACTTGCCAGTGTAACAAGAGCGATAACTAGAAAGATAAAGTGCATTGCAAATAGACTTATAGACTTCTGGGGCTTTATTATCTATGTAGTTAGCTACCCGATTAAAATCAGCTTCACTTAGAGTCTGGCTTTTATATGGTTTTTGCTTAGCATTATTAATATCACTTAATAAATCTTCAAATCCGAAAATATGATGCTTGCTCTGCACTTTTTTTAAAAAGCATATAGCTTGTTCTTTATATAACTCATATTTTTTAGGCTCGATAAGAGAAAAAGGGCCTAAATGACTTTCAAAATTTTGTAAAACCTTATCTGCTTTTAACGCTAAGCTGTGGGAACAAAATTGATTTATCCACCGCTTAAACTCTAAAGCTTCAAAACTATAAGAAGGATTAACACTTTTACTTGTTATAACAGGCGGGCTAATATTTAACACGCTATAAAAATCGTTAATAATACTCCCACCTACAAACGCATTTTTACTATACGCACGTAAAATAAAGTGGTCTTCCCCAATATTATCTATAATAGACTCAAGTTTTGTTAAGTAGAATTTAGGCAGTTTAGGGAGTTTCTTAATAGGAGCAACTTTATGATGCCTTTTAACCGACTGGTTATACAACGACTCAAAACTCTCCAATGGACTGCGAATATAAGCTACAAATACTGCACTTGGGAATACATTGCCGATCTCATCCATATTTTCAAAGAAAAACTCTGAGCTTAACAGTAAAGTATCCATACCCTGCTTTTCACACAGATTTATTAGCTTATCAACCTTGAGTTTATTGAGTAAGCGACCTGAGCTAGTAACATCATAAATGCTATTTAAATTACCCGAACTAATCCCATTAATATCTGTAGTATGCTTTGGGTAATATATTCCATGTTCAGCTAGGCGCGGTCTATCATGCTGTAAACAATATTGTATTGCAGAGGTACCTGTTTTAGGAGGCCCTATATGTATAACTACCTTAATTGTCATTAATAAACCTTAAACATACATTAAAAGCTAAATGTATTAGCGCTCAACTATTTTTTTATTTTAGCTTGGTATTCTTTTATTTTTCTTATGATGAGAGGGCCTCTTGGTCGATACTTTCTCGCTAATTTCATCAACTGTAGAGCCAAATGCGTGTTTGTTCTTTCAACTTTAATAGCTGCGTCCCTAAAAAAACTCGCCCCACTTTCTTTACTATCAAATAAAGCTGGTTTTGCTAACAACTCTTTTAATAATTCGCTACTAATGCTTACTTTATTAAATCCAGGGCAACTAAAAAGCTCTTTTAACGCAGGGTAGCATTTAGCAACTGCGTATAAACAGCTTCTATTTCTATCTTGTGTATTAACCGTTAAATAAAGGGCTGTATCTTGGCTGTGTTCAAGTACTTTATAGCTTGCAGAGACATGACGAGGTAAAATTAAAGTAGGTGTATGCTCCAGTAAAGCCATACATTTAAACCATATATCATCAGCATTATCTGCGCACTGTGTAAATTTGGCAACATTTGTAACCTCACTACTTAAACTTCCAGAAGGGTAAAATACCCCACCGTAGCCCACAGGTAAAATACAGTAAGTGGCAAACACCTCCGATGAATTATCTATGAGGCTCCATGTATCGTAGCTTTTAAACTCCCCTTCAACATCAGTAGACATTAAACGCCCCCTAGTCGCAATAATTGCATTTGGGTAGCGGGTGTAGCCTTCAACTAACGCAGCCACTGTGTCAGGTGGAATTACTATATCATCATCAAATGTTATAATATTAGCATTAGGGTAGGCTAATAATGTTGGCACTAACTTTTTATAGCTTTTATAGTTCGGGCAAAATTTAACCTCAAATAGAGCATCTTCAAGTTCTATCAATTCTTTTGGTAATTGGGTGTGCGATAACTCTGTTTCGTCCAACCACAGTATAATTTTATCAACTCGACATGATTGGCTTTTTAATGATTCAACAACTCGATGAACACTATTAATTCGCTCCCCATAGGAAGTTAATGATACGATCAAATTACTCATCTTTATCCTTGTTGCTACTTGCGCACTGACTCTTGCTGAAGCTGTAAAAACTGCTTTAATTTTTTATTAATTAAAAGGCCCTTAGGCCTAATTTTTTTAGCAAGTAAAATAATTTCAATTGCTTCATCAATATCTTGCTTTTGCGCATCGTTTGATAAATTAATAAGTAGCTCAATATTTTCTGGGTCAGCCTTAATAAGCTCAGCTCTATGGTTTTTAAAAGCACTCGTTACTTGCTCATCAAAAACCCCCGAAAACAGCCTGACCATTAATGGGTAATCTTGTAATAAGTGTTTATACAAATTATCAATAGACGCTTTATAGCGTTCGCATACATATTGCTCTGCGCCTGCGCTTAACTCATTTATAGCTAAAACGTTAACAAAGCTTTTAAAGCTAGATTGATACTCAAAATAAGCTTTTTCGTTTAACTTTACAGAGCACGACTTTCTTGTAAGTTGAGGGTAGCCTCTTCGATTACTTTTATACGCAAATGTATCACCAGGACGTCCTCGATAAAGCAACGAAACATACTCGTATTGAGAGCGATGAGCTCTATGATAAATAAAGCTTGTCTTTAACGAATTAACACTTGAATCTAAAGCTTGTTTAACCTTCTCCTGCGATTTAAACAAAGAATGGTCAACCAACATCGTGTTGACCTGCTCTTTAAACAAGAGCAAATGATGACGAAACTCTTTTATCTCTATATCCACGGGTAATAAGGTCTTAACTAAAGGCGATAGGTTACCTGTTAACGCAGGTGGTATTTTGCTAAAAGCTTCAGCCGTTGGTGTACAATCATTCAGCCACTCAAATGCAATAGGAGTATCCGCAGGAAATCGTTTAATCAAATCGTGTATAGATGTGGTTAATTCATCAAGTATTAAAAATTCATCAATGTCTAAAAAGAAAATATGACTATATTTACCTTCTTTTTGGCACTGGTACTTAGCATTAGCATAAGTAATAAACTGAATATGTTTATGAGCTTCTAACGGGCAGCTATCAATCCAATCAGCGTAATCCCATGTAACATTTGGGTATTGTGCATTAATTGCATTTAATACCTGTTCGCTATTATCAGAAGTCCGATTTATAAAAATTTCAATTTCATCAAAACCAACGAACAAGTGATGGTGAACCCATTCAGGAATATAGGCAGCCTCATCTTTAGCTATTGCGACTAATTTAACTTTATTATCTTCATTACGATTGGGTAATAAACATAACATTTTATCTATTTTGTTTTTATAAGCTGTTATCGCAAGTTTTACTTCATCAAGTGAAATATTTTTAAAAACCTTATTAATTGTATCAAGTTCACTCAACGGGGCACTTTCAATGCTAAGAAGTGCTCTGTTATATCGCTGCTTCACAAATAGGCGGGCTCTGGACAAAATATCATCTAGCTGGTACGTATTCAAAAAGCTATCGTATTTAGAGTGGTAATCTGTCAGAGCATCTTTATCTACTAAAAAGCTTTTATTTATCTGTGTATTTTTGTAGTAGCCATGACGGTTATTTTTAAATATGGAGCCTGAAGTCAATTTAGCCCCGCGCCCAGATAAAAGTAAAGAAGTATATTCCATTTCACTTCTATACATTCTATGTGTTATGAAAAAAGACTTTAATTCTTCTTCTGGGTTAACTTTATGACTTTGACCTATCTTGAATTTGAAGGCTGACCCATCAGCAAGTCTATAGTCTGCACCTTTAATATTTACATTGTGTGGGTTCAAAGCTCTCAATTGCATGTTAGTCTTAACTAATGACTTAACTAAAAAACCTTTTTTCCCCTTAACTTGCTCTTTATAAGTAGTAGAGAAAGAATCCTTTTCGTGCATATGAAGAAACCACTCAAATGAAATGACATCTGCATTAATCTCAGCCAAGCACTCGTGTACAGTAGTTTTAAAATCGAGGGGCGTCCAAAACTCATCAATATCTAAATACATAACATGTGTATATTCAGAGTTTCTAGTTTCATCATATGCAGCTATGTATGCATCACGTTGAGGCGTTTCCGAAGTACCATCGAAGAACTTCTCTCCATCTAAAAAGTTTACAGCCTTATTATTTTTCAAAGCAACCGCTAACTCTTCAGTATTGTCAGAAGTGTTATTGACATATATATCTATTGCATCAAAGCCAAAATGTAAGTGATGGAATATCCACTCAGGTAAATAAGCTGCTTCGTCTTTCGCTATAGCTACTAACTTTACTTTTAAAGCATTTGGCATTTAGTTTACCTTTTTCAATAATTGCAAAATCATATCGAGCTGAATAGCATTTAGGTCTTCTAACTTCTCAATTTTACGCTTTAGCAAAGATATTTCGTTATTAGACTCAGCCTCATCGCACTCCATTGACATAATTTTATCAAAAGGTAAATTAGGGAAATAAGTCTTGTGCAGCTGAATGTTTGAAGCTTGATACTTTTCAAACATCCTTACTTTATTGTCGCTAGACAATTCATGGTTGTATTTTTTCGTCAACAACGAATTCGAATTTGGTGAAGAATCAATAAGCAGGTGTTTTATATTTTGATCGTGTTTATCGGCATAAACAGTATTTATCTTAGATAAAGTGTCGCACACTGCAGAGCTAATACCAGAGTTACTCGATTGAATGTCAAAATTTAAATTTGTTTTATCAATCAAAGCTCTAGAGCAAAAGTCTATTAACAAGTCATTTTCGATTAAATAATCGCGATTCATTGGAAACACTTTCAGCTTTGCTTTTGGGTAATAGTTTTTTAATTGGCTAGCTATAAAGTTAAAATCACCAAAACGTGTTTCACACATTTTTTTCGCATAATTATCAAGAGTTAAACCTTCTTTATGCCCCCACTGTTGCCAAGCAGCTTGCATTAAAGAATCTTGTTTTCTAACATAATACACGATACGAATTTGCTTAAATTTTTTAGCTAATAATTTATGAATTGCCTTCGTATTTTTAGATGCAATGCCATTAATTAAATTTTCAGCTGAGATAATAACCCGCCTACAGCCATTTTGTTCTGCAGAATTAATTAATTCATCTATTTTTTTTTCTAAATCAGTTACGCTTACATCACCACTTTGCACCCTAGCAAAATAATCACGGGGCGTATGGGTCAGATTAAAGTTATAATCTTTATGGCAAGGAAAGTTAAAATTCAAATCAGGTAAAAATACTCCTCGATTTTTAAATACCTCTCTATTAGCAAAGATAAAATCTTGTATTGTAGTAGAGCCGCACTTTGAATGCCCCGGATGTAATACTAAAGCTACCATTAACTACTCACCTAAAAACGGAAAACGGCCAAAATCACTGACCAGCGGTCCCCACTTGAGGATCTGCGCTTCATTTAAATTTAAATCGCCGACGAAAGGGTTATTAAACCCGCCTGCATGCCATTTATCTAATGGATTAAGGATATGCAAATTTTGCAAGCCATAATCCCCCGGAATTTGTGCATCAGCAACAGCATTATCTCCAACATGAATAAAGCTTTGCTTTGCCGGTAGGCTTTCTTTTATATGCTGCCAGAGAGTGCCGTTGTCTTTACGCTTACCCAAATTACTCGATACTAATAACTCAAAACCAACACTTGCGCCTACTTTAGCAAGCATAAGCGCCACCTGCTCTTGCGTATAGTAAGTATCTGAGGCAACAGTGACACGTTTGCCACCTATTATAAGCTCATTAAATAGATCAACCATTTCGTCTTTAGGCTCGATCATCTCTAAATCATAGGCAAATTCTTGTTCTGCATACTTTATAGCTTGCTCTTTTGTCCAGCCTAATTGATTTGCCAAATATTGATACGTTTCAAAAATATCAACATCGCCAATAAAGTTTTTCTCTTTTCTAACTTCAAACTCAGCGTTATTACGTGCTTTAACAAAGCTATGGGCATCTTTTACTATTTTACTTTTAACCAGGGACTTACCGAGCAATAACTTAGCATAATCAGGGGCATGATACTTACGCCTTACTAACGTATCAAACACATCAAAGCTAATATGGTCAAATGCACCAAGTTGATGGCGTAAATTTTCTTGAGTATTAACGTATTGAGCTAAAATATAGCTACTATCAAACGTTAGCTGCCCTGTCTTTGGGTAGTAATGTAGCTGTTTATAGCCGTTTATTTCTACCAACAAGCCGAGCATGCGCTCAAGTGCATGTAACTCTGAGCCATCGTTTGGAAGGGGTTCTGCAGGAAAGTCATCGTAATTATAGTCTTTGCTTAAGAGCTGTTCTAATGCATCAGGCCTTGCCCAAAACATACCACCAGCAGGGTAAGTTAAAAAGTCATCATTTAATTCTACCCCCCACTCTTTGACCATTTTTTGTGCATGGGGTTTGTTTTTAAGCCAATGATTTACCCAATCAGGCATCATCCAAAAAGAAGTGGGATAGTATATGCCACTTTCAGGGTTTTCATTAAAATGATTAAGTACTTGCTTAATAACGTGCTGATCTTTTAACAAATACTCGCCTAAATAATCTGCCCACTGTGTTTGAGCTCGGCCAGAGTACAACGATTTCTTTGAGTGCATATGACAAAACAACTCATAGTGTTGTAAATCACTCGCAAACTCAACAAGCATAGGACCAAAATTGCGGCCATGATTAGGGACTATTTTTACTGTTACGTTATTAACTTTGGTGCAGGCATTAAAGTCGTTTGTTGCTTTTTTAGCAAGCTCCTCACTAGCTACGCTTACAAAAACATCTACTGACTGTGGGAACTTAGCTAAAGCATCGCAGTAGTAGTCAATAAACTCACCATAAAAAACATGAAAACACATTGCTATTTTTAATGAGGTAGCCTCACCATCAGCTGTACTTTCTATTGCTTTTGGCTGCCACTTTGTAGTCGCAGGTAGCGACGTACGCCCTTCTTGCTGACCATGGTTCAAATAGTGAACTAATGCGTGTTCGCCCTGCAAATAAATATCGGTATTACACTTATAATACAACTCAGTATCAAAAGCTGGGCTTGGATTTACATTTGAAAACTTACCTTTGTGCAGATAATCTTCAAATGCCTCTAACTCACAAGTAAATGTACGGCATTGTTGCTGGCTATACCATGCATAGTCAAATAAGCTGCTTTTCTTAGCTCTATTTAGTAAAAAAAGAACCTCGTTTTGGGTGAAATCTTTTTTCTCAGTATTTAACTTTGCATACTCATAAGTTTGTAATTTTCCCTCGACATGCTGAGCGAGTTTAAAAAGTTGTGGCTGGCTTTTAATAAAATTAAAAAGTCCCGGCATTGTTTTTTTTATTTGCTGTTTATTTATCATGATGTTAAACCAAAAAATTGAAGTGCATTGACGGTTCCATTACCTGTAACATCATCATCAATATCAAAAATGTGTTTTGTACACCGAGGGATCATATTAGGTTTACTTAAATAGTTGTTTAACAATAACTCAAGTTCATTTGCGCTAAACTCTATCGCGTTTTTACCACTGAGAAAGCAATACTCTAATGCTCCTTGCATAACTTGCTCTAATTCATAAAAGTAGCGCTGTGACGAAACTTTACGCCCATAATAAAAATCAAACTTTTTATTATCTAAACCATTAAAGCGGATACCACGAAACTGACCGAATGGCGCAGTTAATAAAGATTCTAAAAACATAGAGCGGTCTAGAGGGAGGTATCCATCTCCTAGCTTCACACCTTCTTTTAAATACCCTTTCATTTTAACTGTGTTATCGGCTATTTGGTGCTCCCCCGGTCGAGAAGAAATAAGATAATGACCTACGGTGTCTTTGTTTAATAAAATAGTAAGTAAGGATTGAATAGTGCCTGAATACCCTAAATCTACTAAGTGAAGTGTGCTTTGCGAAATTACACCTAGCGATGCTAAATAAGCCAAGTATGGTTTTTTTATTGGTGCTATAACGTTATCTAATTGTGTTTTGTGATCAGTTAAAGTAGCTATAATTTTTTTTCTATCTTCAGGTAAATATACCAGTTCTTGTGTTATATCCGTGTCGAACACCTGCTCAATTTCATGGTTTGATAATAAAAACCGTGTTCGCATTAAGTCAAAAAAAGAGCCTGTAAAATTGCTTTTTAATGAATACTCATAACTGCGGCTATCACTGAGAAGTAATTTGAATAAAAATGCTCGTGATACTAATAAATATTGACTATTTCGTTGGCTAGCATCACCAGATAAATATTTCTGATATGCCTTTTCAAGCCAGTAACCTTCTCTAGCAAGAAAAAATAAAGTGGTGTTTTTAGAAGTCGACTTTACTAAGTTCTGTGAAAAAAAACTAAGCGTAGGGCCCATAAATGAAGTTCCAAAAGACGAAAATCGAGCTTGTGAAACCTTTGGGTCTGCAATACTTTCCATTTTGATTTAATACCGTGATAGTTAAAGCTAAAAAATACATCGGAATTCAATAACTACTTAATACGCAGTCGTTTTCAATCCTTGAGTTGAAGTGACTAGTTTATGTTGTGAGCTTAGAATAGTAAACTACTAGTTATACCAGTATTATATTTACTCACCTCATTTGCTATATAGGCCATAAATAATTTTAACAAAATCAAATTGCGTCAGATAGGGGGTAGACTCACTCTCTCTAAAAGGATTTGACTTTGCTTCATCAATAAATAGCGCTTGTCTATCAGGCAAGTACTTTTGGCACATTCTTGCATTTGAGGCTGCATAAAAAGTCATCACTTCATTGTACTGCTCAAAGGTCATTAAATGAGATGGCTGCGGCTGCAATTCTCTAGCAATAATTTCTTGAGCAAATGCTAAAAAGTCTAATCGCTCTTGCCCCTGAATATGTTTCATTCTTGCATTAGCTAACCGCGCGAACTCTAACATTGGGTTACTCCATTTCTCATTTAACTTAGTTTTAGCTAAGTCGAGCCCTGAAAAATCTTTTACACCTATAGCAGATAGAAAGTTTAACCTTATATCATCCCCGATTGATGACTTTTCATAAGGTATAATTTTAATTGAGTCTTTACTAAAAAACCCAGCCCACAGATCAATAAGTTGCTCGTAATCGTAGCGGATTGTTTGTGCTTGATATTGCTCCATAACCTTTTTGAAGACTTTAGGGCTACCTGCTTTTATTTCAGTTGAATATGATGATTCTATATAGTCAGGTTGGGGGCGTAGGTAAATAATTATCTCTGGCGTAATACCTAACTTTTGAAAAAAATCACTTATATACTTCAAAGCATTCTCTCTAAGTCTTGAACTAAAATGCTCTGCACTTAAAACAATTGTTTTATCTGAGTGTTCATTAATGCACTCTGCTAATTTATTCCACAAAAAGTCAATAGGTTGAGTGACGGGACCTAAAAACTCCATATGGCGACCTCCATTATCAAGCGGGTGCACTGAGTTTACCAAGTCAAAATGAGCATCTTTTCTTGGTCCTAAGTTCGGGTATAGCACCCCTTTAGCCAATAATGCAGTTCGATTTTGAGACATAAAATGCTGAATACTGGTTGTACCTGTTTTTTCAGTACCTATGTGTAAAACTACTTTAGTCATTTGTCTCTTCCTGATCATTATTAAGATAATATGTATCGCTGTAGCTATAATTTTGCATTATCATCTCTTTATCACAGCACTTTCTAAGCTCATCTAATTGGCTTTCGCTCCAATTAAAGTCTTGTAACGATTTTGCTTTTAAAGTAAGGGCAGATGTTTGCTCAGGGCGATCTGTAGAGGAAAGCTGCAATAGGAGTCGCTTTTCTTCGCTTTTAGTTAACCGTAAAAATTTTCCAAGTTCTATACATACTTTTTCGGCAGAAACAGCCATATCATATTGGTCCACCTCTACAAACCAGTCATTTCTCTTCAATAATTGTGTAATTTTTTGACGAGATTGACGCCAAGTAATAAACGATTGCTTCCATTGCTTTGCGTGCTGGAAAAAATTAACTTTTGGAAATTTAATAAGGCGAGACTGAATATTTTCCATTGCTCTTCTTTTACAAAAAATAACTTTAGCATTTGGCCAAGCCATAAATGCAAAAGGCAAACTATGAAGCATGGGTATGCCAGGCGTTTTATCTAAATGTATAATATCCCCATAATAAAGTTTATAAATATTCCTGAGCATATTTAAATGCTCAGCAAGAAGTACCGTTTTTGGCACTGAATTAACTAAATTACCATTTATGCCAGCTGTAATGGAGTCTTCAAAAAAAATTTCAGTATCTTTTAAAGCTTTAGACACCCCTTCAATTACATGCGACTCACCGTGTGTCTGGGCTTTTAACGCTTTGCGGCATGCTTTCCCCAAAGCTGAAGTGCCTGAACGCGGAGACCCAACTATAAGCAATACCTTATCAGGAAGTTCAACTGGCTGTATAAAGCCATTAAATAGTTGAACCTCATGATTTTTTTGATTTAGATGTACACTAAAGTGAAAATCTTTTGCTAAGGTTTTTTTATTTAAATTAATGCTAAATCTATACACTTTTTTATCATCGCTAAGACCTAAATCAGTGTGTAGTTTTGGTGCTAATGTAAGGTGTATTTTCACCTCACTTTGAACTTGTCCAAGCAAATCTTTGACCACTAAATCAGTCGTATCACTATTTACAATTAAGCGCCCTCCAAAACCTAATTCAGCATTATTCAATACACCAGCTTTAGCGTCTCTGATGAGACCTACTTCTGGTTCGCATTCTTCAATATAATAACTGTACATATGCTAGCTAATAATCTCGTTTATTTTTACGTAGCTTTGTGGAAGTGACATGGGAGCTGTGATGTTTTTAGCAAACGTAGTTGATAACGTAGGCTCATCGATTACCTTTTGTAGGGTATCAGCTAAAGAAACTGGGCTACCTGCTCTAAAATGTAAACCTGTTTTGTTGTGAGCTATCTTTTCAGCCATCCCACCAATATCACTGACAATCACAGGCTTTTTATGGTTTAAAGCTTCTTGTATTACCATTGGAGAGTTTTCCCACCAAATTGAAGGGACGATAACCCAGCTAGCTGCTCCCAGAATACTAGTTAGCTCTGATGGCTCATACGAACCATGCATTCTTACTATGCCTTTTAGCCTTTTTAGTTGAACGTATACTTTTTCTTGGAAGTCACTTGGTTGCGAATCAAAATTTGCGCCGTGTATGTCAATACAAAGCTGTTGCCTTAATTCTTTTGGTAGTAACAGTAAAGCATCAAGTAGTATATCGACCCCTTTAAAGACATTAATCTGACCTATATAAACAATACTTATTTTATCATTGCTATTTAACTTTACGTTTGGAGTGATATTTTCTAACTGTCCGTTTTCAACAACGTGTATAGCTTCAGGAGAAAGCCCCCAGTCAATATAACGCTGCCTTAAAAAAGCTGACGGTGCAATAAAAGTATCTACCATCTCAAAACAACTCATAATATATTCTTTTCTTAAGAAAAAATCGCCCGGTGACTTCTCTGGAAAACAACCATTACACTCACGCGTACCAGACTCAAAACAAAGCTTGTTTTGCCCGCCTGTTTTGATCATCAATCCTGAATTATTACACATTGCATAATACTCATGCAGAGTAAGTACTAACTTTGAATTTGGCAGCTTGTGCTTAATGATCTTCAGTATTTCTACACCAAGTAAAAAGTAATGGTGACAGTAAATGATATCAGGTGCTATTTGCTCTAATAGATCAGCGAAGTCTCCCCATAAGTGGCGAGTTTTTATATTAGAAAATAAAAAGAAGTCATCATGTGTGGTATGAAATAAAATCTCACGTTCATTTTTTATAGTAGAAAAAGCAGCTCCGCCATGTGGCGTTACAGAGGTTCGCGCTAAAAAGTAAGCATCATCACCTTGATTCAGACATTCTTTATAAAACTGATAAGCGGCTTGTTCACCGCCACCTTTGTTAAACTCAGGGTGGCCATGAGCAATTATGAGTACTTTTTTAGACATTTTGTTGTTTAACCTCTTTAATTGCATCGCCCCATTTTTCTTTTTGATATAAACCATTGAGGAGAGTTAATTTGTATTTCCAATCACCGCTATCAACAAGATTTTGAGAAAGCCTTTCTAAGTGATACAACGACTCTTGCGTATCTATATATATTTTTTTGTTATGTCGATAGGCCTTTAAGCACAGATCGGAGTCTTCAAAATCGCCTAAAATATAGCGAGTATCAAATCCACCAACGCTAATAAAAAAATCTTTTTCCATTAACATACACGCACCAGTAACTAGTTCTGTTAACTCGGTTTCTTTTGTATTTATTAAATGCGATGGCATGCCTTTATGAGGATGGTAGTTCATCCAAATACCTGGGTAGTAAGCATCATCCTGAAAAACCATACCTATATGCTGAATAGTTTCATCTTCGTAAACTAATTTAGTTCCTAATATGCCAGGAGAGTCAAGGGACGCGAACTTTTCAGCTAATCGACTTAGCCATCCTTTCTTACTTGGCATTACATCTGAGTTCAGTGCAAGTATATATTTACCAGTGGCAATACTCGCACCTAAATTATTTGCCCCTGCAAACCCTAAATTCTTACCTGCGTGTATAGTTTTAAATGGGTGCTTAAAGGTATTAAACACACCGTGGCACGTAATATTAAATTCTCGCTCAATACGCGGATCATCCAAAACATAAATAATCTCATGATTTTGCATATCTGCATCACTCGAAAACGCGAGTAGCTGGTGCTGTAAAAAATCATAGCGGCCGTATATAGGTATAATTACTGATACAAGGGGATCATTGTTCAACTCACCAAAATGGTTTACCTTCGAAGAAAGCCCTTCCATTAATGACTCCCCCTGCCAAATATCAGCTAAATGCCTCAACACTGCAGGCTGACCGCCATCAAAAAAACCCGCTGTATGTACATTAATTAAAGATAAATACTGCTTTAGTAGAGCTGTTTTAGAAAAATGGGAAGGAGTAATCTCTATATCTGCTTCCATCAGACTATAACCTGGAACTTTAATTATTAGCTTTTTAGCTTTAAAATCAAACGGTAATCTACAAGCACAAAGAAACCCTGCATTATATTCGCCTGCCAAATTGAATTTACTATTGATATCGTTTCTCAAATATCTATAACACTCAGTAACTTGGTAAATATTACCTTCAGCGTCTTCAAGTACTACATTTTCTAAAACATTTTCGGTAAGCGCCCAGCCAGTTAAGTAAAATAAATTTGTATCAGTAATAGTACAAAGATCTATGTAATGAGTGATTAAAGGGAGTGAGGCTTGCTCTGATTGTTGAGTAAAAAGACTACAGTCGATATTTTTTAGCTGAGCCGTTAAATTAGCAAAAAAAGATTCTTTATCGCCTTGAATAGATGCAAAGATGACTTCTGGTGAATCAATCAATACGGGATCTAAAAAATGTGGAGGGACAGCTTGATTTTCCACAGTAAAATTTAAATTTTGAAAGTTTGTTTCATAAGATTCGATTACTAGAATAAATCCATAAGCCTTATTGGCAGCTGATAAATTAAGCTCTTCAGCGACATCTTTACGTTCAAAATATTCACAATACACCTCATAAGGCATTTCATTCTTAGAAAAAACAGACATAGGTGGTGGGTTAAGGTCACTTACAACCCACCCTGACATATACCAAGCTCGCTCGCTGTATGCTGCGTAATCAATATGCATAGTCTTATGATTTTTATCTAATTCGCTAGACACTTAAAGTTCCTTTCTTTATTAATTTTTAGCTCAATTAATGTTATGTGTATAAAACTAAATTACTAGCTTACGTATCAGCCAAGGGCATTTAGTATCATGCACTTTACCTGACTCAATGAATTTCTCATAATATTGACATAAAAAGTAAGCATTCATTAAAGCGTGTTAAATAAAAGCTCACAACTAGCTACCAAAAGCTTGTCTTTAATAATATGATTTATCACGTTTTTTGTTCATATTACTTAAGTTAAGCTAACTTTTAAATACTACCTAACGCGCAGTGACGCTAAAGTTGAAACTTTATACCTCTAACAATGAGCAAGTTTAGCCAAAAAGATTCGCTTTCAATCAGCGCAAAACATGAAATAAGGTTGATTTAAATTGTAACTTAACTCACTTTAAATATACTGGGCTTTAAACAACATTACTTGGATACTAAATTGATTATTCATGCTTATTTACTTTGTTACAACGAAGAAAAAATAATAAAAAGCACCCTCGACTATTATAGTAAATTTTGCTCCAAGATTTTCGTCCTAGATAATATGTCGACCGATAAGAGCTGCGAAATAGCCTCACAATACGAGAATGTAACAATTATAAAGTGGCAAAATAATGGTTTTATCGATGAATCTCTATATGTTTCGTTAAAAACTCAGACATATAAAAACTACAGCCGCAAAGGCGGTGAGTTTACAAGCGAGGTTGCCGATTGGATCATTTCATGTGACATGGACGAGATTTTATATCACCCAGATCTTATTTCAGCTATAAAGGAATATGATAAATTGGGCGTAACTGTCCCTTGTATTACTGGTTTTAATGTACTCGGTGACGAAGAAATAAACCCTAAACAAGATATAATTAAACAATACAGTAAAGCAATCCGGGCTAAACCTTTTGATAAGCGCATTTTATTTAGATGTGATTTTGATATGACCTATTCATTTGGGTGCCATCCAAAAGGCTATGGATTTGAACACATGAAGCAAACCTATAGATATAAATCTTCAGATGACTTCCCTCTAGCGCTATTACATTATAAACATATCGGCCAGCGCTTTTACGAAGCGGGAGAAAAAAACAGCCCTAGGGTTAATCCTAAAAAACTTTGGTTATCAGAAAAAAATACGCAACTTGGTCCTGGTTCGCATTACTTAAATATAAAGTCAGGTGCATTAAAAAAAATCACCGAGGATCAAGGCACCCAGCTCTTTGATGAAAACTATAATATTCGCTTTAAAAACTTTCCTCGTTGCACTAAAGATAAAGGGCTGAATGCCGAGCAAGTTAAATCAGCATTAGCTAAGAATGAAGTGGATTTTTTGCGAGATCTAGCTGTTAAACTAGAGCGCGAGAAGGCTAAATATAGAGCCGAAAGCATTAAATTATTAGAATTAGCCTTAAGGTTCAGGCCTGAGGGGCAATTTATTAAAAACAAATTAAAACAATATCTCAAAAGGATAAATTGATATCAATAAGTTCGCTTTCTAAGAAATAAAGCATCTTTTGCTGGCACAATTATTTGAGATTGTTTTTTATCAAAGTAAGGAGTCAGCGCTCTCTCTTTATCAAGCGCTATTTTTTGTTTTTTTCTAGAAGGATTTGCGATTACCACACCTCCTTCAAATTCTCTATAAATTAATTTAGCCCCTTTAACTAGTTTTATGCCATTTAGAATAAGTTCAATAGCATCTGTTTCAAATGTAAGAGTATTTTTACCCTTTGCTATATCTTTAAAATAAAAATGGCCTGTAAAAGGGAGCTCGTCAGCCCAAGTCATATTCTTTTGAGACTTACTATTATTTGGGGTTATAGAAATAAAGCTAGCTCTATCAATTAAGTTGGATTTCGCAATAGCCGTAAACTTCAATGATAAATCACTAACTTTATCTAACTCAAAGATCAAGCTAAACTTTAAAGCCTTATTTTTTGACTTTCGAATGTGAATATCACTTCCTTTGTAGCTAATATTTTTCTCCCCCTTTACAAAAGTGTAATTAACTGGTGCAGAACCATCACTTGAACAATAGCTAATTTCAGACGAGGGTTTACCTAACCAATTTTTATAATCGCGAGTTCCCCCTGTCAGCTCTGGCCATTTATCAACCCCCTTCCCTTTTACTCTATGCGCAGGAGAAATAACAGAATCAGTAAATAAGGCGCCAGCTACTCTTAAACGGCGTAAATTTGCTGAGGGCGCTGTTGAGGGGCCATTCTTATTAGGTAACTTACCTATTTTAATATAATTTAAAGAAGGTAAAAAACTTCTCTTCTTCCAAAATAAATGACGATTAATACCAGATGACCATTGTTCTACACTTGGATCCCAGTGACTCGGCCATGTTTCGCTTTCTATACCATTTAAAACCGAAAATTCACGCTGGTGATTGGCTTCATTACCATCAGCTAAAATCAACTTGCTCTTACCTAACTCACTGCGTAAAGAACTTAAAAATAAATGGACACCTTGTCTATATTTTTGCTGATAAAGAATATCCAATTTAGATGCTTTCCCATCATAATTATAATCTATCGGTGTTTTACGAGATGGGTGTTTTAAACCTCGAGTATCAGCTAGTACATCAAACTCAACACCATCAAAACTACTTAATACTTTATCGTTGCCAAGATATCCCATAAGGTTATGTGTAAGCCTTAAAGGCATCCCACCTTGAGCTATAATGTTACTAAAATTATATCGCCATAACGCCTGACTACTACCCGGAGCAATTGCTGGTTGTGATACATGGGCAGCTAAATACGCTTTATTTTTTTTATATGCTCTAGCTTTAGTACTAAATGCACCTCTTTTTACTGTAATAGTACTTTCGTTTTTTATACTTAATAACTTAACCTGTTCTGATTTATGCCAGTCCAACTCTCCCATATTATTAACTGGCACAATTACAATATCATCTGAGTTTTGGAAAACCTGAGTGTCGTTGACGGTAATAACAGTATCTGAAGGCTCAATTGACCCCTCTGAATACGTGCCAACAAAATAAGTCCAGTCTTCAGCGTGAAATGCATCAAAGTCAAAATTAGGATCTCGCGCATTTCCATTAAAATGAAGCAACATAAGCTTAGAAGGATTATCTTTTTTATATTGGATAAACTTTTTTTGCGCTTCTTTAGATCTACCAGGGATCTCCTCATCTAATGCTTTAACCACCATTCCATCTAACTTAGACCACCGCTTAGCCCACTTCTCGTAACTAATAGAGGTATTTGCTGCGCTATTTTCAACATTACGAAAATAGATTGCTTTAGGGTATTGTTCATCAAATATCTTTAAATCACTTAATTCAGTGCAAGTTGATTGACCACTATAAAGCGCCAAGCTTATAACCATAACTAATAAAGTCTTAATAAAACTCTCCTAAACCCAACCAACAAATATAAAATAGAAAGCCTCAATAAATTGAGGCTTTCTATTTTATAGCATTTTTAATTTATTATCTGACTACCAAGCAAAGTTAAGTCTTTACCATCCAAGCTTGTTAAAACTAGCGCTTGTTGTGTTTGGCTTATTCCCTTAATTACAATATCTTCAATACCATCGTTGTTTGTATCGTAATGCGAAAGAGAAATACCTTCCCATTTTCCAGGTAATGTATAGCGGCCATACTCAGTCGTTAATCTGCCATCTTTAACAATAACCTGAACAGCTCTGTTTGTTTTTGTATAACCCAATAAAGCAAATTCATTAAACCCGTCATTATTTAAATCACCAACTTCAACTACTAATGTATCTTCCCAAGTACCCGGCCAGCTAAAGTTCGCTATGCGTTGATTAGCTAAACGGCCATCGTTTACCCGAACAAATACCTTGTCTGTTGTGGGGTGTGAGCCAATAATAGCAACTTCTCGTATGCCATCATCGGTTCTATCACTTACTAGCAATGGTTTTACATTTATAAGATCATTGGGCCAGCTAAATGTGCGTATCACACCACGCTTATCGCTTCCTTTCTTTACTAACCATTGGTAACGGCCATCATCTTTACGCTTACCAAACTGACCCCAATCCGTTGTTCCATCTCCATCTAAGTCATCCATTTGATGTAAGCTAATATCATCCCAAAGTGGGTTCCAATTGTATACATCAAATTTGCTATTCGGATTAGCGCCATCATAAATAAACAATTGGCCTTTATCTAATCGTTCATGTTTACCATACAGGGCTACTTCTGGAGTACCATCGAATGTAATATCTGTCATTACAACAAACTTAGGCGAATCCCATTGATTAGGCCACTTAAAAGTGTAGTAATTTCCACGTGTCATGCCATCTTTTACAACAAGCTGTCTTGTCCCATTGATTAAATGAACACCGCTTATAGCATACTCCTGTATACCATCACCGGTTAAATCAGCTAAAGCCTCAAACGATACATCCCCTAATGCTGCTGGCCAATTCCAAGCGCCTAACTTAGCGCCGCTTGCCCCAGAATGTACTAATAATTGATAACGATTTTTACTGCTATCGAACCCAAATATACCAAGTTCTTGCACGTCATCAAAATCTCTATCTTGTAGAATATAAAAAACAACATCGTCAAATGTATAAGTAACAGTAAATTCATTGAGCAAGTCAAAGCTATCACCACTGTAAAATTTAACAATAGTATGTTGCTCATCTTCGTTATAGCTAATCCAATCATGTACACCATCAGCATTAATGTCATTAAATGACGACAACACCCCTAATGGACCGACAATGCTATTTTCATCTAACGGGTCACTGCCATTGGCAATTTCAACATTATCATTAACACCGTCACCATCAGAATCAGCAACATTTAAGTTTGTGCCTGATGCAATTTCTTCTGCGTTAGTTAACCCATCGCTATCAAAGTCAGCATTAGCATCATTAGGATTCAAAGGATCTAAACCATTAGCTATTTCAATAAGGTTTGATAGCCCATCACCGTCAATATCGCTATCCAGAACATCAGCAATACCATCAGAATCTGTGTCTTTAAAGCTGGTACTGTTAAGTGGGTCGGTGTTATCTAAAAACTCTTGAACATCTGTAACACCATCATTGTCATCATCTGCATCTAAATAATCTAATATGCCATCGCTATCATTATCGCCAAAAAATATTAGGGCTTCACTAGGGCGGCTTTCGCCATAATGTTCGCACCCAATAACTCCACTGCTTAAATAACAAAGGTAGTTATCACCCAATGCTAATGATGAAACTGCCCCTCTATTTGAAAAGTTACCCTGAGGTTTTCTATAGCTACCAAGGCAGGATATCTCATCGTCAAACACGCACAAATCACTGTGACCATCGTTAGAAATTACTTTAGCGTTTGGCTGGATTTGTTGACGTGTTATTCCTTGGTTATTAAAACAAGTAACTTCATCTCCACTTTTTACACAGGTTTCTAGCTTATTGAAGCTAATCCCTTCTATGCTACTCAAAGTAGGAGTAAAAGTACGCTCATTAGAGGTAAGATTTATACAGTTAAGTCCATTTCCAACCACTGAACAAAGTTTTTTTCCGTCGATAAATAACTCTTCAGTATAACTTAAGGTGCTGTTATCAAGAGCCAACTTAGACCAATCACGAAGGTAATAGCAGCTTAGCTCATCTTTCGCCACAACACAGGCATGTGAATCTCCAACTGTTAGCTTTGTTACCAATGGTGATTTAACTAGATACTGTTCATACTGTAAGGAGTTATTAACCTCAGGTTTTCCCCAGCATTTAACCCCAATATCGTCTACCGCACACATAAATGTGTCGCCTGCTGCAATATCTCTTACGTTACTTAACTCAGGAATCTCCGTAATAAAATACTTAGGTAAGTCGCCACGGCTGTCATCTTTATCACCCCAACACACTACACCATTAGTAGTTAACGCACAGCTAAAGTTCAAACCTGCAACTAGCTTGCTAACATAAGTAAGCCCCGAAGGAACATCAAGCTGCTTACTATCGTTTTTACCCCAACAAGTAACATTACTTATATTGGCTGCGCAGGAATGGTATGTCCCTACAGCAATTGCAGTTACATCATCAAGCTCCATTGGCACATCAATTTGAGTAAAGCTGTTATCACCATAACAGGTTACCTGTCCAGAGCGATTGATACAAATATGCCGCTTACCAACTGCAATTTGATCGTCGGCTGTTAAATTATCGACCAAGGGGGTATTGTCACTATTACAAACTAACAAACCATTTTCGACAAAGCAGCCTCGCCCTGATTTACTTGCTAAAAATTTAGTGTTTTGAGCACTATTTAATGACTTACCATTCCAACCCCACTGAGATCCTTCACAAATAAGACGGTCACCTTTCACGTAGCAGTAGTTGTTTTCTTTAGCGTCGTAATCTAACTGAGTTGCCCCTTCGATATTGAGCACATGCTCACCTTGTTGATCCCAACAAATAATACCCAATTCGTTTTGAGCACAACTAATATATCGATCAAAAGCGAATACTTTGCTCACCATGCCAAGAGATTCTGGAACCCCCATAGTCATAAATTGTGGTAAATATTGCCCCTGCGAAAATGCACTACAAGACACATTACCGTTTTGCAAAATACAACTATGAGTTGAACTAGATGCGAATTCAAAATTAGAACTATCTATTGAGTGTGGTGAAGTTCGGTAACGACACTTTACACCTGCACTGGTAATCGCACAAATATCACGGCTTGTACTGGAGGTCATAATAGAAAAATCTGTAATGCCTTCCCATGAATCAGGTGAGCTAAAAGATTCAAAACCCCAGCAAGATAATTTGTCGTTATGTAATGCACAAAAAGTCCCCCCCTGCGCTTTTATTTCTGTCACTCCTGTTAACCCTGGCGGCATAGGTGAGTTACTTCTTCTGCCCCAACAAGCCACATTACCATTATCTAACATACAAGCCGAAGTGTCAGATCCAATCGCAATTTGCTCAGCCTGCTGAAAGTTGTCTGGGTAATCATTTATATATGAAGAAGTTAAAGTTGCTCTTCCCCAACAAGCATTCGCCAAATCACCAATAGCACAGGCAACACTTTCACCTATCGTAACTTGTTTAATACTTCCCATGGCAACAGGCACATCAATAAGTAGTTGATTAGATATAGATACTTTTGCCCAACATTCAACTTTATTATGTTTAATTGCACATATATGATTTTCGCCAGCATCAACACTAGAAATATTAGTAATATCTTTAGTTAAATTTTCGTCAAGTGAACCGCTAAAGCCCCAGCAGCTAATCCCGTTGCTTTCAAGTGCACACATTTTTTGGCCAGCTGTCATTATGTCTGTCACATCTGTTAAATCTGGAACAACAGCGTGATAAGGAAATCTCCCCCAACATGAAACAACACCTTGCGCTAGCGCACATGTGCGATCACCGCCAATGGCTAACTTACTCACATTGGCTAAATCGGCAGGTACATCGCTGGTATATATCCCCCAACACTGAACGCCAAGATCGTCTAGTACGCATCCACCTAAATCATTTAATCCCCATTGTTGAATATTTGATAAGTTTTGCGGTAAAGAAGTTAGCGCATCCTTATTTCCCCAGCATGACAGAGTATCATTCGACTGAGCACAACTAAACGTATTAGAAACTTTTACATTTATTGGAGCGTCTATACCAGCGGGCACACTAGACTGCCCATAAGTATCACTCCCCCAACAATGAACACCTGTAGAATTAATTGCGCAACTATGATTAGACGCACTATCTACACTGCTAACGTTACCTAAGTCGGCAGGAGGGCTATGTCGTTCAAACCCCCAACAAGTTTTACCAGATTCATGAATTGCGCATGTCCAGTTTTCCCCAGCAGTAAGCTCTGTCACGTTACCCAGCACGACAGGCACATCTAGCTGACCATAATCATTTTGGCCCCAGCACTTCACACCGTTTTGATCTAATGCACATGTATGGTGCTTTCCTGCAGCTAAAGTCACTGCAATGTCAGGGCCGTCAGGATACTTTGCTAAATTAAAATAACTATTTGATTCCCAGCATGCTAGCCTCCCCTCAATATCAGTGGTACAAGCGGCTGTTTCATTAATTTCAATATCTACAAGGTCAGAAAGCCCAGCAGGAGGGTGTAATACTGGCGTATCATCTGTAGCGATACAAATAGGTTCTCCATTTTTAATAACACACAAGTTAGAAGCAATAGCCGCATCAGTAACACCGTCACTAAACGATTCAGGTATGTCAGGAATATCAAAAGATGTACCCGCATTAACGCCCGAGCAAGATACTCCAGTATCATCCAAGGCACAAAAAGAAGAACTAGATGAAAATAGTTTATAGGGTTGTTGTAATGTTAAACGTGAACGCTTTCGTTCCCCCCAACAATCAATACCTTCTGCGTGCTTTGCACAGGCGCGTCGATTGAAGTTATCCGGTGAAGATGCCGCAGCATATACCTGTGTTGGCTCAGTTAAGTTTTTGGGTATACTTGTTACTACACTTAAGCCATAACCCCAACAATTAACACCTGTATCAGTAACCGCACAAAAACCACTTTGATTACTTGCTGCAATATCATAAACAAGCCCCAAATTTTCAGGTGGCTCATCATGCCCCCCCCCCAACAACTAACCCCTTGGTCATGTAATACACAGGCATTTCTATAACCAGATATAGCTACATCCTTAATACCAGAAAGCCCCTTTGGTGTATTCACTATACCGTATCCTGAATTCGCGTAAATATGGTCACAAGCTAGAACATTGCTCCCATATACACAGCTTAGTGCACCCGCCACTTCAAAATTTGTCACGCCAATAATATTATTTACTCCATTACTATCAGCACACAGA
>Ga0207878_100230_pt1 | contig 33372 bp, 34 predicted proteins | sample LinPmetageLP41_FD_184053 | JGI IMG/M metagenome (GOLD analysis project Ga0207878, IMG submission 184053) | Marine viral communities from the Pacific Ocean - LP-41 (SPAdes) | ecosystem: Environmental > Aquatic > Marine > Oceanic | place: Pacific Ocean | collected 2010-08-27 | reverse complement strand
GGCTCGCCCATCTGCCACCCGGTGAGAGCGGCGTCGAGGACGCTATCGACACGGCCAAGCGATGGTTACATCAGGCACTGGAAGCCAGCGAGCGTCTAAACGTCGGCCAGGGGCAGGGGCCACCGCATCACTTTCACGCCTGGTGGTAGCGCATCGCGCCGAATGAAGTGAATTTCTGCGGGCAGATCGTCGAATACCCTCTACGCTATCTGTGCCAATGGCGGCAGCTTGCCATTACCTTCGGCAGGGCGGCTCGGGGACGGGTCCCCAGCCGTCACTTAGGGAGATCGTCGCCTGAATGGAACCCCACATCATATTCCTCGGCGGCTTTGGCATACTGATCCTGCTGGTCGCCTGGGTGCCCGTACTGATCAAGCGACTCCCGCTGTCGCTGCCGATCATCTGCATCGCCATCGGCGCCATCTTCTTCTCGTTGATCGGCGAAAGCGGCCTGCAGCCCCGCAACTACCCACAGACCACCGAGATATTGACCGAGCTTACCGTGATCATCTCGCTGGCGGGCGCCGGGCTTCGGATCGACGAACCGCTCAAATGGCGCTTCTGGGCCGATACCAGCCGCCTGCTCAGTATCACCATGCCGTTGACGATTGCGGCTACTGCGACCCTCTGCGCTCTGGTATTGGGATTGTCGTGGGAAACGGCGGTACTGCTGGGTGCGGTGATCGCCCCCACCGATCCGGTATTGGCAGCCGATGTCCAGGTCGGGCCGCCGCGTTCCGGCCCCAGTGACAGCGTCCGCCGCAGCCTGACGTCGGAAGCCGGTCTCAACGACGGGCTCGCCTTCCCGTTCACCTACCTCGCCATCGGCCTCTCCGTTCACGGACTGGGCCTGGGCGACTGGACCTGGCACTGGTTCACGGTGGACGTACTCTGGCGCATCGCCGCAGGCGTCGCTGCCGGCTGGCTGATGGGCTGGCTGCTGGCGATGTTCATGTTTCACTCGGGCCGCCTGTCGCTGGCCAGCACCGGCCAGGGCTTCGTCGCCCTTGGCGGCACCTTCGTGACCTACGCCGGCGCAGAGGCGATTCACGGCTACGGCTTCATCGCGGTCTTTGTCGGCGCGCTCGCGCTGCGCAGCACTCAGAAGGAGGTTCACGACTACCACGTGCGCCTGCACGATTTCACCGAGGAGATCGAGCGGCTGCTGATGATGATGTTGTTGGTGCTGTTCGGCGGCGGCCTGGTTGGACCGCTGCTTGACGGGCTGACCTGGCAGATGGCTGGCGTCGGCCTCGCGATCCTGTTCATCGTCCGCCCGCTCACTGGCATGATCGGGCTGATCGGCTCCCGGATGCAGTCGCGTGAGAGAGCGGTCGTCAGCCTGTTCGGCATTCGTGGCGTGGGGTCGTTCTACTATCTCGCCTACGCCACCAATCAGCACACGTTCGGCGAGATCGACAGCGCCTGGACGCTGGTCAGTTTCATCGTGCTCGTCTCGATACTCTTCCACGGCATGACATCAGGAGTGTCGATGGAGTGGCTGGATCGGCGCCGTGAAGCCGCTCGACGCCGCGCTAAACGCTAACCCCTCCAGCCCGCGACACCGATGCTCAGTCGTCTGGGTCGAGCACGGCCTTGAGGAAAGCCTTGGTGCGCTCCTCTTTTGGCGCCGTGAAGATATCCTCGGGCTTGCCCTGCTCCTTGATCCGACCCTGATCGAAAAAGCAGATACGATCAGAAACCTGGCGCGCAAATTGCATTTCGTGGGTCACCAGCAGCATGGTCAGATCGTGTTCGTCGGCCAGGGAGCGGATGACGGTCAGCACCTCGCCGACCAGCTCCGGGTCCAGCGCCGAGGTCGGCTCGTCGAACAGCATGACCTTGGGTCGCATTGCCAGCGCCCTGGCGATACCCACCCGCTGCTGCTGCCCACCGGAGAGCTGGTGCGGGTACTTGTCGGCCTGATCGGTGAGGCCCACCATTTCCAGCAGCTCCATCCCACGCTTCTTCGCTTCCGCCTTGTTGATGCCAAGCACCTGTACGGGCGCTTCGGTCAGATTGCGCAGCACCGTCATGTGCGGGAACAGATTGAACTGCTGAAAGACCATACCCATATGGCTGCGCATTTTCCGCAGATGCGGCTCGCCGGCGGGGATAAGCTCGTCGCCGCGCCGTTGATGCCACAGCGGCTCACCGCCGACGTAGACGACGCCTTCATTGATGGGTTCCAGCGTCATCAAGATGCGTAGCACGGTCGACTTGCCGGAGCCGGAAGGCCCGATGATGGTGACCTTCTCGCCGCGCTGAACCTCGAAATCGAGCTCATCGAGTACCACGAGGTCGCCGAAGCGTTTGACGACCTTGTCGAATTTGATGATCGGGTCGGACTTGACCGAATCGCTAATTTCCGTGGCGTCGTTCATTTGAGGGAAAGGCCTTGTTTGGGCAGATGGGTATCCAGGTAGCGCACACCGAAGGATGCGATGATCGTCATCACCAGATAGAGACCGCCGACCATGGAGAGTGGAATCAGATAACCGCCGGTACGGTCGCCGATGATCCTGGCCACGCCGAGCATCTCCAGCACGGTCACGACCGACAGCACGGGCACGTCTTTCATGATCGATACCAGGTAATTGCCCAGCGTCGGAATGATGCGCGGGATCGCCTGCGGCAGGATGATGTGAGTAAAGGTTCTGGTCGGTGCCAGATTGAGCGCTCGAGCCGCTTCACGCTGTCCTCGGGCTACCGCCTCCAGCCCGCCACGATAGACCTCTGAGGTGTAAGCGCTGTACTGCACGCCCAATGCCAGCGCGCCGGTCAGGAAAGCCGGCAGCGTCAGCCCGAGCTCGGGCAGGACGTAGAACAGAAAGAACAGCTGGATCAGCAACGGCGTGTCGCGGATGAACTCCGTAATCAGCTTGGCCGGCCAACGGATGAAACGTGTCGGCGCGCTTTTCAGCGCCGCCAGCACCAGACCTAACGTCAGCGCAATGAAGAAGCCGACGACAGTGGCTTCCAGGGTTATCACCAGGCCATGCAGCAGGATCGGAAAGATCGAGACCGCGAAAGCCAACGGGCTGCTGGTATCCCATTCGATGCCGAAGAACATGCTTTATCTCCCCGCCGCGCGCCAGCGGCCAACGTAGCGTTCCAGCAGTTTCATGCACGCGGTGACGACCAGCGCCATGCCGAAATACATGAACAGCACCAGGGTATAAACGGTCACGCTATCCTGAGTGAAGTTACGAATCTGCTCGGCACGAAAGGCCATGTCGCCCAGCGAGATGAGCGAGACCAGCGCCGTATCCTTGAGATTCTGAACCGCGAGATTGCCGAAGGTCGGCATCATCTCGGGAATCGCCTGGGGCAGAGTGATACGCCACAGACGCTTGCGTGAAGTGAAATTGAGTGCGGTCGCCGCTTCGTACTGCTCCCTGGGCACCGCCTGCACCGCACCGCGTACGACCTCGGCCCCGTAGGCGCCAATATTCAACGCCAACGCGACAACCCCGGCTACCACCGGCGGAAAGCGCAGGTCGATCCCGATCGCCTGTCCCATGATCGGCAGCGCGAAGTAGATCCAGAACAGCTGCACCAGCAGCGACGTGCCCCGAAAGATCTCGATATAGGCAACGCTGAACCCCTTGAGGAAGGGATTATAGGAGAGCTTGCCGAGACCGAACGCAAAGGCACACAGAGCGCCCAGGATCGTCGAGTAGACCGTGAGCTGCACGGTCACCCATGCACCCTGGGCCAGAGGGGCGAGATAGCTCGTCCATTCCATCGGAAAGACTCCGCAGTAACGGGTTCGGACACAACCTGACGAACGGTCCCGACTATGTCGGCACCGTTCGATGACGTCGCGGACTCCTCGGGGCGATGGCCAGGACTGTCACCCTGGCCATCGAGCGGGCATCCGCGATCAGATCGAGCTCACAGGCCTGGCTGTGAAGATGCTCAGGAATCCGCGGTGCAGAGCTCCTTGGTGGTGTAGTGGCTGGAGCCGTCGACATCGGCCTGGCTGAAGCCGTAACTCATCAGCGTCTTGCTCCAGTCGTCGGTCTGCTTGTATTCTTTCAGCGCCTGATTGACGGCGTCACGCAGTTCGGTGTTGTCGCTGTTGAACGCGAAGGCGCCCCAGCTACGCACCTCTTCGCCATCGATGACCGGATCCTTGAAATCGCCGGCAGACTCGACGTCGTCGCTCTTTCCGGCCAGTTCGCCGACCGTCAGACTGGTTGCGGCGTAGGCATCGGCTCGACCGGTAGCGACCGTTGAGATCGCATCGGCATTGCTGGAAATCGTCACCATATTCTCTTGTGGCACCCCAAGCGCTTGCAGCATGTCGAGCTGATCGGCGCCGGCCATGATCGCGATCTTGCCGTCACCATCGACGAAGTCGCTGAAGGCGTGCACATCCTTGGGATTACCTTCCTTGACCAGGAGACCCTCACCGTAGGAAGAATTAGGCTCGGAGTAGATCACCTGTTGACAGCGATCCGGCAGCACGGCCATCTCGGCCGCGACGATATCGAAACGATTCGCCTGCAGGCCGGGAATCAACGAGCTGAAGTTGGTGGTGACCCATTCGATGTCGTCGACGCCCATCTCGTTCATGATGTGACGAATGACATCGGGGCCCGCGCCTTTGGCTTCACCGCTCATGTCCATGTAGCCGTAAGGAATCTCGTTGGCGACGGCGATCTTGACCGAGCCGGAATCCTTGATCTCCTGAAGGGAAGCCGCCTGTGCGACGCCGACTGCCAGGCAGGACAGAAGCGAGCCGGCGATCAGCGTGGTAACGCCTTTACCGAGTGTGGCGACGCTCTTGCTCTGAGTCGTGACGTCTTTATTGATGTTATGTCGCATCGTTCAAAATCTCCGTCTGCAAGGTTCGGACCCACTTCGGCAGGTCAACGATTGAATCGAGTTTTCGGGGCAGTGCGTGATCTCTTGTCGCTACGCCCGCTTGTCGTTACGGCCGGCGTGCTCTGTCAATATTGTCATGATTCACTTGACCAAAAGCATGACAATTAGTCGCGGTTTGGTCTATCTGGATAGTAGCACCTCCCAAGCGCCGGGCGTCAAAGGCTTTATTGAATCATGACAATTGTGATGCCTTTCCCGTATCAACCTGCTGATTCAACAGCCTTTTCGCAAAACAACGTTGGGCGTGGCGGCAACCTCCATCCAATATCTCCGCTGGCAGGCGATTAGGCCCGATAACATAAACATACGTTCTACCAGCGTCTCTTTTCAACAATGCTTTGCCCGCTATCTATCTCGATCCTTTCGCCGTGAGCCCATCTTCATCAAGAGCCCATCTTTGTAAGCCCAACATGCTAGTCTCCAGTCCATCCATCGCTGCTTCAAGAGATGAAAAGCACCATGCGAGCCCTGATCCAACGAGTCAGTCAGGCATCGGTCAGCGTCGATGGCGAGCTCCTGGGCCATATCGATCAAGGCCTGCTGGCGCTCATCGGCGTCGCTGCCGACGACACCCCGACGCATGCCGATCGTCTGCTGCACAAGCTTTTGAACTATCGCGTATTTGCCGACGACGAAGGTCGCATGAACCGCAATCTCCAGCAGGTCGGTGGCGGCCTGCTGCTGGTTTCCCAGTTCACGCTGGTCGCGGCAACCGACAAGGGTCTGCGCCCGAGTTTCTCGAGTGCCGCGCCTCCAGAGCACGGTCGCGCCCTGTTCGATCATCTGCTCGTGCAAGCCCGCCGGTCGTGGCCAGACACGGCGACCGGACGCTTCGGTGCGGATATGCAGGTCGCGCTGATCAACGACGGCCCCGTGACGTTCTTGCTGGAAACTTAGGTTCTCGGGAAACTTGGGTTCTCGGGAAACTTAGGTTCGATAGCGACCCTGGGCTATGACGACAACTGCCCGACTCGGTGGCACGGTATACGACAGGGAACCGCGGCTCGACACGGCCAGAAAAGGAATTTCGATCATGACCACTCCCCTCGCCATCATCACCGGCGGTGCCCAGGGTATCGGGCTCGCTACGGTGACATTACTGCTCAACGACGGCTGGCGAGTCGCCGCGCTGGATCTTGACCCGGAGGCGGTGGCAGAACTCGACGCGGCTCATCCCAAGGCCACGCTGTTGGCCATGGTGGTGGACGTCGGCGACGAGCTGCAGGTCAAGGAAGCCTTCCAGCATGTGACGGACTGGCAGCGGAAGAACGATCAATCCACGGGCGTGGATCTACTGGTCAACAATGCCGGGCTCGCCGATCCCGTATGCGGCCCGATCGAAGAGCTGGCTCTCGAAGACTGGCGTCGGTGGCAGGAGAGCCACCTGACCGGTGCTTTTCTGTGCACGCGTGCCGCCGTTCCAGGGTTGCGCCAACGCCGCGGCGCCATCGTCAATATCGCCTCCACCCGCGCGCTGCAGTCGGAACCGCACTGCGAATCCTACGCCGCGCCCAAGGGCGGGCTATTGTCGATGACTCATGCGCTCGCCATCAGCCTGGGACCGGACATTCGCGTCAATGCGATTTGCCCCGGCTGGATCGAGACCGGCCCGTGGCAGAAGGCTGGGCAGCGCCGCGATCCGAACCATAGCGATGTCGATCGAAACCAGCACCCGGTCGGTCGGATCGGCGAGCCGGCTGACATCGCCGCCATGGTGGCCTTTCTCGCCAGCGACAAGGCAGGCTTCATTACCGGCCAGCACATCAGTGTCGATGGGGGGATGACCAAAAAGATGATCTATATCGAGTGAGCGGGGGATTACAAGCTACGGCTTTCGGCTCAGGACTCTCGGCTCAGGACTTTGGATGCCAGTTGCCGTCGTCGCCTTTCTTGTACTTCGCCTCGACCGCCTTCCAGGCCACGGCGTGAGCCGTCTCTTCGCGCGAACTGTCGCCGCGCCGGTCGCTGGGCTTGTCATATTCGTCCCAGGCGCTGTTGAACGCTTCCTTGTAGATGGTGCGGGCGTGGGGTGGCAGCACCTTGCGCGCGCTATCGGGAATGTCGTCACGGGAATCGTAAGGCATGAACGCTCTCCTGAGCCAGAATTTCACCCTTAGTGTAGACGCTCGCCAAGCGCGTCAACCACGATTCAGGATTCGGCCTGCAGCAACTCCGCCTCCAGCGTTTCCAGTGCCTCTTCCGCCGCCATCCACTCGCTCTCGAGCTGTTCCACCTCAGCCTGACGCTCGCCCTGTTCGCGCACCAGCCGGGCAAGCTCGTCCTTGCGCTCGGCATCGTAGATGCCAGGGTCCGCCAGCTGCGCTTCCAGCGCCGAGAGCGCACCCTGAGCCTTGTCGAGCTTCTTTTCCGCCGTATCGCGCTGTTTTCGCAGCGGCTTCATCTGCTCGCGTCGCTCCGCCGCCGCGCGTCTTGCTGCCTTGCGATCGCCACCGTCCGCGGGGCGTTTCTGCTGAGCCATCTCCTGCTTCTGGTCTCGCCTAATCTCCGCCTCGCGTGACTTGAGCCATTGATGGTAGTCATCGAGATCGCCATCGAAAGGCTCGACCCGACCTTCGGCAACGCGCCAGAACGTATCCACGCTCGCCCGTAGCAGATGACGATCGTGAGAGACGATGATCACCGCTCCTTCGTACTCGGCCAGCGCCTCGGCCAGCGCCTCGCGCATGTCCAGGTCGAGATGGTTGGTCGGCTCGTCCAGTAGCAGCAGATTGGGCTTTTCCCAGGCCACCAGCGATAGCGCCAGGCGCGCCTTTTCACCACCGGAGAAGCGCGACACGTCGCCGAACACGTCATCGCCACGGAAGCCGAATCCGCCCAGGAAATTGCGAATCGACAGATCGCTGGCCGTGGGCGAGAGCCGTTGAACGTGCATGAACGGTGTGGCGCTGATATCCAGGTGCTCCAGCTGATGCTGGGCATAGTAGCCGACCACCAGGTTGTCGCCGGGTACCCGAGTCCCCTCGAGCGGCGTCAGATCGCCGATCAGGGTCTTGATCAACGTCGATTTACCCGCCCCGTTGGGTCCCAGCAAGCCGATCCGTTCGCCGGGCAGAATCGATACCTTCACCCCCTCGAGAATCGTGCGATCGGGATAGCCCAGCGACGCCTGATCCAGCGCCAGCAGCGGCGTCGAGGTCTTGTCGGCACACGGCAGCTGAAAGCGGAACGGCGAGTCGACGCGGGCCGCGGCGATATTCTCCATGCGCTCGAGCATCTTCAACCGGCTCTGGGCCTGACGCGCCTTGTTGGCCTGGACCCGGAAACGCGCGACGAAGCCTTCGATCTCGGCACGCCGTGCCTGCTGCTTCTCGAACGCCGCCTGCTGCTGGACCTGACGCTCGGCGCGGGCGCGCTCGAAGGCGCTGTAGTGGCCGCGATAGAGCATCAGCTGGCCTTGATCGATATGCAGGATGTGATCGCAGACCGCATCGAGGAAATCGCGATCGTGGGAGATCAGCATCAGCGTGCCGGGATAGCGCGTCAGCCACTGCTCCAGCCACAGCAGCGCGTCCAGATCCAGGTGGTTGGTCGGCTCGTCGAGTAGCATGATCTCCGACGGGGTGAACAGCGTCCGCGCCAGGCCGACGCGCATCCGCCAACCGCCTGAGAAGTCCGCCAGCGGGCGATAGAGATCGTCCTGCCCGAACCCCAGCCCGGCCAGCAGTTGCTCGGCCCGGGAGCGCGCACTGTAGCCATCGAGCGCCTCGATCTCACCGTGCAGGACGGCCTCGCGCTGCATCTCGCCGCGGGTCTGTGATTCGGCAAGCGCCGCCTGGGTCTCGCGCAGGCTGACATCGCCGTCGAGCACGTACTCCACCAGCGGGCGATCGATGGCCGACACTTCCTGCGCCATGTGCGCGATGCGCCTGTCACCGGCAATCTCCACGCTGCCGGCGTCGGCACCGAGTTCGCCCCGGATCAGCGCGAACAGGCTCGACTTGCCGGTGCCATTGGCGCCGACGATGCCGACCTTCTGGCCCTCGTGCAGCACCAGATCGGCATCCGCGAACAGTTGGCGGGTACCGCGTTGCAGGGCGAGTTGGCGGAATGCGATCATGCCGGGCTCCAGGGCGCGTCGAATGGGTGCCCATTCTACCAGCCATCCGCTGTCGGCATGGAGAGTCATGTCCACACTCGATGCATTCCCCTCGCTGTGGTCCTACGCACTGGACCGCTACGCCCGTCCCGGGGTCGAAACTCTGTGCCTGACTTTGCAGGATGAGCATGGCTGGGATATCTGCGAACTGCTGTGGATCGCCTGGCTGAGCGAGCAACGCCGCGGTCCCGACCCTGACGCAACCGACGCCCTCGCCGTCGCGAGAGACTGGCAACGCGAAATGACCGTGCCACTGCGTGAGCGCCGGCGGGCGTTGAAAAGCGAGGTGACACGACAACCGCGGCTAGAACCGTTACGGCAGACACTCAAGCAGGCGGAACTGCAGGCCGAGCGCGAGATGCTGGCGCGTCTGGCAGCGTTGCCCACGATCGGTGGCGAGTCGAATTCCGCTCTCGAGCAGGCGCTGGATTCTTGTCGATCGTTGCGCGAAATCACCCCCGGTACTTACCGCGTGTTACGCGAATTACTGGCGTGCTGGTTGATCGAGGAGTCGGATGCGGAACCAAAACCCACCTGTTAGAGTCACACCACCACAATCGATGTTTGAGGCTTCTTTGCCATCTGACCAGCATCGGTTTCATCCGTGACTCAAGGAGTTTGCATGAAACGTTTGGTAACCGCCGTCGCCCTCGGCAGCATCATGACCCTGCCACTGACGGCCTTCGCACAGGACAAGGTCGATCTCGGGAGCGATCAGGCGAAGCTTAGCTACAGCATCGGCGCCACGCTCGGTCAGGGTCTATCCAAGGACATCAAGGATCTCGATGTCGACGCCTTCGCGGCAGCCATCAAGGATGTCTATGGCGATGACGACCTGCAGATGAGCCAGGACGACATCAGCACCACGCTGACCCAGTATCAGCAGAAGAAGGTCGCCGAGCAGAAAGCCGAACAGAAGAAGGTCGCAGACGAGAATCGCAAGAAGAGCGAAGCTTTCCTGAAAGAGAACGCCAAGAAGGATGGCGTGAAGACCACGGATTCCGGCCTGCAGTATAAGTCGCTCGCATCCGGTGATGGCGAGTCGCCTTCAGGCGACGACACCGTTCGCGTCAACTATGAAGGCACCCTGCCGGACGGCACCGTGTTCGACAGCTCCTACAAGCGCGGCGAACCGATATCGTTCAAGGTCGATCAGGTCATTCCCGGCTGGCAGGAAGCGCTGAAGATGATGCGCGTCGGCGATACCTGGATGATCACCGTGCCTTCGGATCTGGCCTACGGCCCGGCCGGTACCGGCGGCCCGATCGGCCCCAACCAGGCGCTGCAGTTCAAGGTCGAGCTGCTGGCGATCAACCCCGATGATGCCGCCGACAAGGACAACGGCAGCAAAGACGCTGACAACGGCGACAGCTAAGCCACCTCGGCTTCAAAAACCGCAGGAATCCGACGCCGACCCATCGAGGTCGGCGTCGGCGTTCACAGGCAGCGCTTTTCGCCCTGCCCCGGCAGAGCCGATCCCAGGTCATGGCTGTCGAAATCAAACCAGCTCCCTCTCAGGCCGCGATCGCTGAGCACCACCACCTGCGCCCGCCAGGCATTCACATGAGCACTGCAGAGCCCGAGATTGCCCTGACCGATGAACAAGCCGTCGCCCTTGGCCTCAAGCGAGAGCCGCCTCGATTCCACCGCCATGTCGCGCCCGATGAACTGGACCGTCACCGATCGCGGTACGCGCCCGTGAACGCGGACCTCGAACGTCAAGGTGCCCTTGTTATCGTGGGTCTGCTGAAGCGCGAACGCCAGCGACGAGTCGATCCCCAGACTGGCATGGCAGCCGCCTTCCGGCAGCACGCAGCCCGGCGCCGGCGGATACCAGGTCACGTCGCGGGTGGATTCGCGCAGATAGTAGTAATCGAGCAGATACCACAGCGCGATCACGATCGTCATCAACGTGACCCCGATCAGCAGATTGAGCATCCGCGGTCTAGCGGTTTCCTCTTCGTAGGCAGCCATGGACTTTTAGAGACTCCAAGCGTTGAGCATTAGCCGATAAACTAGCCACCACCGGCGCTGGACATCACCCTCGGGGCGCCCGACAAGGATGACACATGAGCGACATCGCGAACGCCCTGGGCCCGCTGTTTCTATTGATTCTACTCGGCGCGGCGCTGGGCTGGACGCGTTTCCCCGGCGGCGATTTCTGGCCGCGACTCGAGCGTTTCATCTACTACCTGCTGTTCCCGGCGATGCTGGTGGCGACGCTGGCCACCGCCGACGTCAGCCAGGTTCCGGTCTTTCGGCTCGGCGTGACGCTACTCGGCACGATGCTGCTGCTGGGCCTGGGGCTATGGCTGGCGAAAGACCGTCTGCGGCTGTCGCCACCCGCCTTCACCTCAGCCTTTCAGGGCGTAGTGCGCTTCAACACCTACGTAGGCGTCGCCGGCGCCACCGCGCTGCATGGCGCTGCCGGCACCACGGTGGCCGCCGTCGCCGTCGCGCTGATGGTGCCTACCGCGAACATCCTGTGCGTGCTGGCCTTTATCGCCTCCGGCACGCTAGGTAGCAGCAGCCTGCGTCAAAGTGCGATGGCGCTATTGCGAAACCCGCTGATTCTGGCCTGTCTGCTGGGCATCGGTTTGAATCTCGGCGGCATCGGCCTGCCTGGCTGGAGTGCCGACGCCATCGGACTGCTCGGCAATGCGGCGCTACCGCTAGGGCTGGTGGCGGTGGGCGTGGCGTTGCGTCCTCAGGCGCTATGGCACAGCGGCAAGGCGTTCTGGCTATCGAGCGCACTCAAGCTGATCGTCACACCATTGATCGTGGTAGCGCTGGCCTGGATCGTCGGTCTCCACGGTGTGGATCGAGATATCGCACTGCTGTTCGCGGCACTGCCGACTGCCACGTCGGCGTATATCCTGGCCCGCCAGCTGGGCGGTGATGCAGAGCTGATGGCGGCCGTGATCACCGGCCAGACGCTGTTGGCGATGGCGACGTTGCCGCTGCTGTTGCACGCGGTCGGGGCGAGCTGACGCCTGCAAATAAAAAAGATTCTCGTTACGCTTGCAATCACAAATGAGAATGATTACCTTTACATCGTGGCGCCGCCAAACGCCACCGACCACAGCAGCGAATGTCAGGTTCCTGCCGTGGTTATCTCCTCATCAAGCTAGTCACGGTCCTTAGTGCCGCCCTGCCCAGGGCGGCTTTTTTCATGCTCGCATTTTTATTCTCACGTTCGACCTCAGCTGCGAGGCGATACACCAGCGGCTGGACATACTGACGCGCGTCCGATCACTCGCGGCGGTAGATAAGATCCCAGACGCCGTGGCCGAGGCGCTCGCCGCGCTGCTCGAACTTGGTCAGCGGACGGAAGCCGGGGCGCTCGACGAAAGGCGCCGTTTCCGTCGGGGCGGTGTTGGCGAACCCCGGCGCCTCGGCCATCACCTCGGCCATGAATTCGGCATAGGCCTGCCAGTCGGTCGCCATGTGCAGCTTGCCACCCGGCTCGAGTCGGGAATGCACCAGTTCGACGAACGGCAGCTGCACGATACGCCGCTTGTGATGTTTCTTCTTGGGCCAGGGGTCGGGGAAGAACAGCTGCAGCGTATTGATGCTCGCTTCTGGTAGACAGTCCGCCAGCACCGTCAGAGCGTCTTCCCGATAGACACGCAGGTTGGTGAGTCCGCGCTTGTCCGCCTCATCCAGCAACTTGCCCACACCGGGCGCGTGAACCTCGATACCGATGAAATCGGTCTCGGGATGCGTCTCGGCCTGCTCGACCAGCGACTTGCCCATGCCGAAGCCGATCTCCACCACACAGGGCGCCTTGCGGCCAAACAGTTGCTCGAGATCCTGGCGGCCGTCGGCCAGCGTCACGCCCCATCTTGGCCATACTTCCTTCAGGCCGCGCTCCTGCGCCGCCGTCATGCGGCCGGCGCGCAGCACGTAGCTCTTGATGCCACGGCGCACGGGCGCGTCAGTGGCGGATTCGGTATCAGGCGTCGTATTGTCAGTCATGCAGAAGAGTCAACAGGCGAAGAAAGTGGGAATGGCCGCCGGTCGCCGGCGGCCCTATTAAAGTCGATCGAGCAGTACGTCGATCGAGCAGTACGTCGATCGAACAGTACGTCGATCGAACAGTACTTCGAACCAGAGTACGTCGAACCAGAGTACTTCGAACAAGAGCACCTCGAACAAGAGGCTCAGCCGTTGATGCGCCCGGCGAACGGCGAGGAGGGGCTGGCGCTCTGGCGGCGCGGCATCCGTTCGGCGAGAAAGGCCTCGCGTCCGGCTTCGATCGCCTTGCGCATGGCGTTTGCCATCATCAACGGGTGTCTGGCATGGGCAATGGCGGAGTTCATCAGCACGCCGTCGCAGCCCATCTCCATCGCCAGCGCCGCATCGGAGGCCGTGCCGATACCGGCGTCGACCAGTACCGGCACTTCGGCATGCTCGAGAATGAGCGCCAGCGTCGCCGGATTGAGCAGGCCGTTGCCGGAGCCGATCAGCGAGCCCAATGGCATCACCGCACAGCAACCGCGCTTTTCCAGCTCCTTGGCCACGATCGGATCGTCGCTGGTGTAAACCATGACGTCGAAACCGTCGTTGACCAGAGTCTCGGCCGCCGCCAGCGTCTCGACCACGTTGGGATAAAGCGTCTTCTCGTCACCCAGCACTTCCAGCTTGACCAGGTTGTGGCCGTCGAGCAGTTCGCGTGCGAGCTTGCAGGTGCGCACGGCGTCCTTGGCGGTATAGCAGCCGGCGGTGTTGGGCAGCAGCGTATAACGCGACGGCGGTACCGCGTCGAGCAAATTGGGCTCGTCCGGATTCTGGCCCAGGTTGGTCCGCCGGACCGCGAACGTCACCACGTCGGCACCGCTGGCCTCGAGGGCCGCGGCCGTCTCGTCGAAGTCGCGGTACTTGCCGGTGCCGACCAGCAGGCGAGACGCAAAACGGCGTCCGGCCACGATCAACGGGGTGTCCTGAATCAACTGCGACATGGATGACTCCTGGTCATGAACCTGGCAGCGATCAGCCGCCGCCAATAGCGTGCACGATCTCCACGCGATCGCCGTCGTTCAGGCGCGTCTGCGCATGCTGGCTGCGTGGCACGATCTCTTCGTTGACTTCGATGGCGATACGCCGGCCCACCAGGCCGAGCGAGTCGACCAGCTGGACAAGCGTAGGCTCGCCATCGAGCGGGTGAGGCTCACCGTTGAGCTGAATCTGCATCGCGGCCTCCCAAGGACGAATCAAATGCGTTTCGCACCGACGCGGGCGCGTATGAAACGAGTGCCTTTCGCGCGGGTCCGGGCGCGTGTAACCGACGCGCGGGTCCGGGCGCGTATAAAAAAGACGCCGCATTGTAGCGTGTCGGCCTCAATCAGGCATCTTTCGCCGGCCACACGTCGGCATCAGTCTGCTCGGGCCGCTTGAGCACCTTCTTGGGATCGAACGTCGGCTCGCGGATGCCATCCTTGCGCTGACGTTCGTAATCTTTGAGTACACGCAGCGCGATCGGGCACAGCAGCAGAATCGCGATAAGGTTGGTCGTGGCCATCAGTCCCATCGCAAGATCGGCGAAGTCCCACACGAACTGCAGCTGCGCCACGGAGCCGATCATCACCATCGCCAGCACCGCGATCCGCAGTACCGAGACGGCAGCCTTGCTGTGACTCCGGAACAGATACTCGATATTGATCTGCGAGTAGGAGAAGTTGGCGATGATCGAGGTGAAGGCGAACAGGAAGATCGCGATCGCGATGAAGATCTCACCGAAGGCACCAAGATGGTCGACCATCGCATCCTGCGTCAGCTGAATGCCGACGATATCCTGCCCCGGCGAGGTGCTCATCAGGCGTTCGTAGACCCCCGAGAGCAGGATCACTACCGCGGTGCAGCTGCAGATCACCAGGGTATCGATGAACACCCCGAAGGACTGCACCAGACCCTGCGCGGCGGGGTGCTTGACGTTGGCCTGGGCGGCAGCGTTGGGCGCCGAGCCCATGCCGGCCTCGTTGGAGAACAGGCCACGCTTGATGCCGTTTTCCATCGCGATCTTGATGGTGTAGCCCACCGCACCGCCGACTGCCGGGCCATAGCCGAAGGCGCTCTTGATAATCAGCTCCAGCATCGCAGGCACTTCACTGATATTCACTATCAGTACATACAGCGCCACCAGGAAGTAGCCGATGGCCATGATCGGCACGATCTTTTCGGCGGTGCGCGCAACGGACTTGAGCCCGCCGTAGATCACCAGCGCGGTGATGATGACCAAGGCGACGCCGGTCATCCAGTTAGGAATCGAGAACGCCTGCGATAGCCCCTGAGCGATGGTATTGGACTGCGCGCCATTAAATGCCAGGCCGTAGGCGATCAGCAAAAAGATCGCGAACACTACGCTCATCCAGCGCTGCCCCAGCGCCCGCTCGATGTAGTACGCCGGGCCACCGCGAAAGACGCCGTCCTCGTTACGCTTCTTGTAGGTCTGAGCCAGGGTCGACTCGATGAACGAGGTGGCGAAGCCGACCAGCGCCGTCATCCACATCCAGAAGATCGCCCCGGGGCCGCCAACCCACAGCGCGATCGCCACGCCCGCCAGGTTGCCGGTCCCGACCCTTGCCGCCAGTGAGGTCGCGAAGGCCTGGAAGCCGCTGACGCCCTCGCCGGAGCCACGGCTGTTGAAGGTGACACGGGCCATATGACCGAACAGTCGAAACTGCATGAAACGCGTGAGCACGGTGAATAGCACCCCGGCGCCCAACAGCAGATACAGCAGGATATAGGTCCAGACAAAATCACTGATCGGGGTCATGACCGCATAGACCGCGTCGTGAAGCGTATTGATGAATTCCATTTGGGGGATTCCTTATGGATAGCGATGACGTCGCAAACGCTGGCAGGCGGCTGCCGAAGCGGTTTTTACGCGTTAGACTGGCGGGCGTCAATTCTGCGGCTGACGCCTCTATCCAGCATAGCCGCTATCTAGCAAGCATAGCCGCCAGCAAGGAGTCGCAACATGCATCCAAAGTGGGGCTGGATAGCCGCCGCCCTGAGCGGATTCATTCTGGTCGCAGCGGGTGCCTTCGGCGCGCATGCGCTGGCCGATATCCTCTCGCCGCGATATCTCGACGTCTTCCATACGGCCGTGCGTTATCAGGCCTGGCACACGCTTGCCGTCATGGCCGTTCTCGCCTGGCACGGGCAACGAGCCCTGCGCGGGCAGATGCTGGCCGTCGGGCTCTGGTTCGCAGGCATGGTGCTGTTCAGCGGATCGCTCTACGGTCTGGTACTTTTTAGCGCACATGAAGGCGGCGTGCGGCCTCTGGGAATCGTGACGCCCTTCGGCGGCTTGCTGCTGATGGCGGGCTGGCTGGTGCTGGCATGGAGCGCCTGGCGTCAACGCCCGGTCGCGCTGTAGATCATGACCTCGGGTAGATCATGACCTCGGGTAGATCATGACCTCGTATAGATCATGACATAGCTGTAGATCACGGCCGCGCTGGCGAAAGCCAACGGCGTGGCGGCTTCAATCATCGCGATCCGGTAGCACGTAGGTGGCCGTCACCAGGGCGACGGGCTCGTCGTCCCCGGTAGAGAACAGCTGGACCTCGCCAACGGCAAGCCGCTGGCCGAGCTTGAGAATGCGCGCGTTGGCAATCAGATCCCGATCGCTGCGCGCGCGACGCAGAAAGTGGCAGTTAAGATTGCTGGTCACTGCCATCGATTCGGGGCCGATCTGGGCCAGAATCGCCACATAGAGGCAGACATCGGCGAGATTCATCATCGACGGTCCGGAGACACAGGCGCCAGGGCGCAGGTGTTCGTCCTCGATCGCCAGACTCATGGTCGCCCGCATGTGATCGACGGCCTCGATGGTGCCTTGGCGCTGGGGAAAGACATCATCGAGGAAATCCTCGATCTCGGCGGCGGTCATCACGGTCATCGGACTCTCCCTGGACGGCTATTCGACGGGCGGCACATGCTTCGACGGGAAAAACAGCGCAGTCGTCAAGATAACGCAAGCCATCATCGAGTCACAGAGGGAAGAAAGGATAGGAGAGAGAGAGTGAAGAGGGAAGAACGACAAACGCCGCCTATCGACAGGACAGGCGGCGCTATTACCTCTTATGTCTTAACTTTTATTCTTACTTGTTTCCGCGCTTCGCCTTATCCACGGCACGCCAGTGGTGCAGCAACGGCTCGGTGTAGCCGGAGGGCTGCTCGCGACCCTTGAAGATCAGATCCGACGCGGCCTGGAAAGCGGTGGAGTCGTCCAGGTGCGAGGTCATCGGTGTATAGCCGGAATCGCCCGCGTTCTGCTCGTCGACCACCTTGGCCATACGTGCCAGTGTTTCGCGTACCTGGGCTTCGTCGACGATGCCATGATGCAGCCAGTTGGCGATGTGCTGGCTGGAGATCCGTAGCGTGGCGCGGTCTTCCATCAGCCCGACGTTGTGGATATCAGGCACTTTTGAGCAGCCGACCCCGTGCTCGACCCAGCGCACCACGTAGCCGAGGATGCCCTGGCAGTTGTTATCGAGTTCCTGCTGAATTTCGTCGGCGCCCCAGTCGGCCTTGGGGTCGACCGGCACGGTCAGCAGGTCGTCGAGCAGGTCACTTTCACCCTGGCCCTCCAGCTCGCGCTGAATCGCACCCACATCGACCTGGTGATAGTGCAGCGCGTGCAGCACCGCGGCGGTCGGTGACGGTACCCAGGCAGTATTGGCGCCGGCCTTGGGGTGGCCCACTTTCTGCTCGAGCATCGCCGCCATCAGATCCGGCATCGCCCACATGCCCTTGCCGATCTGGGCGCGGCCACGCAGCCCACAGGCCAGCCCGGTCTGCACGTTACTGCGCTCGTAGGCGGCAATCCATTGGCTGCCCTTCATATCACCCTTGCGCAGCATCGGTCCCGCATTCATCGCGGTGTGCATCTCATCGCCGGTGCGGTCGAGAAAGCCGGTGTTGATGAAGGCGACGCGCGAGGACGCCGCTTCGATGCAGGCCTTGAGGTTGACCGAGGTCCGGCGCTCCTCGTCCATGATACCCATCTTCAGCGTATCCGCCGGCAGTCCCAGCAATTGCTCGACGCGTCCGAACAGCTCGTCGGCGAATGCCACTTCTTTCGGCCCATGCATCTTGGGTTTGACGATATACAGCGAACCGGCGCGCGAATTACCTCGTTCTCGTTTCAAATCATGCAGGCCGATCAGCGAGGTCATCACGGCGTCAAGCACACCTTCGGGAATCTCGTTGCCGTCACCGTCCAGAATGGCCGGCGTGGTCATCAGGTGGCCGACGTTACGCACGAACATCAGCGAGCGGCCCGGCAGCGTCAGCGAACCGCCATCTGGCAGGGTATATTCACGATCCGGATTGAGCCGCCGGGTCACGGTCTTGCCACCCTTGTCGAAATGCTCCTCGAGATCGCCTTTCATCAGACCGAGCCAGTTACGGTAGACCAGCGTCTTGTCCTCGGCATCGACGGCGGCGATCGAGTCCTCGCAGTCCATGATCGTGGTGATTGCCGCTTCGACCAGCAGATCCTTGACGTGGGCCGGGTCCGTCTTGCCGATCGCATGTTCGGCATCGATCTGGATCTCGAGATGCAAGCCATGGTTGGAGAGCAGAATGGCGTCGGGCGAGGCGGCGTCGCCCTGGAAGCCGACGAACTGGCCGGGGTTCTTCAGCCCGGTATCGCGTCCGCCCTCGAGCGTCACCATCAGATGGCCATCGCGAATCGCATAGCCGACCGCATCCCGATGCGACCCGGTGGCCAGTGGCGCGGCCATGTCGAGCACGTTGCGGGCGTAAGCGATCACCTTGGCACCGCGTTTGGGGTTGTAGCCACTACTCTTTTCGGCGCCATCAGCCTCATCGATCACGTCGGTGCCGTAGAGCGCATCGTAGAGGCTGCCCCAGCGAGCGTTGGCAGCATTCAGCGCGTAACGCGCGTTATTGACCGGCACTACCAGCTGCGGGCCGGCCTGACGCGCGATCTCGGCATCCACGTTGGTCGTGGTGGCCTGAACGGTCGTCGGCGCATCGACCAGATAACCGATCTCCTTGAGGAAGGCGCGATAGGCTGCCATGTCCTTGATCTCGCCCGGATTGGCCTGGTGCCACTCATCGAGCTTGGCCTGGAGACGATCGCGCTCGGCCAGCAGCTCCCGGTTTCGAGGCGCGAGGTCATGAATCAGTGCATCGAAGCCAGTCCAGAACGCCTCGGCTTCGATACCGGTGCCCGGCAGGGCTTCATCGACGATGAAGCGTTCGAGCGTGGTGGCTACCTGCAGACGCTGATGCGTGCTACGTTTTGTCGTATCGGATGTCATATCAATCTCCAGATCGATGAACGATCAGGTCACGGCAGCTGCACCGGCACATCGTCGTACCGCTCTATGGGTACCTCTCATGCCGATGCCTCTCATATCGATGCCATTCATACCGGTGTCATTCCTGTTGGGCTACCCGTATTCATACCATCCATATTCGTACTGCCGCGCCCGGAATTCATTTATGGAAAATATTTCCATAAAGCTGCATCAGATAATAATCAGCCAGACACGAATTGTCTTCCTCGACCTTCGTCACATTCGCTGAATCTACCGAATCGATCACTGGCCACGCTCTGCATCATGTCATGGTCTCGATCGCACTCGACGAGTAGCATGGACGGATCAGGAGACACAAGCATGCTCGACTTTTCGCGACTGAAAGCCGTTGGCCCCGTCCGGCACATCGATACCCCCACCGATTCACCACTCGCTGGCTATCTCGACCATTATCGGCTGACACCATTACTGGAAGCCAACACCGATCTTCTACTCCATGCCGGCTTTCTGCACGCGGAGGGGGAGCAAGGTCGAAGCTTTGACCTGTGGACACAGGTGTGGGCCCCGCCCGCGCCCCGCGGGACAATCTTCGTGGTCCACGGCTATTTCGATCATCTCGGCCTTTATGGTCATCTGCTCGAGCGTCTGCTGGCGCTCGGCTGGCAGGTCGTACTGTGGGATCTACCCGGCCACGGGCTTTCCAGCGGCGCGCGCGCGACCATCGATGACTTTACCGATTACGTGAAATGCTTCAACTGCGTCGAACGACAGATCGCAGAGCGCCATCTAGCGCCAGGACCGTGGCTGGCGATCGGCCAGAGCACGGGCGCTTCAATCGTCGCCACGGATGCGCTGACGCGTGGCGATCAGGCACCGTGGCAGGGGCTGGTACTGCTGGCGCCGCTGGTCCGGCCCTGGGGCTGGAACCAGTCACGCTGGCTACACCGTATCGCCAGCCCATTCGTGGACACCATTCCCCGGAAGTATCGCGCCAACACCACCAATCTCGATTTCGCCGACTTTTTGCGCCTTCACGATCCACTGCAGGACGATCACCTGGCATTGACCTGGGTCACTGCGATGCGGCGCTGGATGCCGACGCTGCTGAAACGGCCACCCAGCGAGCTGCCGGTGCTGATTCTTCAGGGGGAGCAGGATCTGACCGTGGACTGGAGTTGGAACCTCAAGGCGCTACGCCGCAAATTCCCGCGGGCTCAGATAGTCCGCCATCCCGAAGCCCGTCACCACCTGGTCAACGAAGCGGAGCCGATTCGTCGCGTCCTGTTCGAAGCACTCGATGACTTTCTGACGCGCTTCGCCGCGACACATCCTCCCGACCCTGTGTCAGCGCCATGAAACCACGGCCCACCCGCTCGTGGCTTGCCCGCCTGCTGCTCACCGGTTTGCCGCTCGCCGTGCTGCTCACCTTATTGGGCAGCTGCGCCAGTACCGGTCAGTCTGCACCGAATGCCCGCGACGCCCTGCGGGGTTTGGCCGACAACGCGGCCCGAGGATTGCTCGAGGCGCCGCCCTGGGCCGCCGAGAATGCCCTGGCGGTGACGATTCTGCTGCGCCCGGCGGAGGTGGATGAGACGCTGCCGATTACTCCCGATGCGCTCAACGAAGCCTTGGCCCGGGGGTTGCTGAGTCAAGAGAAGAGTCCACATGTACTGGATTGGGCACCTGCGTCGATGTCGCGAAGCATCGGCGAACAGTGGCTGCTACAGGCTCGACTGAGCGCAGAGGGCCCCCCGTTGCAGCTGAGCGATCGCACCCTGCAGCCCTATCACCTGCAGTTCGATCTGTCCCGCCCGGGGGACGAGCAGTCCCACTGGCAGTGGCACGCCAGCGGCGCGGTGGACCCCGACGCCCTGCCAACAGCCATTTCTACCTCAGCACATTAGACATATCACCGACCGCCATCTTCAATGGCTATCGCTAACCGTCATGAATGAGATGCCCATGTCCCGCTTTGCCCGCCACCTCGTCAATCAGGACGGCCCCCATAACCCGTTCCCCGGTCTTCAGGCGCTGGAACGCCGCCTGGGCCATTCACTCCCTCATCGCATCGGCTCCAACGAGGGGCTGGACATGCCTCATCGGGCAATGGCGGCGCGATTCGGCCATGAAGTTGCCGATCTTGCCCGCAGCTACGGCGATGCCGAGGCGTGGCAGGTTCGCCAACTGCTGGCCGCGAGCCTGGAGCTGCCAATGGAGGCGCTGCTGGTGGATGCGGGCGCGGACAGCCTGATGGCGCTGACCCTGCGAGCCCTGTGCGAGGCCGGCGACGCGGTCGTCACCAGTGCAGGGACCTATCCGACCTGGAGCTACTTCGTGCGCGGCCATGGCTGTCGCCAGGTCGAAGTCGAGTACGCCAGCGGCCGGAATTATCTGGCGCCGGATCTCGAGGCGCTGGCGGCAGCGGCGAGCCGCGAACAAGCCCGAGTCGTCTACCTGGCTAATCCCGACAATCCGGCCGGCCATCTCCACAGCGACGCCGCGGTGCTGACGCTACGCGAAAGCCTGCCCGACAACTGCACACTGGTGCTCGACGAGGCCTACCATGATTTTCGTAGTGATGCGTGGTCGCCGGCCGCCAATGCTGTCTGGCCCGGGGTGATTCGCCTGCGCACCTTTTCCAAGGCTCACGGACTCGCCGGCCTGCGTGTGGGCTACGCCATCGCCACGCCGGAAACCCACGCCATGCTGTTGAAGGTGAGGATTCACTACGCGGTTTCGTCGCTGGCGTTGGCGGCCGCGGAGACCGTACTCGCCCACCCCGACGAAACCCGCGAGCACGTGGCGGCGGTGGTCAAGCGACGCGAGGCGCTGAGCCAATGGTTGCAGGAGCGTGGCGCCGATGTACTACCCAGCACGACCAACTTCGTCACCCTGAGGCTGAATGGCGCCGAGCAGGCCGCCGCTATTCATCGAAACCTGCTGGCGGAAGGCACGCTGATTCACCGCCCGGCGCACCCGGCACTGGGTCACGTGCTGCGTATCAGCGCGCTCGACGACGCCCTCGTGCCAGGGCGTCTCGAGACGCTTGCCGCGGCGTTGTGAATCGAAATCTGATCAGCGTTTTCTGATCTCAGGCGCGCATGGGGTCGTTGGCCTTCAGCATCCGATCCAACTGGCGATAGCCGATCGCTTCCATCAGCTGCGCCTTGCCGACCCGCGTTTCTCCGCTGAGGTCGGCCAAGGTCAGTGCCACGCGCAACACCCGGTGATAGGCGCGCGCCGAGAGGTTGAGCCGATCGAGCACGCTGGCGAACCATTGGCGTTCGTCCGTCGACAACGCACACGCTGCCTCTAGTTCGGGGCCTGGTAGATGAGCATTGAGCGAGCCGCGCGCCTGCTGTCGCTGGCGTGCAGCAAGGACTCGCTCCATCACCTTGGCGGAGGATTCACCGGGGGTCTGATCGGTCAACTGGGTGGCAGGTAGCGCCGGTACCTCGACCTGCAAATCGATGCGATCCAGCAACGGCCCGGACAATCGAGACTGGTAGCGTTGAATCTGCGCGGCACTGCAGTGGCAGCGCTGGCGTGGGTCACCCAGATGGCCACAGGGGCAAGGATTCATGGCGGCGACGAGCTGAAACCGGGCTGGAAAACGACGTTGATAATTGGCCCGGGAAATCAGAATTTGCGCCGACTCCATCGGTTCCCGCAGCACTTCCAGTACGTGTCGGTCGAATTCCGGCAACTCGTCCAGAAACAGTACCCCTTGATGCGCCAGCGATATCTCGCCAGGGCGCGGCCGCGAGCCCCCGCCTACCAGCGCGACACTACTCGATGTGTGATGCGGGTTGCGAAATGGCCGCTGCCCCCAGCGCTCCATGATCGGCAGCCCGCACACCGAACGCACGGCAGCCACTTCCAACGCTTCATCCTGGGTTAACGGTGGCAGAATGCCGGGCAGACGGCTCGCCAGCATGGTCTTGCCGGTACCGGGCGGCCCCGCCAGCAGCAGGTTATGACCGCCGGCCGCGGCGACTTCCAGTGCCCGGCGCGCTTGATGTTGGCCTTTGACATCCGCCATGTCGGGCGGTGCCACACGTGCCTGAACCGGCGCCCCAAATTGGTGCGCCGGGAGTTTCTCACGACCCAGCAGATGCCCCACCACTTGCAGAATATGCCCCGCCGCGAACACCTCGACACCGTCGGCCAGCGCCGCTTCGTCGGCATTGGCAAGCGGAACGATCAAACCGCGCCCTGCACGACGCGCCGCCAATGCGGTAGGCAACACCCCCGTCACGGGACGTAGCGAACCATCGAGGGCCAGTTCGCCGACGATTTCGAGCGTTGAGGCAGCTTCCACCGGCACCTGACCGGATGCCATCAGAATGCCAAGGGCAATCGGCAGATCGAAACGCCCGCCATCCTTGGGAAGATCGGCGGGCGCTAGATTGAGCGTGATACGGCGTGTGGGAAATTCGAAACCCGCATTGATGAGTGCGCTGCGCACCCGCTCGCGGCTCTCCTTGACCGCGGCGTCCGGAAGTCCGACCAGCGTCAGCCCCGGTAGCCCGTTGCTGAGATGCACTTCGATCAGAACTTCCGGCGCCTCGAGTCCGAGGCTGGCGCGAGCATGCACGATGGCAAGGGTCATGTCGTCTCCCAGGTCGGCACCTGGGCGGTCGCCTCAGGCCGGAGAGACGCTAGAGCGGCATCTCCTCAACCCATACAACTACATATTATTACGTGTTTTCGCAACTTTTAGTAACTGCCATCGGCCCCGGAAAGAGTTTCCCGGTTGTCCGTCATGTAGCGATGACCACACCCTTCGAGATTCGGGCTCGGTCAGGGTTTGGTGCCGTGAGCGCTGCCATCCACATCGTCTGCGGGCGGTGGCGTCGGCTGCACCTTGGGCTGAGTCGCCTGCTCGCTGTGCAAGGTATTTTCCAGTGCCGCTACCTGCTCTTCCAGCGCTTCGACGCGCTCACGCGTGCGTTGAAGAACCTCCATCATGATATCGAAATCCTCTCGGGACACGATTTCCATGCGTTCCATTGCCCCGCGCAGCACACCCTGCATGTTGCGCTGGATATCTCCCGGCGCCTGAGACGCGCCATGTAGCTTGTCACCCAACTGTTTGGTCAGGCGCTCGAATCGATCCTGTGCCGACATGAAGTTCTCTCCTTGGTGCCTTGATGATGCTTTGATAACGCTGCCATTCAGCATACGCAAAGTCTCGTCATTACGCCTGCGCCCAAAAGGTGCGCCTCCAAAAGCCGCACGCATCATCTCGGTGCAAACTCCTCCAATACTCTTGGTGACATACCGGCATAAACTGGACAGCAGTACTCTAACCAACTGATTTTAATTAATTCTCAACTGAATGGCATGTGTCATGCCTGTAACCTGAAAGCGCAAGCGGATCCGACAAGCGTGTCGAGGGCGTGCTGGACTCGATTCGCAATGCGGCCAACAGCGGCAAGATCGGCGACGGCAAGCTGTTCGCCACGCCACTCGAAGAGGTGATCCGGATTCGAACCGGGGGAACGCGGGGCCGACGCCGTTTGACGGCGCGGAACGAGGAGACAACAGAATGAATGATCAAGTAGTTCAACTTTCCTACGCACTCGACACCTTCTACTTCCTGGTGACGGGCGCTCTGGTGATGTGGATGGCGGCCGGTTTCGCCATGCTCGAGGCGGGGCTGGTCCGCGCCAAGAACACCACCGAGATCCTGACCAAGAACGTGGTTCTCTACGCCATTGCCTGCACCATGTATCTACTGGTCGGCTATCACATCATGTACTCCAGCGAGAGCGGCGGTTTCTTCCCGAATCTCGGCTTCCTGATCGGTGCGGAACACAGCGTCGACGACGTGATGTCCAGCGGCGGCGACGTCTATTACTCCGCACGCTCCGACTTCTTCTTCCAGGTCGTGTTCGTTGCCACGGCCATGTCGATCGTTTCCGGCGCCGTTGCCGAGCGCATGAAGCTGTGGGCATTCATGCTTTTTGCCATCGTCATGACCGGCTTCATCTATCCGGTTCAGGGCTACTGGAAATGGGGCGGCGGCTTCCTCGACGCGGCCGGATTCCAGGATTTCGCCGGTTCCGGTGTGGTCCACCTATGTGGCGCGACAGCCGCCTTCGCCGGTGTCCTGCTGCTGGGCGCACGCAAGGGCAAATACGGCAAGAACGGTGCCATCTACGCGATCCCTGGCTCCAATCTGCCGCTGGCGACGCTAGGGACTTTCATCCTGTGGTTGGGCTGGTTCGGTTTCAACGGTGGCTCCGAGCTGATGGTATCCAACGTCAATGAAGCCAATGCCGTTGCCCAGGTCTTCGTCAATACCAATGCATCCGCTGCCGGTGGCGTCATCGCCGCGATCATTCTCGCCAAGCTATGGTTCCGCAAGGCGGACCTGACCATGGCCTTGAACGGCGCGCTGGCTGGTCTCGTTGCGATCACCGCCGAACCGCTCGCCCCCACCGCCCTTGGCGCGACGCTGATCGGTGCGGTCGGTGGCCTGCTTGTGGTGCTCGCCATCGTGACGCTGGACAAGGTCAAGATCGACGATCCGGTCGGCGCGATCTCGGTTCACGGTGTGGTCGGTATCTGGGGGCTGATCGCGGTACCCTTGTCCAACGGTGATGCCACGTTCGGGGCACAGTTGCTGGGAATCGCGACCATTTTCGCCTGGACCTTCATTGCCAGCCTGATCGTCTGGGGCATCATCAAGGCGGTGATGGGTATCCGGGTTTCCGAAGAAGAAGAGTATGAAGGCGTCGATATCGCCGAATGCGGTATGGAAGCCTATCCTGAATTCAACGTCGGCAAGCAGTAAGCCGACACACCGAGTGAGCTGGCGTGCTCCCCTGGCCCTCTCCGGGGGACCTTTTTTAATTCCCGCGGTCGGCGGTGTATGCTTAAACTAACAGTCGTCGGGCATTCATCACGGCCACGCAAAGACTTGAGCGCATATCACCCGTCTATCGCACGTGAGGAGAACTTTCATGAAACTGGTTACCGCCATCATCAAACCGTTCAAGCTGGACGACGTGCGTGAGTCTCTATCCGAGATCGGCGTGCAGGGCGTTACCGTGACCGAGGTCAAGGGTTTCGGTCGTCAGAAAGGTCACACCGAGCTCTACCGTGGTGCTGAATATGTGGTCGACTTCCTCCCCAAGATCAAGCTCGAAGTCGCCGTCGACGACTCCATGAGCGATCAGGTGATCGATGCCATCACCAAGGTGGCCAATACCGGCAAGATCGGCGATGGCAAGATCTTCGTCTCGCCGCTGGAGCAGGTCATTCGTATCCGTACTGGCGAGACCGGCAAGGACGCGGTCTGAAGCTGTAAGCTGTAAGCTGTAAGAACAAGGCTTGCTGAACAGATAGACAAAGAAAACCCCATCTGGCTTCTGCCTATGGGGTTCTTCTTATGGCTTAAGGCTTACAGCTTCCGGCGAAGCCGGATTACTTCTCGACAAAGGCCCGCTCGATCACGTAATCGCCCGGCTCGCCCATCCGCGGCGAGATGGCGAAGCCCAGTTCGTCGAGCAGGCCGCTGGTCTCCTCGAGCATCGCCGGGCTGCCACAGATCATCGCCCGATCCTGCTTCGGATCCAGCGGCGGCAGCCCGGTGTCTTCGACCAGTTTGCCACTGCGAACATGGTCGGTCAGACGCCCCATGGTATGGAACTCCTCGCGCGTCACCGTCGGGTAGTAGACCAGCTTCTCGCGGATCTCGTCGCCCAGGTACTCATGCGCCGGCAACTCCCTGGAGATGAAGTCGGCATAGGCCAGTTCGCTGACCGATCGCACACCGTGAATCAGCACGACCTTTTCGTAGCGCTCGTAGACCTCGGGGTCCTGAATCAGGCTCATGAAGGGGGCCAGACCGGTACCGGTGGAGAGCATATAGAGGTTGCGCCCGGGTAGCAGATCGTCGCAGACCAGCGTGCCGGTCGGTTTACGGCTGACCATGATCTGATCACCGACCTTCAGATGCTGCAGCCGCGAAGTCAGTGGCCCGTCCTGCACCTTGATGCTGAAGAACTCGAGGTGATCTTCATAATTGGGGCTGGCGACCGAATACGCGCGCACCAACGGCTTGCTGTCCACTTCCAGACCGATCATGACGAACTGCCCGTTCTTGAAACGCAGGCTGCGCTCGCGGGTAGTGCGGAAACTGAACAGCGTGTCGTTCCAATGATGGACGCTCAACACCTCTTCCAACGCAAACTTGCTCATGACCGGATCCTTGCGATAACGACGAACGACACTATCGAAAAGGCATAACCTGGATGCCAAATAGATACGTGACTAATAGGTACGTGACTGATAGATACGTGAACTATAAAAAGAACGCGCTATTCTGTTAAGTGGATTATTTGGATAATACATATCCATCAAATCGATAAAGGATCCTGGCATGCGCTATACCCTGCGCCAGCTCGAGGTATTCGTCGCCATCGCTCAGCAGCAGAGCGTGTCTCGCGCTGCCAAGAGACTGTCGATGTCGCAATCGGCGACCAGCACCGCACTGTCAGAGCTCGAGAAGCAGTTCGACTGTCAGCTGCTGGACCGGCTCGGCAAGCGTCTCAAGCTGAATGCGCTGGGCTTTCAGCTGTTACCCAAGGCAGTGGCATTGCTGGATCGAGGCGAGGAGATAGAGGAGCTGCTGCAGGGCCAGACCGGCATTGGCTCGCTGGAAGTGGGTGCCACGCTGACCATCGGCAATTATCTGGCGGCGCTACTGATCAGTGACTTCATGCAACGTTACCCAGAGAGCCGAGTCAGGCTTCAGGTCCACAACACCGCCACCATCGTCGAACGTATCGCACTGCATGAGCTGGATCTGGGGCTGATCGAAGGCGACTGCCAGCATGACGATCTCGTCATTCAACCGTGGATCGAGGATAACCTCACCGTGTTCTGCTCGCCCCGCCATCCGCTGGCAAGTGAAGGCAGCGCCGACATCGAGCGACTGCTGCGCGAGGCCTGGATCATGCGCGAAGCGGGCTCTGGTACCCGCAGGACGCTGGAGCACGCCATGCGCCACCGTCGGGGGCGGTTCAATATCCTGCTGGAGCTGGAGCATACCGAAGGCATCAAGCGCGCGGTGGAATCCGGCCTCGGCATCGGCTGCATCTCGCGTCTGGCGCTGAGAGACGCCTTTCGTCGCGGCAGCCTGGTGGCGATCGCGACGCCCGAGCTGGACCTCACGCGCCGCTTCGCTTTCATCTGGCACCGTCAGAAGTATCTGACCACCGGCATGCGGGAATTTCTGCGCCTTTGCCGAGAGATGACCGCCGGCATTCGGCGTAGTGATGAGATCGAACTGCCGACGATCCTCTGAGAGATCGCCGGCTGGCCGAGATCAATCGAGCTTGGCAGTGATTTCGTCCTCGCTGGCCTTCGAAAGATCCTTGTCGAGCGTCTGAGTTACGCAATCGAGGGTTGGCTTGTCTAGCTTGTCGCGCAGATGACCCAGGAACTGGGGCGCGGCAATCAGCACGAAGTTGTCGGCCTTGCCCTGGGTTCGCGCATCGCGCAGGTAGCCGGCGACTTCCTTGGCAAAAGCCATCGCCTGTTTCTCGGACGTCGCGTTTTCGTTGCCGGTCTGGCGCTGGCTCGCCCCGGAGGTCGCCGAGCCCTCTCCTCCCGTACGTAGATCTCCCGTGTGGAGCTGGGACTCCGGATGCGTCAGTGTCTCGATCTCGCGCAGCGATTTCGCCTCTCGCACGAAGATCCGGGCGCGTGACGCGTCGGCGGCCACCACATAAGTCTTGTCCATGATCGATTCTCCTGGTCCGTGGATCGTACCTTCCCAGCGTGGTAGAGATTCGTCCGGCGCTCAACCTTCTCGCCTCTATCTTCCCGCCTCTCTTTCCTGTCTCTCCTCTCTCTCCTCTCTTCTTTGCTCTCACCTGAAACAACGACGCCCCGCCGATGGGCGAGGCGTCGTCGAGACGAGAAAAGCCGTCTTTCACTCGGTGGCAGGCGGTATCCAGGCGATCATGTCCACCTCGACATCGGCGCCACCGGCCAGGCCGGTGACTCCGATGCAGGTGCGCGTGGGTAACGGGTTCTCGAAGTAGCTGGCGTAGACGCCGTTTACCTCCTCGAAGTGGCCCATGTTGGTGATGAAGACCCGACTCTGGACGACGTGTTCGAAGCTGCTGCCGACAGCCTCGAGCACAATCGCCAGATTCTGCATTACCCGGTGGGTCTGTTCGGTGAACGTTCCCAGCAGCATCTCGTTGGTCTCCGGCACGGTCGGCATCTGGCCGGTAATGAAAACCAGATTGCCGACCTTGCAGGCGTGGGAGAACGGCGCGATCGGCTGCGGCGCGCCCTCGACGAAGAGTTTTTCGATACCCATCTCAGTTGACTCCCTCAACGACGATTCAATGTCCGAGAATCTGGCTCAAAAACAATTGGGTGCGTTCCGAGCGCGGATTGTTGAAAAACTCGTTCGGCGGCGCTTCCTCGATGATCTGGCCCTGATCCATGAAGATCACCCGGTCGGCGACGGTCTTGGCAAAGCCCATTTCATGAGTGACACACACCATGGTCATGCCTTCGTGGGCGAGCTCGACCATGACATCCAGCACTTCCTTGATCATCTCCGGATCGAGGGCCGACGTCGGTTCGTCGAACAGCATCACCTCGGGGCGCATGCAGAGCGCGCGAGCAATTGCCACGCGCTGCTGTTGGCCGCCCGAAAGCTGCCCGGGATACTTCAGCGCCTGATCGGCGATCTGAACGCGCTCGAGATACTCCATGGCGGTCTTTTTCGCCTCGACCCGCGGCTTCTTCTGCACCCATATCTGGGACAGACAGCAGTTCTCCAGTACGCTCAGGTGCGGGAACAGGTTGAAGTGCTGGAAGACCATGCCGACGTTGCGACGAATCTGCTCGATCCGCTTGACGTCGTTGGTCATCGGCACGCCGTTGACCACGATCGAGCCCTGCTGATGCTCTTCCAGATGGTTGATGCAGCGGATCATCGTCGATTTACCCGACCCCGAGGGGCCACAGACGACGATGCGCTCACCTCGGGTTACGGTCAGGTCGATGTCGCGCAGCACATGGAAGCTGCCGAACCACTTGTTGAGACGATCGATTTCGATCATCGGTCGCTCGCTGCCGGGCGCGGTTGTCGGGGTCGCTGTCACTTCGCTCATGGCAATGATTTCCTGATGACACTCTTGTTATGTGATGACATGGGTGCGGAGACGCTCATCGTCTTCACCGTTTATGACCGGTATTCAGACGGCGCTCGATGTACTGACTGTAACGAGACATGCTGAAACAGAAGACCCAGAACACGGCGGCCGCAAACACATAGCCTTCGGTGGAAAACCCCAGCCAGTTCGAGTCGGTCAGACCGGCACGGATGATCGCCAGCAGATCGAACAGACCGATGATCAGCACCAGCGAGGTATCCTTGAACAGCGAGATGAAGGTGTTGACGATGCCCGGAATGACCAGCTTGAGTGCCTGCGGCAGAATGATCAGCCCCGTTCGGTGCCAGTAGCTCAAACCCAGTGCCTGCCCGGCTTCGTTCTGGCCCTTGCCGATTGCCTGCAAGCCACTGCGAATGACCTCCGCCATGTAGGCGCTCCAGAAGAACATGATGCCGATCAGCGCGCGTAGCAGCTTGTCGAAGTCCAGATTGCCCGGCACGAACAGCGGCAACATCACCGAGGCCATGAACAGCACCGTGATCAGCGGCACCCCACGCCAGAACTCGATGAAGATCACGCAGATTGCCTTGACGAAGGGCATCTTCGAGCGCCGCCCCAGCGCCAGGATGATGCCTAACGGCAGCGACCCCACAATGCCCACCACCGCGATCGTCAGGGTCAGCATCAACCCGCCCCAGGCACGGGTCGGCACGTGCTCGAGACCGAACGAGCCGCCCACCAGCAGAAAGAAGGCAATGATGGGAAAACCGATCAACGTGAACAGCGCAACCCACTTCTTGCGCGAGGTTCCGGGAATCGCCAGCCAGGCGACCAGAATCGCCAGCAGGGCAAACACGATATCGACCCGCCAGCGAGCTGCCTCCGGATAGAAGCCATAGACAATGGATTCGAAACGCGCCGAGATGAAGACCCAGCAAGCCCCGTCACCGGTACACGCCTCACGCGTGGTGCCGATCCAGTCGGCATCGATCACCGCCCATTCGAGAAACGGCCAGACCAGCCGCGCCAACAGCAGGATCACAACGATCGAAACGATGCTGTTGATCGGACCATTGAACAGATTCGCGCGAAACCAGCCAAGCACACCCCGACTCTGGTTGGGCGCTTCTCTCTCTTCGATCATCTCGGTGCGGAAGGTAGAATCAGTCGTCATGTCAACGCTCCTTCAGCAGTGTGCGCGCGTTATAGAGATTCATCAGAAACGACACCGTCAGACTGATGACCAGATAGACCGCCATAGTCATGACAATGATCTCGATCGCCTGCCCTGTCTGATTGAGCGTAGTACCGGCAAACACGGCAACCAGATCCGGATAGCCGATGGCGGTGGCCAACGATGAGTTCTTGATCAGGTTGAGATACTGGCTGGTCAGCTGGGGAATGATGACGCGCATCGCCTGGGGAATGACGATCTTGCGCAGAGTGATGGCCTCCGGCAGACTCAGCGAGCGCGCCGCTTCGGTCTGCCCATGGGAGACCGACAGGATGCCCGAGCGCACGATCTCGGCGATGAAAGCAGCCGTATAGATCGACAGCGCCAACCACAGCGCCAGCAGCTCCGGCAGGATGTTGATCCCCCCATGGAAGTTGAAACCGGATATTTCCGGCAGTATCCATTCGAGCGGCGAGCCCGTGACGAGAAACACGATCAGCGGCAGGCCGATGACGATCGCCAAGCCGATCCAGTAGACGGGCAGCGCTTGACCGGTGCTGGCCTGACGTCGTTTGGCAAACAGACCCAACAGGATTGCGCCAGCGACAGCGATCAACAACGCCCATGGCGTAGCCGAAAAACCTTCCAGCGGCTGCGGGGCGGGCATCACCATCCCGCGCACGTTGAAGAAAAAGGTATCGAACAGCGACAGGCTCTGTCGCGGCGATGGCAGCGCCCGCAGCACGGCGTAATACCAGAACAGGATCTGGACCAGCAACGGGATATTACGGAACGTCTCGACATAGATCGTCGCTAGCCGTGCCAACAGCCAGTTGGGCGACAGTCGAGCGATGCCGACCATGAAACCAATGAGCGTGGCCGCCACAATTCCTAGCGCCGATACCAGTAGCGTATTGAGCAGCCCGATAACGAACGTTCTGCCGTAGGTGCTATCGCTGGTGTACTCGACCAGCGTCTGCGGAATCGAGAAACCGGCCCGCCCTTCGAGAAAGCCGAACCCGGTGTGGATACCGCGAGCGTCGAGATTGAGCAGCGTATTGTGGACCAGATAACCGACGAAAACCGCCAGCACTAGAAACAGCACGGCCTGGATGATCAGGGCGCGAACGGCGGGATTCCGCCATAAGGGGCCTCGCCCCCGTCGCGGTGGAGTAGTAGATGAACGCGGCATGAGTTGTCTCTACTCGAGCGTTGAGAGGCACCGCACCCCGGTGCTCAGACCAAAGGGGCGCGGTGTCGAGAGGACGGTTTAACGTTAACGAACCGGCGGGGCGTACTGGATGCCACCGTCGTTCCACAGCGCGTTGATGCCACGGTCAATCTTCAGCGGCGAATCTGCGCCGACGTTGCGCGAGTAGACTTCGGCGTAATTTCCGACCTGCTTGACGATGTTGTAGGCCCATTCGTTGCTCAATCCCATTTGTTCGCCATACTGACCATCTTTACCCAGCAGACGCGCGACGCCCGGGTTCGGCGGATTGTCCCGCATCTGGTCGACGTTTTTGCTGGTCACGCCGAGCTCTTCCGCGTTGAGCATCGCGAACAGAGTCCACTTGACGATGCTGAACCACTGATCGTCGCCTTGGCGGACGACCGGACCCAGCGGTTCCTTGGAGATACGCTCGGGGAGGATAGTGACGCTATCCGGGTCCGGAAGCTGCAGGCGCAATGCTGCCAGCTGCGAGGAATCCGAAGTCAATACGTCACAGCGCCCGC
>Ga0207878_100229_pt1 | contig 33828 bp, 37 predicted proteins | sample LinPmetageLP41_FD_184053 | JGI IMG/M metagenome (GOLD analysis project Ga0207878, IMG submission 184053) | Marine viral communities from the Pacific Ocean - LP-41 (SPAdes) | ecosystem: Environmental > Aquatic > Marine > Oceanic | place: Pacific Ocean | collected 2010-08-27 | reverse complement strand
CACCATTCACACATCTTTATGCTGGGAGGAGAAAGCTATCGACTGAAGCAGAAAGTTACAAGCTAGACTATGAAGGGTGGGTCAATTTTATTGGCCAAAGGTGGGTCAAAATAAATGGCCATTGACAACCGGCTGCATTTTATTCGCCACTCCCGGCAGCTGGGCTTCCGCATTGAAGCGATCCGCGAGCTGCTCGCCCTGTCGGACCAGGAGCACCGCGATTGCGCCGCCGTGGATGCACTGGCGCGGCGCCACCGGGACGCGGTGGACGACCGCATTGGCGCGCTGTGCGCGCTGCGTGACGAACTGGACCGTATGATCAAAGGGTGCGCCGGCGGCGATGTCGCCCACTGCGGGGTGATCGAGGTGCTCGGCGATCACCGCCTGTGCCGAAACGACCATCCCCTGGAGGCGGTGGCCGGCAAGCAGTAAAGAGCCATCCGCGAAACAGGTAGGTCGCTTTCTTGACGTATCGGCGTTAGAATCGCCGCCGTCTTTTCCCCTGTCCTGCCTGGAAGTCCGCCATGTCCGCCGTGCTGCTGTGTCTCGTAGCTCTCGGGTTCGTCTCCATTGTTGTGGAAGACGTGGTTCATATCGACAAAGCCAAGACCACGCTGTTTTTCGGCTCGCTGGTCTGGGTGCTGTATTTCATTTCGCCGCCCGCCGGCGAGACCAGCGAAGCGCTGATGCTCGCCCTGGACGACAACCTGCTGGATATCGCCTCGCTGTGGCTGTTTTTAATGGCGGCGATGACGTTCGTCGCCTATCTGTCCAGCAAGGGCATCATCGACGGCATCGTCAACCGGCTGATTCCCGAGCGCATGAGCGAGCGCCAGTTGATGCTGCTCACCGGCCTGTTCGCGTTCTGCTTCTCGTCCATGGCCGACAACATCACCGCCACCCTGGTGTGCATCGCGATTCTGCTGAATCTGAACCTGCCCACGGACAAGCTGCTGCGCTACGTGGTGCTGGTGGTGTTTTCGGTGAACGCCGGCGGCACCGCGCTGATCACCGGCGACGTCACCACGCTGATGATCTTCCTGGCCGACAAGGTGGAAATCCCCCATCTGCTGCTGCTCAGCCTGCCCGCTTTTCTGGCGGTGGCGTCCCTGTCACTGATGCTGTCCCGGGGCCTGAACGGGCAGCTGGTGCTGGAAAAGAAAGAAGTGCACATCAACGGCGGCGACAAGGTGGTGGCCGGGCTGTTCTTCGCTACCATCCTGTCCACCATCGGCGGCAATATTCTGTTCGGCATTCCGCCGGTATTGATGTTTTTGTTCGGCCTGTCGCTGATGTTCATGGTGGTGCAGTTTCTCAACCGTGACGAACCCACCCTGGAGTACATCCGCAAGATCGAGTTCGACACGCTGCTGTTTTTCCTCGGCGTGCTGCTGCTGGTGGGCATGCTGAAAGAGCTGGGCGTGCTGGCCTACTTCCCGCACCTGTACGACGTGATGCCGCCGCTGGCCGCCAACTATGTGATGGGGCTGGTGTCATCGCTGTTCGACAACGTGCCGCTGACGGCCGCGCTGTTGAATTCCGGCATCGAAATGACGTTGCCACAATGGCTTACCCTCACCTACGCGGTGGGCGTGGGCGGCTCGCTGCTGGTGATCGGCTCGGCCGCCGGGGTGGTGGCGATGAGCAAGGTGGAATCGCTCACCTTCGGCAGCTACCTGAAGTACTCCGGCTATCTGCTGGTGGCCTACACGGTGGGTTTCGCCGGTGTGCTGGGCGTCAGCGCGCTGCTTTAGGCAGGAAGCCAAACGATGAATCAACTAATTTCTTTTGTCGAATCCAAACTTGTGTGGTTTGTCATTGTTGTAGCTGGGCTAGGGCTAGCAATCCCGGAAACCGGTCAGTTCCTGGAACCCGGCATCGGGCCACTACTGGCGCTTCTGATGTTTATCATCAGCCTGACCTTCGACGCGCACGATGTACGGATGGTGGTACGTAAGCCGTCAAGGCAATTCCTTGCCCTGGGCCTGGTCTATGGGCCCATGTCGATTGCCGGCTGGGTAACCGGTCGTTTCTTCTTTGGAGGTGGCCCACTGGCCGCCGGCCAAACTTTACTTGGCACCCTGCCAACGGATGTCTCGTCCCCCCTCTTGGTACTGATAGCGCGGGGCAATGTTGCTCTGGCCGCGGTCTTTAACGCAATCAATACAGTACTGTCTCCGTTCATCGTTCCCTTCCTGTTTCTATGGCTCACGGGGATACAACTGGAAGTCCCACTCGAATCCATAATCCTGGAACTAGTATTGATCGTCTTTGTCCCTACGGTGTTGGGTGTAAGCTCACGTACGGGGCTCCCAGACTTTTGCGCACGGTACGACTCCCATTACGCGGGCCTCGGCTCAATTATCTACCTATTGATACTGCTCGCCGTGGTCGGGCCAAATGCTGCAACCATTATCAACTACGGCTGGTACGCTTTTGTCATTGCGGGGGCGGCCTTGTGCCTGAACCTTATCGGTTATTTGGTAGCGATGACCTCACGACTACTAACCAATGATTGTAAGGAGGTGATTACATATCTCTTCACCGTAAGCAAAAAGGAATTCAGCATCGCCGCGGCTTTCGTGGCCGCATCGGGCCTGCCATCAGAAATAGCTATCCCCTCCGCTTTTTTTGCCGTGATTCAAATGATCACCTCACCTATTGCGGCCAAGATCATCGCACGAAGCTAGGCACTTTCATATACAACCAAAGGACTTCGACGTCGATCCATGTTTCCCACAAGACCAAATGCTGTTGACCTCCAGCACTGTTTAATCAACCGAATCATCGATGATGCCGATTGAATCTACTTCATTGAAAGTCAATATCGCTAATTCCAGAAAGAATTCCGCAACTTCGAACCTTGCGGTCATCGTTGCAACTCTTTCTTAGTGAAATGAGCTGTTCCTCGAGCGCCAACATAGCGATGATCCGTGATCGCAACCGGGAGACATGCTCGTCCAGCAAGACGTTAACGACAGCGCAAGACTGATGTGGGTCGCTCTGGCACTTCTGAAGTTCGGAAATCTCAGACAGTGAAAGGTCCAGAATTCTGCAGTGACGAACGAAGGTCAGCTGCTCAGCATGTTGGTCGGTATAAATGCGATAACCATTTTCCTGCCTATCAGGCGACGGCAACAGACCTTGCCGTTCATAGAATCGTATTGTCTGAGGGTCGACCCCTACTGAGCGCGCCAACTGACTAATGAGCATTCGACTTCTCCTCTAGATATCCTTCGCCCTATTGACCTTATAGCGACTATATGGTTTTGAATAGCCTTATTATATTTTCTGATCGGAATCGTGTCATGAGCCAATCGGTTGACAGGCCCTCTGGCCGTAGTGCAACACCCCAGTCGAGCAACGATGGTGCTGGCGGCCGCACAACATCAGGAACACGGATCAGCACTTATACAGTGCCCAAGATGGACTGCCCGTCAGAAGAACGAATGATCCGCTTGGCTTTGAGCGGCTTTGAAGAGGTTCGCGCGCTGACCTTTGACCTATCGAACCGCCGATTGGAGGTCATACATCATGGCGAGGCTGACCCTATCACTGAAAAGCTGACCACCCTAGGGCTAGGAGCCTCGCTCCAGAGCACCACGGCTATCAATTCCGAAGCCGCCAAGACCGCCGGATCTTCGACCCTCTCCGCGGAGCAGGAATCCGGCAGTCTGCGTTGGCTGCTGAGCATCAATGCTCTCTTGTTCGTGGTGGAGATGACTGCCGGCTTGATCGCCCAATCCACCGGACTGCTCGGAGAATCGCTGGACAATTTTGCCGATGCGGCAGTATACGCAATAGCCCTTTATGCGGTTGGGCGTGGGGTGAAAATGCAAGTGCGCGCCGCCCACATTGCTGGTGTACTCCAGCTGATTCTAGCCATAGGCGTACTTGCGGAAGTGATGAGACGCTTTGCATTTGGGAGTGAACCTGAATCGCTGGTTATGATGGCTATCGCGTTCGTCGCAATGATTGCCAATATCGGCTGCCTTCTTCTCATATCCAAACATCGAGAGGGCGGGGCGCATATGAAAGCGAGCTGGATCTTCTCCGCCAATGACGTGGTCGTTAACATGGGAGTCATTACCGCCGGCGCCTTGGTCGCGTGGACCGGATCTAATTACCCGGACCTAATTATCGGCACGATCACGGGTGTGATTGTGCTGAACGGTGCCAGGCGGATTCTGGCGCTTAAGAGCTAGCACCGTTCGGCGCGGCTCGGCGAGAATGGCTTGAGGGTGCCGAGCGCTGTCGGCCCCGCTCACTCCGTATCGTCACGGCCTATTCTCAAGCCCGCGGCATGAGTGCAACCTCGCAACCTCAGCACCGACCAGAGCATCCCGCCGAGCCCAATAAGAGGGGCCAAATAGACAGCGCGGTCAGTGTACATATTCATGGCCAGACTGGTGAAAAACATCAACGAGAAAATGACGAGGAACGCACAAAGCGCCTTTTTTTGCATGAATACTCCAACATTATGCGCATGTTACCGCTACGTTATGTCAGCCGCGGCGCTCCCAGCTCAATCCATTTCCGGTCACCGACTACGGCGATACGGCCAAAATCTATTCAGCGAGCGATGTCCATCTTGAAATCTCCATGCATGGCGTACAAGTCCTCTTAACCTTCGAAATCAACCAGGTCATGAACCAAACCGGGCTTGCGAGCAACCGCAAACCGTTCCCGAAGCATAGCATACATGTGCTCTAAGTCGCTTCGAGACAACCTGCCACGGCATGCCAGGCAATGACACCACTGTGCTCCTCTAGGGCCCCGAAAACTGTGCCGCATTGCGATCTTCGGATCGACCGTGGCCATAGAGATCGGCATTTTGATGCTGTCTGTGCTCATGCTCGAACTCCAGACTGGAATGGCTAATATCAAACTGGTCTTCCAACCGCCGCTTAATCTGGCTCTTAATGTCTTCCATTCGTGACCAGGCATCTGCCATCAACACCACATGGCAGTCGAGAGCTGGCTCACTCTCCTCCATCTGCCAGAGATGCACATGATGCACGTCGTCGACGCCCTCTACACCACGCATCATGCTCAAAACGGATTTGCTATCGATATCCGGTGGACTTCCAAGCATCAATGTGCGAATCGGACCGCCTATCTCGGCGAAAGACAAGTAAAGGATATAAACCGCAATACCGATCGTGATCGCCGGGTCTATCCACCACATGTCATATAGAATAATAAGTGTGCCGCTGACGACTACGGCAACAGAGGCAAGTGCATCCGAAAGATTATGCAGGAACAAAGCGCGAATATTCACACTGCCTTTCTGCATTGAATAAGTCAAAACCGCTGTCAGCGCGTCCACGACCAGCGCGATAGAGCCAAGGACAACCACCGTCCACGCCTGCACTTCGGGCGGGCTGATAATACGCATACCGCCTTCGTAAATTAGATAAATTCCAATCAAGATCAATGTAGTGTAATTAATTAAGGCAGCCACCACTTCAACGCGCCCGTATCCGAAAGTCATGCGTTCGTCAGCTGGCCGTCTTGAGATCTTGCGTGCCGCGAAGGCGATCACCAGGGCGGCCATGTCGGAAAAATTATGCAGGGCATCCGCGATCAGCGCGAGGCTTCCCGAAAGTATACCACCGACGATTTGAGCCACGGTCAGAATACCATTGGCCCAAATGGCTATGGATACACGGCGATCGCCGGTATCGGGCTCAACGTGTGCGGCTCCATGATCATGCGGCATAGTTTTCTCCTTGCGAATGGCTCAGCCGCTCAAGCCGACGAGCTGGCGGCGTCTTCTAGCTCCGCTGGGTTTACCGGCACGTTACAACGGCACGGTCACTCTGAGTCATCAATACGTAACGGCGATTCTCGAATATTTTCACGAACGGTGCGGACAACTGCCTCTTAAAACGATCCAGGTCGTCCGGTTGGACGGCGACATATAGCGATCTACCGGGGGAATTCTTCACTTCTCGGAGAATCAAATCCAAACTCTTTTCTCGGACTTTTTCCTGACTGTAATAGCGGGCCGAAAAAGGCGCATCATCCAAATAGATGAGCGGAGCTGCGCCATTCTCCGGCTGCCGATAATAGCAGGCAATCAACCCCTTTTCCGTCTTTATACTTCCAGGATGCAGGTAAATCCAGGCACCAGCGACCAAAGACAAAGTCGGCACAAACAGCGCAAACGGCCACAAACATAGGTCTAGCCAGCGGGAGGTCACGCCCGAGCTTTGCATACCGCGCACCATTAGCAGCGCCATGAATGGCAGCCCAGGAAGTACGTAACTAGCGAGAATATTTCCCGAAAAAGTAAAGAACAAACTAGGCATGAAAGCGGCTAGCAACAATAACTTGTTGTCGTCATCACTAAGGCCACGCCGTATAGCACCAAACCCCCAATCGTCATTTCGAAGCAGCAGAAAAAGCCCGCTCAACGCCAGTGGCGACCAGGGCAGGGTCGCATACAAGGTCAGCAGCCATATAGTTCCACGAACTTCATCATGGGCGCTTCCATAAATATCCCCAACCCAACCTGGATCCAGAAAGCGCTTAATGTGCTCTCCAACAAGGAAATAGTCGATAAATCCCGGCGTCTTCAGTTCAGCCAACAGATACCATGGCGCCGTCATTAATAGCATCACGATGGTGCCGCCAACGACCGGCAAGCGCCTTAGGTCGCTCCAGCGGTGCGTCCACAGCAACCACAAAAATAACGGGCCGCCGACCAGAACAAAGGTCAGCGGACCTTTAGCGAGCAGCCCCACGGCCAGACCCAAAAAGCAAACCCAGCCCCAGACCAAGCCTTCACCACGCAGGGCCAAAGCTGCGCCGGTCAGGCCTGCGGTAGTTCCCAGGCCCAGGAACGGATCCGTCATTACGGCACCGGCGAGTACGTAAGCCAGGCTGGACGATGCAAATATCAGGCTGGTTATAAGGGCACTTTGACGACTTACCAGGCTCGACGCGTAACGCCAAACCAGCCACACCATACCCAACTGAGCCAGCCAGGCCGGAAAACGAAGTGCGAACTCGTCCCAGCCGAGAACCTTATACGACACGGCCTGAATCCAGAATGACAGCGGCGGCTTTCCCCAGAATGGCAGGCCCGGCTCAAACCAGGGAGTGATCCAGTCCCCCGATATTGCCATGCCCCGGGCAATATTCGCATAGCGCGCTTCCGTGGTATCAGTAAAGGGTAAAAAGGCCATGGAGATCCAACGACTGAGTAGAACGACCATTAGTGCGAGCACCAGCTTTTCCGTTGGCGAGCGAGGCACCAGCTTCCAGTCACGGCGATTTTCAATGGTCCCTGGCATTACAACCTCCACGCGCCGAAGCCGCTTCCCCTCCGCGGACGGCGCTCAACACCTCACGAACCAAATAGATCGGTCGGCGCTTAGCCTCCAGGTAGGTTTTCCCAACGTACTCCCCCAGTATTCCAAAAGTAATAAGTTGCACACCGCCCAAGCAGGTAATTAAAGCAATCAATGATGGATACCCGGCCACCTGCGCACCAAACACCATTGCCTTGAATATAATCCATAACCCGAAGCCGCCGCCAAAAATAGCGCTAAAAACACCCATTACCGCAGCCCACCGAAGAGGCGCGATGGAAAAAGAGGTGATGCCTTCCATGGCCAGCCCAATTAAACCCGCGTAATTCCATTTTGTCTTGCCCGCCACTCTGGCGCCGCGGTCATACTGAATCACTTCTGTAGGCATCCCAACCCAAGAAAATAACCCCTTCATGTAACGGTTTCGTTCGGGCAACTCGAGCACGGCTTGCAGACAACGCCGGCTCATCAAACGAAAATCACCCACATCCGCAGGAATCTCGCAGTCACTCAATCGATTCAATAGGCGGTAAAACAGATAGGAACTGGCGCGCTTAACCCAGCTTTCTCCGCACCGGGTACGGCGTTGCATCAGGACGACATCGACACCAGCCCGCCAAGCTTCGACCATTTTAGGAATACACTCAGGAGGGTCCTGTAAGTCCGCGTCCAGAATAATCACCGCCTCACCGGCAGCATAGTCGAGACCGGCGGTCAATGCGGCTTCTTTCCCAAAGTTTCGACTGAGGCGCACCAGCCTGATCCAGGAATATCGACGGGACTGCTCAACCAGGTACTCATAACCATCATCCTTGCTACCGTCATCCACGAAGATGGCTTCGAAAAAAAAGCCGACCTCACGCATTACTTTATCAAGGCGAGGCAGACAAACTGGCAGTACCTCTCTCTCATTATATATCGGTATAACCAGACTAATGACCGGGACTTCAGCCTCAACCGAATAACCGCTAGAATTTTTAATCATGGAAAACCCACTTTCTATAAAAACCGTAACTTCCAATTGCCACGAATGCGGTAACAAAAATCTGAGCAATGCCAGCAGAAAAACCAAACCCGGAGTTAAGAGTCACGAACAGGAACAAGTTAAGGCTCCATGTCAGAATGCATGCCAGGATGTAGACCGGCACCGGACTTGGAGACACACGACCAGAAAAAGTAAAAATTTTTTGCAACGGATAGTTAGCTATGGCGCCCGCAATCGCTCCGACCCCGGTAGCCCAGGCGGGCGGAACGTCGACCGTCATTAATAGCGCCATAATCAACCAATGGACTCCCGTGGCCGCACCGCCGCAAATTAGAAAGCGTAGATACCTCTTTATTCGCGTTCTCCATCCGTCGTCTGGATCCGAATTGGGCGTCCCTGCTCTCGAGATTGCGCTCACCATTCTCGACATGGTCCACTGTCGCAACCTTGTGACGGCTACCAAGGCCATTCGGAAATTCATTGCTTATCTCGAACTGTCCCGGTGACATCTTAAGGACAGTGAAATCCACTGACTCATTTCAAAGCGTCCTCATCGCGCTCGCCAGTATCAATACGCAAGGCGGCCTCAACGCCAGCCACAAGAATTCGGCCGTCACCCGGATGACCCTCCCCTGTCCTGGCGGCCCTCTCAATCACGATCACGACCTCCTCCACGCGGGCATCAGCGATGTCGACTTCCAGCTTTGTCATTCGTAATCGACCGTAGGCGTCGTCAATGACGCCGTGACCATAGGTCTCCAGCGGAACGGCCGCCACCGAAGGCGGCTCCGGCAGCTGCGCTAAGGCGTCAATCACCTTGTTGACCATGTTGTTTCGTACGTAAGCTTTTATCTCTTTCATTACGGTCTCCTTATCGGCCGCCATCGACGATGCCGGCCGTTCTCAGATTTTAGAATTCAACATCGTCCCGGCGGGCGCCGGCAAACCAGGGATAGACCACCGGAATGACCAGCAGGGTCAGCAAGGTGGAGGTTATCAAGCCCCCCACGACCACGGCGGCGAGTGGACGCTGAACGTTGGCGCCAATGCCATCGGCGATCAGCAGCGGAAGCAGGCCAAGCATAGAGGTAAGCGCGGTCATCAGCACCGGTCTCAATCGCCGCATGGCGCCGGTTCGCGCGGCCTCGAAAACGTCCATGCCTTCGTCGCGCAATTGGTTTATGTAGCTCACAAGGACCACGCCGTTGAGTACCGCGACGCCGAACACGGCGATAAAGCCGACGGCGGCGGATACGGAGAGATACATGCCCGATAGCCACAATGCGAAAATCCCACCCATGGTGGCGATCGGCACATTCAGATAAATCAGCGCGGCATAACGCAAGCTGTTAAAGGCGGTGTACAGAAGCAGAAAGATCAGCGCCAGAGTCACAGGCACGACCAGATAGAGACGCTTCATGGCCCGTTGCTGATTCTCGAACTGACCGCCGTATTCGACGAAATAGCCGGTCGGCATATCCACCTGTTCGGCGACCTTACGACGTATCTCCGTGACCACCCCGCCCATGTCCCGGCCGCGCACGTTCAGTTGCACGAACAGGCGCCGGCTGGCCTTGGAGCGGGAGATCATTTTCGGGCCGATGAAGCGCTCCACATCGGCGACGCGGGTCAGCGGTATCACCGCGCCGGCCGGCGTTCGGATCAAAAGGTCTTCAATCGCCGACACCGTGTCGCGTTGCTCCTCGCGCAGCCGCACGAACAGATCAAAGCGCTTAATACCTTCGAACACTTGACCGGCCGCGTCGCCGCCGATACCGGTTTCCACAGTGGCGAACAGCTGGTCGACGCTCAAACCGTAGCGGGCCATCGCCTCCCTGTCCGGTCGGATTCGGATCTGCGGCTTGCCCCCTTGCTGCTGCATGCGCACATCGACAGCGCCAGGCGTGGCTTGCGCGATACGTTTGACCTGCTCACCGATACGGGCGAGTTCTCCGAAGTTTTCACCGAATATACTGATCGCGATCTGTGCCTTGATACCGGATAACAGTTCGTCGGTACGTAACTGAATCGGCTGAGAGAAATTATTGGCCAGCCCCGGCAGCCGGTCCGCCACCGCATCGGACATGGCCGACTGCAACCCTTCATAGTCGTAGTCGCCGGACCACTGACCAAGGGGTTTGAGTGTGATGGTGGTGGCGATGACATTTACGGGTTCGGGGTCACCGCCCACCTCAGCGCGCCCGACTCTGGAGTAGGTGCCGGTTACCGGTTCGAATTCCTCGAACACCGTTTGTATGCGTTTGGCATAACCGATAGCACTGTCCAGGCTGGCAGCCGGTGGCAGGGTAGAGCGCACCATGAGCGTCCCTTCACGAAGGGTCGGCACGAATTCACTGCCCAGGAGCGGAAACACCGATACACCCAGCACCAGAACCAGTACCGCCGCGCCGGCGACCACCTTGGGCCAGGCCATAACCTTGTCCAGCACGGGCTGATAACGATCCTTTAACCAGCCCACCAGTCGCGGCTCACCGTAGTTGCCATCCTTCTTGAAGGCATAGGTCATCAGCGCGGGCACCAGCACCAATGCTACAATCATGGCGCCGAGCAATGCGAAGGCGATGGTGTAGGCCATCGGCGAGAACATTTTCCCTTCCACGCCTTGCAGCGTGAAAAGCGGCAGGAAGACGATGATGATAATACTGCTGGCAAACACAATGGGGCGCGCCACCTCACGCGCCGCCTCACTGGCCAGCCTGGCCATGGAAACATTCTCCTCGGCGCGATTTTCCATATGCCGGAAGATGTTTTCCAGGATCACCACCGAACCGTCCACCATCATGCCCAGGCCGATAGCCAACCCCCCCAGACTCATGAGGTTGGCGGACAGCCCCACATAGCGCATCCCGATGAACGCGAACAGCGCGGAGAGAGGCAGGCTGGCGACCACGATCAGTGTGGAGCGCAGATTGCCCAGTAGGAGATACAGGATCAATATCACCAGTACCGCGCCCTGCAGGAGCGCCGACTCCACGGTTCCCACCGCCTTATCGATCAGCTCCTTTTGGGAGTAGAACGCTTTGACTTTGACGCCATCAGGCAGTGCGCCGTTGATCTGTTCCAGCTTCTGATTAGCATCCTTTAGCACTTGACTGGTATTGGAACCAAGCAGCTTAAGAACATAGCCGCCCACCGATTCGGCACCACTGGCAATTTGCGCACCGCGGCGAATGGCCGGCCCATACTCCACACTCGCCACGTCACCGACTGTTACCGGAGTGCTCTCGTGGGCACGGATGACGATGTCACGGATAGCATCCAAGCCGGCGTTACCCGGGGGCACCCATCCATAACCGCGGATCACGTTCTCTTCCCCGGCGCGATTAATAAAGGAGGCGCCCACATTCTTATTGTTAGCGGTAATAGCTCCGCGTACATCCGCGACGGTAAGGTCCCGCGCCAGTAGAGCGCGCGTATCAAGCCGGACCTGGTACTGCTTTTCATAGCCACCGAGAGACAACACGCCGGTCACCCCCGGCACCGTGCGCATCATGGGCTTGACCACCCAATCCTGCAGCTCACGCAGCTCCGTCAACGAAATGTCACTGTCCGGCTCGGTTTCCAGGGTGTACATCATCACCCGACCGAGGCCGCTGGTGATGGGCCCCAACTGGGGCTCGCCAAGGTCGCCGGGAATCTCGGCGCGCGCCTTGGCCAGTCGTTCCATCACGAGGCGGCGTGCGAAGTAGACATCTGTGTCTTCGGAGAAATACACATTGACCCTGGAGAGCCCGAAGATCGAGGTGCTCTGCACCCGCTTCAGACCTGGCAGGCCGTACATGGATATTTCCACCGGATAACTGATCAGGGTCTCCACATCCTCCGGTGACAAGCCAGGCGAGGCGGTAAAGATCTGAACCATGCTTGGCGTCACATCCGGGAATGAATCCACCGGCAACTGCCGCCAGGAAAGCACCCCCCAACCGGCGACACCGAGCATGAAAACCAGCACCAGTAAGCGGTTACGCAGCGCGACATCAATCAATCTTTCGATCATATTGAACTCCCGATCAGTGGCCGTGCGCGGCGCTACGACCGCTGGCGGTGAGCGCGGACTTAAGGTCAAAAGCGCCGGACGTCACTACGGAAGCGCCAATCCGCAAACCGCTTTTGATCTCGATTAAACCGTTGGCTTCTTCGCCGGTTTCCACTTCCTGAGCACGGTATTCGCCGTCTGTATCGCCGGGCACGAAAACATGCGTCTGACCGTTGATGGTCTGCACCGCATCGACAGGCACCAAAGGCACCGGATCAGCCACCTGGCGGGTTATGGTCAGATCACCGTACTGGCCGGCTTTCATTGTGCGATCAGGGTTATTGATCAGCGCACGGACCTTCAAAGTGCGAGTCTCGCCATCAAGCTGGCTGGCCACCCAGTCGATTTTTCCATCGACCGCTGCGTCCACGGTGTCGAAACGCGCCGGCTGGCCCACGGCGACCAAATCCGCGTTTTTCTCGTACACTTGACCGAACACCCAAAGAGAGCTCGCGTCGACCACCATAATCGGGGTCTGCTCCGTCGAAAGTATCTGCCCCGGCGCCAGATCGCGCTCTTCCACGACACCGGCCAGGGGGCTGGTCAATACATACCGGCTCAGGTCATCGTTCTGATCCAGCGCCGCTATTTGGTCTTCAGTGAGCCCCATGGCACGCAACGCCGCCTTCGCGGCGTTTCTTTCCGCGCGCGCACCGCGATAGAGGGCACGGGTGTCAAGCAGGTCCGCCTGGCTGACGATATTCTGTTTGGCAAGACGGCTCTGCCTGCGCAAATCCGCGGCCGCGGCTTCGAATTCGGCCTGCTTTCTCAAGTAGCGCGCCTTGGCCTCGCCCAATTGCGGACTCGACAAAACAGCCAGAACGTCATCGCGTTTCACACGGGCGCCGAGGTCGGCGACCACTTTCTCCACTCTGCCTGGCAGCAGGGGGCCCACGTGAGCGATACGGTCCGCATTGAAATGCGCGCTGGCCGGCACCTGGATAGTTTGATCGGCTCGACCACCGGGCACCTTGTCGGTCTTGAGGTTCAACAAGGCGCTTTGCTCCGAAGTTAAAGAGACTTTCGAGCCCGCTTCTTCATTATGATCGCCGTGTTCGGTGCCCGATTCCGACCTTTCGTGGCCCGCCTCTTTTTTGGCGTGGCCGGCCTCATCGTCATGTCCGGGAGAAGCATCACCGCATCCCGCCAACGCCAGAGTTAACACCATTGTCGTGATCGTCGTGGCTACTTTCATGATTCGGAATCTCCCGTGTTCTTCAGTTGTTCGGTTCCGGCTTCACGCAGCGCCACCACACCGCCAGTGGACCTCTCCAGGGCCGCGGCGGCGCCAATCGCTTCACGCAGCGCATCCAGATATTCCCTTCGCGTGTTGATAAGATCGTCCTGAGCCATGGCCAGGGTCGGCGCGCCAACACTACCGGCGCGAAACGCTTTTTCTGTGAGCCGGACGTTTTCCTCGGCGCTGGCCAGGACATCCTTGCCGAATACCTCAAGCCGTTGTCGAGCGGCGTTGTAGTCGGTTACCGCGCCAATCACTTCGGTGCGAACCTGCAAGCGCAACGCATCTTCTTCGATGCGCGCCTGCTCCAGCTCCGCGCGCGCCACCTGGTTTTCACCGGAGCGGGTATCCCACACCGGAATGGGCATGGACACGCCCAGACCCGCAACGTCCGCACCTTCTTCTTCGTTCATGAAGCCGAACACTTTGAGATTTGGAATCAGCTGGCGTTTTGATAGGGACAGTGTCTTGCGCGCTGCGACAACCTCCCTGGCCGCGGCGACCAGGTCCTGGCGGCGCTTGAGCGCCTCTCCCAACAGCGGGCCCATACTCGGCAGGTTAAAGCGGTCCAGGCTCAGTTCACTGGTCAAACGCAAACGGGCGCTTTCCGGATCCATCACCAGCAGTTCCATCAGCGCCAATCGAGCCCGTTTATGATCCCGGCGGGCATCAACCAGTGCCGCACGGGCGCGGGCGGCACCAATACGGGCGGTATTGAGTATTAGCTGGGTGGCGGCCCCGGCCTGAAAACGCTGTGACGCAAACTGGTAAAGTTTTCCAGTCAGGGTCTCGGCTCGCTCAGCGGTTTCAACGCTTTCCCGGGCCAGCAAGGCTTCCAGATAGGCAAGGCGCACTCGCGCGCGCACACTGGTTTCGAGAAAAGCAAGCCGTTGCTCGGCGGCGGTCAACCGTGCGGACGCCGCCGCTTTACCAAGCCCCCGTTGCCCGCCAATCCAAATTTCCTGGGACAATCGGATGCCCTTATCGGTACTGGATTGTCCGCCCTGGTCCCTCTCCGCGACCTGCAGAGATAATTCCGGATTGGCGGGCAACCACCGACTGGCGTGTGTCAGACGGCCCTCGAAACGTCCGACGCCAGCGCGCGCCGACTGCAGCGCACTGTTACGCCGGAGCGCCTTTTCCAGCGCCTGCTGCAGTGAAAGAGAGACGGATTCGTTAACCGGCTTTTCGGCCAGATAATCGCCCACCCGCCCCATGCTGAACTGATCGGCGGGCACAGGACCCGCCAGGCCGAGGGCGACGCACGCCGCCGGCACGACCAACTTCCACGGTCGGTTCATAAAGACCTCTGTATGCGTGATTCAGGGAATCAAATCGGCGCTGAAGCGCCGTCAAACTTGTCCAGTGAATCAGACAGAGGGAGGTCGGAAGGGGGAGCGAAAGAATCCGCTGATAGGAGGACTGCTGGGAGCAATCGACAATGCCGGACTACTAATCACCGTAAATGCCACCGGGACCGCACTCAGTCCGCTCAAGTGGGAAGCCTGATGGCAGCAGTGATGCCGATCACCGTCTCCGTCGTCCGATTGAGGCGTGGAGGTGACGATGTGAAGCTGGGAGGGCTCGTTGGTGGCCTCAGCGTGGGAATGTCCGTCCTTGTCCAGGGTATGCGCCACCACATCGCCACTCCAGACCAGGCTGTTGGTCAGGACCGCAAGGAGTGTGAGGGCATTCAGAAGACGGATCATGAACTAAATACTACCGGCCTCTACCTCGTTCGGCAACCGGACATTTTGTCCTATACTCAACGCCCCTGACACACCCGGCCAAGGAGAATGATATGCCCAGCCGTTTCGAAGAAGTCCGTGACGACGTGCTGTCCCACCCCCTGCACCGGGCCTGCGGCCTGCGCCTGCAGCGCGCCGCCGACGGCGAGAGCGAAGTGGAAATCGAACTTAACGACTTCACCCTCAACCCGGAGGGCTCGCTGCACGGCGGCATGCTGTATACGTTTTTTGACGTGGCCTGCTTTTTTGCCTGTCTGACCCTGCTGGAGGCGGACAAGCATCCGGTGTCGATCGAAACCCACACCAGCGTGCTGCGCGCCGCCTTCAAGGGCGACCGGGTGATGATTCGCGCCCGCGTGGACCGGCTCGGCCGGACCCTGGCGGCAATGCGCGCGGACGCCCTGGCGGTGAAACCCGACGGCAGCGAGAAGCTGATCGCCACCGGCTCGGTGACCAAATCCATCATCAGCCCGGCCGGCGCCTGAGCCCGCCCGGGCGACCAGACGGCCCGGGAAGGCGATGAAATGGTTTGTTTACTCTGATCCGGTAGTAGTATCTTCGTAGAAACAATGAGCGCGCCGTGAACGGTGATGACTTTTTAACCAGCGGCGCCGATAATTTGAGCAGATTCATGGGGCAAGGGGAGATCACCATGTACCGCATCATGGTTGTCGACGACGAAGATTATATTCTCAAGGCGCTGAACCGGGTTCTGGCGACGCGGCCGGACTGGGAAGTGGAAACCTACACGGACGCCGCCACCGCGTTACGGCGCGCCCGCACCACCGTGTTCGACGCGGTGATCACCGATTACCGGATGCCGGACATGGACGGCATTGAGATGCTGCAGGAGTTGCGGACCATGCAGCCGGATACCATCCGTATCCTGCTCACCGGCGTGATCGATATCGACACCCTGATGTCCGCCATCAACCAGGCCGGCGCCTTCCGCTTCGTGCCCAAACCCTGGGACGACGACCAGTTGCTGGAAAGTGTCGAGGAGGGTCTGAAATTCCGCGATATCCTGGTGGAAAATAAAATTCTCGCGCAGACCGTTCGCGACCAGCGCGAAGCCCTCAGAAGCATGGGTTACGACGGGGAGTAACCCGCATGGATCTATTTACATCGTTACAGGGGCCGTTTGCCGGGCTGGGGAGCCAGGGGCTGTTTCTGATGTCCTCCACGGTGATCCTGCTGATCATCATTTTCTTCATGTACAAAACCTACCGGGCCTCCATGAACGTGGAAGCCAGGTTGTCGGAATTCGCCTCGCTGAGCCAGAGCGCCTTCGGCCGCAAACTGCGGTTGATCGAAGTGAACGCGGACGAGTACAAACTCAACAAACGGGTGCTCGGTCCGCTGGCGCGGATCATCGATGAATACTGTGTAATGACCACCAACGAAAAAGGCATCATTACCTTCGCCAACGACCGCTTTCTGTCACTCAGCGGTTTTTCCTTCCGGCAGTTGATCGGCCAGCACGAAAGCATGCACCACCCCAAGGACCGCCCTGAGCTGAGCGCGCATTTCATGCGCTGCGAGCAGGCGCGCCGGGGCGTCTGGAGCGGCGAGGTGTGCGGCCGGGGCGAGGACGGTGAGCTGTACTGGGTGAATATGTTTATTTTCCCGTTGTCGTACATCACCGATGAGGACGACGGCTATATTTATTTCGGCACCGACATCACCCAGATCAAGGCGCAGAACAGTGAACTGATCCAGGCGGTGCGCGACAAGGACGATAAGATCAACCAGGTGGAGTCGATGCTGCTGCATTCGGAAAAAATGGCCTCCCTGGGCACGATTTCCGCGGGCATCGCCCACGAAATCAATAACCCGATTGCCTTCGTCTCCGCCAACCTGCGCCGCAGCGAGCAGTACCTGACCACCCTGTCGAAGGTGATCGCCGGGCTGCGCCGCCGTATCAGCCCGGAACGCTTTGAACAATTTCTGCAGGCGGAACAGTCATTGCGCCTGAATATGGATTCGCTGGAAATGATTCTTAACGATCATCCCCACCTGATGCGCGAAACCAGCGAAGGCATCGACCGGATCAAGAAAATCATCCGCGATCTGAAGCACTTTTCCCATAACGAGCAGGAACGCTATCAGCCGGTGGATCTGTCCCGCTGCGTGGCCACGTCCATGAACCTGGCACGCCACGAACTGGAGCGCGTGCGGGTGACCACCCACCTGCCGCCGGATCTGCCGCCGGTGAACGGTTCGGAGAGTCAGCTCTCTCAAGTGCTGATGAACATTCTGGTCAACGCCGCCCAGGCGGTGGAGCAGGATGGCGAGATCCGCATCGAAGCGCACAGCGACGAGCAGTCGTATTGCCTGTCGGTGACCGACAACGGCCCGGGCATGGACGCGGCCCAGCTGGAACAGATCTTCGAGCCGTTCTTCACCACCAAACCGATCGGCCAGGGCACCGGCCTAGGGCTGTCCATCTCCCAGGACATTATTCAACGCCACGGCGGCACCCTCACCGCCACCAGCGCGCCCGGCGAGGGTACCCGCATCGACATCCGCCTGCCGCTGGCGGAAAAGAAGCGTGCCCATGCAGCCTGATATCCACTACCAGCTGACCGACACCGACGGGCAGGTAACCCACATCAAGTTGCACCAGGAACCGGAGAGCCACGGCCTGGCCGTGGACCCGGATTTCGTGCCCCCGGACTGGGCCCTGCTGGAACACTGCCAGTGCTCGCACTGCCCGCTGAGCCGCGACGAACACCGCTATTGTCCGATCGCCCGCAACCTGGCGTGGCTGCTCCCCGAACAACAATTGGGTCACTCCTTCGACCCCATTCATCTGCGCGTCGCCACCCGGGAGCGGGAATACCTGCTGGATACCACGGCGCAGCGGGCGCTCAGCTCCCTGTTCGGGCTGGTGTGCGCACTCAGCGACTGCCCGCACACCCGCTTCCTGCGGCCCATGGCCCTGTTCCATCTGCCGGTGAGCACGGAAACGGAAACCCTGACGCGCGCCGCCGGCTTCTTTCTGCTGCAGCGCTACCTGGCGAAACGGGACAACCCCGAGCTGCCGCTGAACCTGGAGGATATGGACCGGGCCTACCGCAATCTGGGGGAACTGAACCGCTGTTTCGTGCGTCGTTTCCGTCACCCCGACGGCTCCGACGCGCCAATCAACGCGATGATTCTCTTGCATGTGCTCACCAAGGAAGTGAACGGCGAACTGCACGAGCAGCTCGACGACCTGGCCGGGCTGTTCCGCCAGGCCGCCGGCCCCGCCCCCTAGCAACCCGATGCGCTTTCAGCGGCCGGCGTGTTAACGTCGATTTTCTTTTTCGTTTGTCTCGGGACTATCAACATGAAACTAAAAAACGCCGTGGCTCTGATCACCGGTTCGTCTTCCGGCATCGGCGCCGCCACCGCCCGTCTGTTCGCGGAGCAGGGCTGCCACGTGGTGATCAATTACAGCCGTAACGAAGAGGGCGCCCGCGCCGTGGCCAAGGATTGCGAGGCGTTCGGCGTCCGCACCCTGGTTCAGCAGGCGGACGTGTCCGACGACACCCAGTGCCAGACCCTGGTGGAAGCGACCCTGGCGGAGTTCGGCCGCCTGGACGTGCTGGTCAACAACGCCGGCACCACCAAGTTCTGCGCCCACCAGGACCTGGATGGCCTGAGCAAGGACGATTTCCTGCACCTCTACGCGGTGAACACCGTGGGGCCCTACCAGATGACCCGCGCCGCCGAGAAAGCGCTGCGCCAGGCGGGCACCGCCCAGGTCATCAACATGGCCTCCATCGCCGGCCTCGCCGGGGTGGGCAGCTCGATCGCCTACGCCGCCTCCAAGGGCGCCCTGCTGACGATGACCAAATCCCTGGCCCGGGTGCTGGGCCCGGAGATCCGCGTCAACGCCATCTGCCCGGGCTTCGTGCAGGGCGAATGGCTGGAGAAAGGGCTGGGCAAGGAGGCTTACGCCAACCTGCTGGCCAAGACCAAGGCCGGCGCCGCCCTGAACGACGCCGCCTCCCCGGAAACCGTGGCCCAGGCGGTGCTGGGGCTGGTGATCGGCGGCGACCTGACCACCGGCGAAGCGATCCTGGTGGACGGCGGCAGCCACCTCAATGCCAGCGGCGTGCGCCGCTAACTCCTCCCACCGCTTTAACTTGACCCCGGGGCTGCCCCGGGGTTTTATAGTTCTACTATGAATTCATCACTGCGGTCCCGCCCTGGTTTTCTGATTCTGCTGCTCTGGCTGGCGGGCGGGCTGCTGTGGTCGCCGGTACAGGCGGCCCACGTAATGGCGGGGCCGGCACACGGCACCACCAGTGAAATGCCGTGCGCGGGCGCGCAAGCCGGAAGTGCCAGCGTTCAGATCCATTGCCAGGGCAACGCCCACGATAGCGCGCCCTGCTCTTGCACCCAGGCCTGCCAGGCCAACGGCATGCCGGCCAGCCTGGCGCCGGCGCGACCGCCCCTGGTCACCCCCAGGCGTCACATCGCCCGCGCCGGCGAGCGGCTCGCCGGCTTCCACGCCTCCCCCTGGCGGCCACCGTCCGCACTACTCCCGATTTAAAAGGTTCCATGCGCCCGTGGGCGCACCTCTTTCTATTCAGGAGTCGTGACATGACCACTTCACCTCTTATGGGGCGTCGTCGCTTCGTCCAGGGTCTGGCCCTGGGCACCGGCGCTCTCGGCATCGGCGGGCTCGGCATGAGCCCCGCCAAACTGCTCGCCAGCCAGGGCCAGACCGGCGCCGCCACGCTTAGCGGCAACACGTTCAACCTGGCGATCGGCGGTGCCGATGTGAATCTCACCGGCACCACGCGCCCGGCCACGCTGGTCAACGGCAGCCTGCCTGCGCCCACCCTGCGCTGGCGGGAAGGCGACACCGTAACGCTTAACGTCACCAACTACTTGCCGGAAACCAGCTCCATCCACTGGCACGGGCTGCTGCTGCCCTTTCAGATGGACGGCGTGCCCGGGCTGTCGTTCGACGGCATCGCGCCCGGCGAGACCTTCACTTACCGCTTTCCGATCAAACAAAACGGCACCTACTGGTATCACAGCCATTCCCGTTTCCAGGAGCAAAGCGGGGTCTACGGCGCTATCGTCATTGATCCCGCCGAGGCGGACCCGGAACCGGTGGATCGGGACTACGTGATGGTGCTGTCCGACTGGAGCGACGAAAAACCCGAGCAGATTTACGCCACCCTTAAAAAGCTCAGCCACTACTACAACTTCAACGAGCGCACGATCTTCGACACGCTGCGCGACTTCCGTGAAAAAGGCGTGGTGCAAACGCTCAAGGACCGGCACATGTGGAACACCATGCGCATGAGCCAGAGCGACCTCGCCGACGTCACCGGCTATACCTATACCTACCTGCTTAACGGTCGCAGCCCGAACGCCAACTGGACCGGTCTGTTCAAACCCGGCGAACGAGTGAAGCTGCGCTTCGTCAACGCCAGCGCCATGACGTTCTTCGATATTCGCATCCCCGGCCTGGATATGACCGTGGTGGCTATGGACGGGCAGCCGGTGAAACCGGTGCGCTTCCATGAATGCCGGCTGGGCGTGGCGGAAACCATCGATGTGATCGTCACCCCCGAGAAAAAGCAAGCGTTCACCGTGTTCGCGCAAAGCATCGACCGCTCCGGCTTCGCGCGCGGCACCCTCACCCCCGACCCGGCCATGAGCGCGGCCGTGCCGGAGATGGACCCGCCGCCGCTGTTGGGGCACACCGAAATGGGTATGGGCGGCATGGCCGGCATGAACCATGGCGACATGGAAGGCATGAACCACGGTGCGATGGATCACGGCAAGATGGACCATGGCGCCATGAAGGGCATGCAGCACGACGACATGGGTCACGGTGGTATGAAACATGCCGGGATGCAGCATAAAGGCATGCAGCACGACGGCGACCACAAGGTGCCGTTCGCGTTCGTGGCGGATAACCCGGATCTGGCGCCGCGCACCAGCGCCGTCCAGCATCTGGATTCCGAATACGGGCCGGGCGTGGACATGCGCGCCATGGCGCCGGCGGCAATGCTCGACGATCCCGGCATCGGCCTGCGCGAACGCGACTGGAAGGTCCTCACCTACGCGGACATGGAGACCGCCGGCGGCCCGCCGGACAGCCTGACGCCGGACCGCGAGATCGTCTTGCACCTGACCGGCAACATGAGCCGTTATATGTGGAGCTTCAACGGCATCAAGTTCGCCGACTCCGTACCCCTGGAGCTTTACCACGGCGAGCGGGCGCGCATCACCCTGGTCAACGACACCATGATGACCCACCCGATTCACCTGCACGGCCTGTGGAGCGACCTGGAACTGGGCGGCGGGCGACTGCTGCGCAAGCACACCATCACCGTGAAACCCGGCGAGAAACTCAGCTACCTGGTGCGCGCCGATGCCACCGGACGCTGGGCCTACCACTGTCATCTGCTTTACCACATGGAGGCCGGCATGTTCCGCGAGGTGCGCGTGGTCGACAACGCAACGACGAAGGAGGCACGGTCATGAAACAGACACATCTGATAACCGCCGCTGCTTTGCTAGCACTGTCACCCTTGGTTCAGGCGGTGGACAAGCACGAGCCGGCGTTCAGCCGTGTGATCGTCGATGAGTTCGAAGCCCGCGACGCCGATGAAGGCACCGTGGCCGCCTGGGAAGCCGCCGCCTGGTACGGCGGCGACCTGAACAAGCTCTATCTCAGCACCGAAGGCGAACGCCTGATGGACAACGGCGGCGAAACCGAAGGCTTCGAGACCCGGGTTGCCTGGAACCGAGCCTTCGCACCGTTCTGGGACTGGCAGCTCGGCGCCCGCCGGGACTGGCAGCCGGACGATCCGAACCGGGACTGGGCCAGTTTCGGGGTTCAAGGGCTGGCGCCCTATCTGTTCGAAAGCGAGGCCACCCTGTTCGTCGGTGAGGAAGGACTCACCAACCTGAGGTTGGAGGCGGAATACGAAATTCTGTTTACCCAGAAGCTGATCCTGGTGCCGGCGGTGGAAGCCAACTTTTACGGCAAGGAAGATGAAGAACTCGGCATCGGCGAAGGTCTCACGGACATCGAAGCCGGTCTGCGACTGCGCTACGAGATCCGCCGCGAGTTCGCGCCCTATATCGGCGTGAACTGGGAACGGCAGTTCGGTGATACCGCCGCCAAAACCCGTGGCGCTGGAGACGACGTTTCCGAGACCACGCTGGTGGCCGGTGTTCGCTTCTGGTTCTAGCCCTCGGGCGCCGTCGAGCCCCGATTAACGGATGCTCGGCGGCGCACCCTTTCACCACAAGACATTACCGCAAATGCACATCCGAGGAGCGTTTATGAAAACATTAAAAGCGTGGTCGGTGCTGGTGGCCCTGTTGCTGTTGGGCGCGGGCGTGTTTGTTGTCAGCGGCGCCTACAATTTCGCGGCCGATGAGCCGCACTGGTCGGCCACCGAGGCGTTGATCGGCTATGCCCGCCATCGCTCGGTGGATGCCCGGGCGGAGGACATAACGGTCCCCGGGGACCTCTCCGACCCCGCTCGCGTGGCTGCGGGCGCGGAACAATACCAAGCCATGTGCGTCGGCTGCCACCTGGCGCCGGGCCAAGGCAGCGGCGCCATGCGCGACGGGCTCTATCCACAACCACCGGACCTGACCGATCACGGCATCCATGACCCGCGCCGCGCATTCTGGACGATCAAACACGGCATTAAAATGAGCGGCATGCCGGCCTGGGGCCCCAGCCACGACGACGAGACACTCTGGGACATCGTGGCGCTATTGCATGTCCTGCCGGACATGTCCGAATCGCAATGGGCTAACCTGACCGGCGGTGACGGCGAGCACGCGACAACGCCGTCAGGGCACGGGCACAACCACGGAGGCAGCGGGCACGCGCATTAACGCCGGTCAACCGTTGTAGCTGTCCGCTTCCAGGGTGCGCAGCTCCGGGTTGTTGTTCACACCCAGGTCCAGGTCGCTGAGCTTGCCGTTGGCGATGGAGTAGATCCAGCCGTGGATACTCAGCGGCTGCTCGCGGCGCCAAGCTTCCTGGACCACGGTGGTGTTGGCCACGTTGATCACCTGGCGGGCCACGTTCAGCTCGCACATGCGATCCAGGCGGGCACCGTCGTCCGGCAGTTCGGCCAGGGCCTTGCGGTTGCGCAGGTAAAGCTCGCGCACCTGGCGCAGCCAGTTGTCGATCAGCCCGTGGGGTTGATCCTCGGTGGCGGCACGCACGCCGCCGCAGCCGTAATGGCCGACCACCATGATGTGCTCCACCTTGAGCACATCCACGGCGAACTGCAGCACGGACAGCAGGTTGAGGTCGGTGTGATTGACCAGGTTGGCCACGTTGCGGTGCACGAACAGTTCGCCGGGCATCAGGCCGACGATCTGGTTGGCGGGCACCCGGGAATCGGCACAGCCGATCCATAGAAAACGGGGGCTTTGCTGGCCCTCCAGCTGTTTGAAGAAGCCAGGTTGGTTCTGTTCGGTCCGGTGACGCCACTCTTCGTTGTTCTCAAAGAGCTCAGGAAGGGTTTTCAAGGTTGCGCTCCCTATCGGAATCCGCCCATCTAAGTAGCCGTCTATGATGACGTAATGGCGCCGCCGTGCAACGGTAAAAGTCTTTCAAAATCTTAGTATTGCGCGCCTGATCGGTCATTTCGCGCCAGTCACGGCGGCTTCCGCCCGCCCCCGCGTTGGTCAAGCCCTCAACGGGGCTGTTACCATAACCGCATCCGTGACGCCCAGCGTCGGACATTCATCAACCCCAAAAGGGCGCCCATGCAAATCGCAGAGAATACCGTAGTGGCCTTTCACTACACCCTGACCAACGAAGCGGGCCAGACCATCGATTCCTCCCGCCAGCGCGAAGAACCGCTGAACTACCTCCACGGCCACGGCAACATCATCCCCGGCCTGGAAAAGGCGCTCGTGGGCAAGCAGGCCGGCGACAAGCTGGAAGTTACCGTGACCCCGGAAGAAGGCTACGGCGAACGCCACGAAGGCCTGATCCAGCAAGTCCCCACGTCCGCCTTTGAAGGCGCCGGTGGCGAGCTGAAGCCGGGCATGCAGTTCCAGGCGCAGACCGAAGCGGGCCAGCGCATCTTCACCATCACCGAGGTGGAAGGCGATCAGGTCACCGTGGACGGCAACCACCCGCTGGCCGGTGAGACCCTCAACTTCGACGTGGAAGTGACCGAAGTACGCGAAGCTTCCGACGAAGAGAAAGAGCACGGCCACGTGCACGGGCCCGAAGGCCACGAAGAGTAAGCCCCCGAGGCCCCGCGAGGGGCCTTATGGGAGTGAGCCTGCTTGCGAGAGGACGGCCTGCGCCGGCCTTTTGCTTGCCGGGCAACCTCTCACCAAGGTTGCTTGATAGAGCATCCGATCCCCGCTATTTGCAAAAACCATTTCCCGCTATAAAAGCGCTCTGATTAACTGGGCCACTGAATTGACCCATCCGGAGCCCTCATGACCCCCAACCCGAGTTTGTCGCCCGGCCGTCTGGTGCTGATGGCCGGCTCCGCCACCCTGGTGGGCATCGGCCTGGGGCGTTTCGCCTACGCCGCCCTGCTGCCGGGCGTGATCGCGGCCGGCTGGCTGAACGAGGCGGACGCCGGCTATGTGGGCGCCGCCAACCTGCTCGGCTATCTGGTGGGGGCGGTGCTGGCCAGCCGCGTCAGCCGCTGGTTCGGCCCCACCCGGGTGATCAAGGCGTCGGTGCTGCTGGTGGGCCTGGGTTTCCTGGCCAGCGCCTGGGCGGCGCCGGTGTGGTGGTTCAGCATGTGGCGTTTCGTGGCCGGGGTCACCGGTGCCTTTCTGATGGTGATCGCGCCGTCGCTGATCGCCTCCCAGTTGCCGGAATCCATGCGCAAGCGCGGCACCACCTGGATCTTCGCCGGCGTCGGCCTGGGGGTGCTGTTCTCCGCCACCCTGGTGCCGCTGCTGATCACCCAGGGACTGGCGCTGGCCTGGGTCGGCCTGGCGGCGGCCTGCGTGGTGCCCACCCTGCTGGTGTGGCGGGCTTGGCCGGCCATGCCCACCGTGGCGGAGGCCCCCGCCAACGGTAACGGCGCCGGTATTCTTCTGATCATGTTGTACGCCGCCTACCTGATGGACGCGGTGGGCTTCGTGCCGCATACGGTATTCTGGGTCGATTACCTGGAACGCTACCGGGAATTCGGCACCTGGGCCGCCGCCGGCCAGTGGGCGGTGTTCGCCTTCGGCGCGATCAGCGGCCCGTTCCTGGCCGGCGCCGCCGCCCGGCGCCTGGGCTGGCACTGGACCCTGATCGGCGCGCTCTCCTGCAAGGGGCTGGCGGTGATGCTGCCGATGCTGCTGCCCGGCCTGGCGGTGGTGACGCTGTCCTCGTTCGTGGTCGGCGCCATGATTCCGGCCATGGTGGCCGGCACCATGGGCCGGGTGGCGGAGCTGGTACCGGCGCACCGCGCCACCCACGCCTGGGGCCGGGCCACCGCGCTGTTCGCGGTCGGTCAGGCCGGCGCCGCCTACGCCATGGCGACGCTGTACGCCCACCCCAGCGGCGGCCCGTTGATTTTCGAGATCGGCGGCACGGTACTGTTGTGCGCCGCGCTGGTAGTGTTTTGTTCCGGCTTTCTTGCCCGCCGGGCTGGAACTTAGCGGCGTACCGGCGTTCTATTCGCACAGCGGAACGCCGCAACGGCGACGAAAACAGTGGAGAGGACGACATGGATCGACGTTCAGTACTGAAGGCCCTGGGCCTGTTCGGCGGTGCCTTGCTGCCGGCGGCGCCGGCTCTGGCGCGGGTGCTTGGCGGGCCCGCCGGCGCCCACGGCGAGGGCCCTGGAGAGCCGTTCAGCTACGCCTGGCTGAAAGGCATGGCCCGGCATTTCGCCGGGCAGCGCTACAACAGCCACCGCATCGATCTGCCGCCGGCCATCGACAACCTTTCCTGGGATCAGTACCAGGGCATCCAGTATCTGGATAAAGAGGCGCTGTGGGCGGACGACCCGGACGCGGCCTTTCGCATGCAGTTCTTCCATCTCGGCCTGAATTTCCATACGCCGGTAAAAATGCACGAGGTGGTGGGCGGCCAGGCCCGGCCGATCCCCTACCGTACCGGCCTGTTCGACTTCAGCCATACCGACCTGGACCCCTCTTCGCTGCCCGAGGGTCTCGGCTTCGCCGGCTTCCGGCTGCTGCACCACAGCGACTGGGAACGGGACATCGCCGCTTTCCTGGGCGCCAGCTACTTCCGCGCCACCAGCGCGTCGATGCAGTTCGGCCTGTCGGCACGGGGCCTGGCGGTGAACACCGCCATGCCGGAACCGGAAGAGTTTCCGCAATTCACCCATTTCTGGTTCGAACGTCCGGCGGACGCCGACCAGGTCATCGTCTACGCCTTTCTGGATTCGCCCAGCGTCACCGGCGCCTACCGCTTTATCATCGAACGGGTGTCCGGGGACGTGATCATGGACGTGGACGCGGCCCTGTACCCGCGCAAGCCGATCGAACGGCTGGGGGTGGCGCCGCTCACCAGCATGTACCAGGTGGGCGAAAACAGCCGCCGGGTGGCCTGGGACTGGCGCCCGGAAATTCATGACTCCGACGGCCTGGCGATACACACCGGCGGCGGCGAATGGATCTGGCGGCCGCTGGCCAACCCGGCACAGTTGCGCTTTAACGCCTTCGCCGACAACAATCCACGCGGCTTCGGGCTGCTGCAGCGGGACCGCAATTTCGATCACTACCAGGACGACGGCGTGTTCTACGAGCGCCGGCCCAGCCTGTGGGTGGAACCCCGCGGCGACTGGGGCAAGGGCAGCATCCAGCTGGTGGAGATCCCCACCCTGGACGAAACCTTCGACAACATTGTCGCGTTCTGGAACCCGGACAAGCCGGTGCGTCCGGGCGAGGAAACCCTGTTCGCCTACCGCCTTTCCTGGACCGGCCGGGCACCTCGACCGCCACTGGCCCGCTGCGTCGCCACCCGCACCGGTCTCGGCGGCGTGGTCGGGCAGACCCGGGAATACTTCAGCTGGCGGTTCGCGGTGGACTTCCTGGGCGGCCCCATCGACGACCTGGACGCGGACGTGGAGGTGGTGCCGGTGATCGAGCACTCTTCCGGCCGGGTGGAGATCACCTCGGCCCGCCCGCTGCACGCCATCAACGGCTACCGGGCCATGTTCGACGTGGTGCCGCCGGAAAACGACACCACGCCGATCAACCTGCGTCTCTATCTCAAGCGCAAGGACAGCGGCGAGCCGCTCACCGAGACCTGGCTTTACCAGTGGTCGCCGCCGCCCATGGACCAGCGCGACCTGCATAACCCGGCGCACCTGTAACGGCCTCTTCGCCTAGCGGGGCGGTCCCAGACAGACCGGCAAGGCATCACGGACGCCCCGCGGCCGCAGGCCCAGGGCGGCGAAACCGTGCGCCTCCTGGGAGGCCACGTTGTCCTTCGCCATCAGCCAGAGCTGGTCGCGGGTCAGCGGCGGCGACGGCAGCCGCGACAGCCCCATCGCCAACAGGTGCCAGAGAGTAAAGGGCACCGCCACCCGCAGTCGGCGGCGCCCCAGATGCCGGCATACGGCGCCCACCAGGTCCCGGTAACGCAGCGTTTCGGCGCCGCCCAGCTCGTAGAGCCCCGCCACCGGTCCGGTCCTGTCCGCCAGCCGCGCCAGTGCTCCGGCCACGTCTTCCACCCAGACCGGCTGCAACCGCGTCAGGCCGCGCCCGAACAGCGGAATCAGCGGGGCCCGGGTGAGCATGGCCAGCGAGCGAATCAGGGCATCGCCGGCGCCGAACAGCGAAGAAGGCCGCACGATCACCGCGCCGGGAAAGGCGTCGAGCACCGCTGCTTCGCCCCGTGCCCGGGCACGAATGTACGGCGACGGCGAGTTCAGAGCGGCGCCGATACCGGACACCTGCAGCAACCGCGAAGCACCGGCCTCACGGGCCGCGGCGGCCAGTCCGGCGGCGCCGCGCACATGGATCGCCTCGAACGTAAGGTCAGCGCGCTCCGTATACAGGGACACCGCGTTGATCACCACGCGGCTGCCGGCCACGGCGGCGCGCACCGCGGACGGCTCCCTGATGTCCGCGGCGTGGCGTTGCAGCCGCGCCTCCTGGCCCCGGTCGAAGCGCGGCCGTTGCGGGTGCCTGGCCACCAGCCTGACGGTGTGGCCCCGGGCGAGCAGCGCCCGTACCACCCCTTGGCCGAGAAAGCCGCTGCCACCAAACACCGTGATCACGTCGTCTGTCATGTCTCCATCCTAGAGAAGCGGCCCCGGTCCCGGCCAGCCCAGGCGCATCGGCGCCCCTACCCGGCCGGACAGTGGCGATTGACACCTGCCAACAGCGTCTGGCGCCGCTTGGCGGGACGGCAGTACATTGCCGGTAATGCGGTTTTTAAACGGGAAATAATTATGGGTTCCATGGACAGCGCCCAGGCAAGAGCGGCGCAACTACCAAAAATGCCACAACGCGACCTGAGCCATATTCCGGGGGACTACGGCCTGCCGCTGCTCGGCCACACCCTGGCGTTTCTGCGCGACTATCACGGTCTGGTGCACAGCAAGGCCGAGCGCTACGGCCTGGTTTATCGCGGCAGCGTGCTGTTTCAGCGCGGCGTCACCCTGCTCGGCCCGGACGCCAATGAATTCGTGCTGCGCGACAAGGAGCATGTGTTCTCCAGCCGGGCGGCCTGGAACCCGATTCTTGAGCGGCTGTTCACCGACGGGCTGATGCTGCGTGATTTCGCCGACCACAAGTTTCACCGCCGCATCATGCAGCAGGCGTTTAAAAAGCCGGCCCTGGCCAGCTACATCGACCGTATGAGCCCGAGCGTGGAAAGCGGCCTCAAGGCCTGGCCCACCGGCGAAACCTTCACCTTCTTCGACCGTATCAAGGCCTTGCTGCTGGACGTGGGCGCACAGATTTTCTTCGGCCTGCGCATGGGTCCGGAAGCGGACAAGGTGAACCAGTCCTTTATCGATGCGGCGGACGCCTCCCTGGCGGTGCTGCGCCTGCCGATACCGGGGACGCTCTGGTACCGGGGCCTGCGCGGTCGGCGTTACCTGGAGCAGTTCGTGGCCGGGCTGATCCCGGAAAAGCGCCAGGCGGACACCCCGGACTTCTTCAGCGAGCTGTGCAAGGCGGCCGAGGAAGAAGGCGGCCTGAGCGACCAGGACGTCACCAACCATATGATCTTCCTGCTGTTCGCCGCCCACGACACCACCACCAGCACGCTCTGCTCGCTGATCTATCTGCTGTGCAAGCATCCCGAATGGCAGGACACCCTGGCCGATGAAATGGACCAGGTGGCGGCCGCCGCGGAGCACCCGGACAAACTCGGCTACAACGATCTGGAGAAGATGACCAAGACCGGTTGGGTGTTCCGGGAGACCCTGCGCCTGAGACCGGCGCTGACCGCCTTCCCGCGCCGCACCGCCGAGGAAGTGACCTTCCAGGGCTACCGCATTCCCAAGAACACCCTGGTCAACCTGTCGCCGCTGTACACCCACTACATGCCCGAGTACTGGAGCAATCCGGAACGCTTCGACCCGGAACGCTTCAGCGACGAACGCGCCGAGCATAAAAATCACCACTTTCAGTGGATTCCGTTCGGCGGCGGCCATCACAAGTGCCTGGGCCTGAACTTCGCGGAACTGCAGACCAAGACCTTCCTGTTCCACTTCCTGAGGCGCTACCGGGTAAGCGTGCGCGACGGCTACGAAATGCCGGTGCAGCTGGTGCCCCTGGCCATGCCCAAGGACGGTCTGCCGGTGGCCATCTCGCCACGCTGAACAGGCCCTCGTTTAGCGGGTGGACAGGCGCTAACATAGGTCTTCGTGCTTTAGCCGGAGGCCGCCTTGCCACCCATCTGGACCACCCTGGTGCTGCTCACCCTGAGCAACGTGTTCATGACGTTCGCCTGGTACGGGCATCTGAAAAGCATGCCGCATAAACCCTGGATTATCGCGGCGCTGATCAGCTGGGGCATCGCCCTGTTCGAGTATCTGCTGCAGGTACCGGCCAACCGCATCGGCCACCAGGTGCTTACCGTCGGGCAGTTGAAGATCACCCAGGAGGTGATCACGCTGTTGGTGTTCGTGCCTTTTTCGCTGTTTTACCTTAAGGAAAAACTCACCTGGGACTACCTGTGGGCGGGACTCTGCCTGCTGGGCGCGGTATTTTTCCTGTTCCGCGGCAAACTGATGGGCTGAGACCGCCCGCCGGTCCGGGTATAGTGTGGGCTACCACCGCACAAGGAGAATCACCGATGCGTGTCCTGTTGATCCTGCCCGCCCTCGTTCTGACGCTGGCCGGCTGCCAGAGCGGACGCAACGCCCACCCCTTGCCCGAGCCCTGCCACCAGGCCCCGGACAGCGGCCAGTGCCGCGCCGCGATACCGGGCTACTACTACGACAGCGAGAGCGAAAGCTGCCAGGAATTCACCTGGGGCGGATGTAAAGGCAGCGTCCCGTTTGAAACCATGGACGCGTGCATGGCGAGCTGCTACGCCCCGGCGCCGGACCTGACCGACCGGGAAATGCCGTGAGCGAAAGCAGTGCGGAGACCCGCTCCCAGCTGGTCAGGATCAACTACGCCCTGCTGCTGATCGGCCTGCTTACCGGCGGTGTCACGGCCCTGGTGGGCGCGGTGATCGCCCACCTGCAGGCACCGGATGCACCGGAGCCGCACAAGGCTCACTTCCGCTTTCAGTACCGCACCTTCTGGATCGGCCTGCTGTACAACCTGGTCGCCGGCATCACCACGCTGGCGTTGATCGGCTGGCTGTTGCTGGTGATCATCGTGATCTGGTGGATCGTGCGCTGCGTGCGCGGGCTCAACAGCCTGGCGAACAGGGAACCGCCGTCGAACCTGACCACCTGGGGCTTTTGAACGGCCCCGGCGGTCATAAAAACATCACACGACCCCGTCACACTGGCGGGTCCGCAAACCGGGAGAACATCATGGCTTTATTGCGTTCGTTCGCGCTGATCGCGGCCGCCGCCTTTCTGCTCACCGCCTGCAGCCGCAGCCCGGTGGTGCAACTCTACGAGGGCGCCAAACAACCGGACAGCCAGGTGCTGACGATTCGCGTGCCCTCCGACCTGGAAGTCTTCACCATCAACGGCAGCGAAGTGGACGGGGTCAACACCTTCTTCAATACCGACCACAAGGACCTCAAGGTGACACCCGGGCGCTATGAGATCCTGGCCTACTACAAGCGGCTGTGGGATCTGGACGCCGACAACCACGAAGTGATGAAGTCCGACCCGGCGCTGTTCGTGGTGGACGGCGAAGCCGGCGAGTTCTATCGCCTGGATTTCGAGCGCCCGCAGAACGTCACCCAGGCACGCGCCCTTGAGGAAGACTTTTCCGGCTGGGTGGAGAACATGAACAGCGGCGAGAAGACCCCCAGCCAGGCCAGCGGCCTGGTGCTCAACCGGGGCTTCCTGGCGCCGATCACCGGCACCGAAGTGGAAACCAAGGGGGCCACCGCGGTGAAACCCAAAGCCGCCGAAGCGGTCACGCCGGCGCCGGCGGCGCCCGCGGCGAGCAGCGCTAACGGCTCGGCCGGAAGCGGCACGAGCAGCGGTGACCAGGCCAGCTACCTGGACACGCTGAAAGCGCAGTGGAACCAGGCCACCCAGGAGGAGCGCCGCCAGTTCCTGCAGTGGATTTCGCAATAACAACCGCAAGCTGCAAGCTGCAAGCTGCAAGCTGCAAGCTGCAAGCCCGCGAGGGTGGCGGAGGGGTCGTGCCTGTCAAGAAGCAGTTGCAAGTTACAAGTTGAAAGTTAAAGCGCGGCAGAGGCCCTGCCGACTGCAGGGCAGTGCCCGCGTTTGCAACTTGCAACTTGCCGCCCCGCCAGCGGCACGGCTTTTCCTCCAGCACGGCCTGCTTGCAGCTTGAAGCCTGTGACTTGAAGCTTCAGCGCTTCTCGCCCTGCAGTGTCGCGACGACGCGCCGGCTCCCGGCGTGGTCGCGGTGCTCGCACAGATAGATCCCCTGCCAGGTGCCGAGCGCGAGTTCGCCGTCGCGCACCGGCACCGTCAGGCTCTCGCCGATCAGCACCGTTTTTATATGCGCGGGCATATCGTCCGGCCCTTCCAGGGTATGGGCGTAGTGGGGCGCGTTCTCCGGCACCATCACGTTGAAGTGACGCTCCAGATCGCCGCGCACATCCGGGTCGGCGTTCTCGTTAATCGCCAGGGAAGCGGAGGTATGCTGGATGAACAAGTGCAACAGCCCCACCCGGTATTCCACCAGCTCCGGCAGCGCGTCGCGTACTTCGCCGCTGACCAGATGAAAGCCCCGGCCACGCGGGGCCAGGGTAAGAGTCCGCTGTAACCACATCATCAATCTCCGGTTTCAGGCGCTTTGCAGGCCATTGACCACGTTGGTGGGCCGGCCGGACCGCCAGGCGCGAATGTTCCCGGCCACCCCGTCGAGCAACCGCTGGCGGCTCTCGCGGCTCACCCAGGCACTGTGCGGGGTGAGAATCAGGTTGGGGATGTCCGGCGCCAGCAGCGGGTGGTCCGCCGGCGGCGGTTCCTGGCTGAGCACGTCCAGGGCGGCGCCGCCCAGACGGCCGCTACGCAGGGCGTCCGCCAGCGCCGGCTCATCCACCAGGCCACCGCGCGCGGTGTTGACGATAAAGGCACCGGGCTTCAAAGCGGCCAGGAACTCCCGGTTGACCATCTTCTCGGTGTCACCGGTGAGCGGGCAGTGCAGGCTGACCACGTCGGCTCCGCCGAGCAGGGTCTCCAGCGGCACCCGACCGCTGTTGTCCGCCCCCGGACGCCGCGAAGCCGCCACCCGCACGGTCATGCCCAGCGCTTCGGCGAGCGACGCCACGCGCCGGCCCAGGTCGCCGTAACCGATCAGCCCGAGGGTTTTGCCGGCCAGTTCGGTGACCGGGTAATCCATGCGGCAGAACATGTCCGACTCGGACCAGCGACCGGCCCGGGCGTCGGCGTCGTAGCGGTGCCAGGCGGTGGCCAGGCCGAGCATCAGCGCCAGGGTATGCTGGGCCACCGTGGCGGTGGCGTAACCGTTGACGTTGCACACCACCACACCCTGACGCCGGGCCGCTTCCAGGTCCACGTTATTGGTGCCGGTGGCGGAGATGCAGATCAGTTTCAAATCCGGCGACGCGCCCAGGGTGTCCGCATCGATCACCACTTTATTGGTGATCGCCACGGTCACGCCCCGCAAACGGTTTTTTACATCGCCCGGGCCGCTTTGTTCATAGAATGTCCACTCCGGCAGCAGCTTTTCCAGGTCGGAAAAGTCCAGCTCCGAAGGCTTGAGGGTCTGGCTGTCGAGAATCACACCTTTCATGGGACAATCGGTACAGGTTGGGAGAGGGTTCCCCATGCTACCGGATTTGCTGCAAAAAATGGGCTTTGAAACGGCCCCGCAAGCGCCCCACCGGCCACGGCTGGGCGTCAGTGCCTGCCTGCTCGGCCGCCCGGTTCGTTACGACGGCGACCACCGCGACGAGCCCC
>Ga0207878_100228_pt1 | contig 33839 bp, 26 predicted proteins | sample LinPmetageLP41_FD_184053 | JGI IMG/M metagenome (GOLD analysis project Ga0207878, IMG submission 184053) | Marine viral communities from the Pacific Ocean - LP-41 (SPAdes) | ecosystem: Environmental > Aquatic > Marine > Oceanic | place: Pacific Ocean | collected 2010-08-27 | reverse complement strand
TCTCGGCTCAACCCCGCGATCGAAGCTTGCGATCGCTGTATTGCTGCTCTGACGGCGTACGTGGTCGTGGCGCTGCCGTGACGAACTTGTCCCATAGTGCTTCCTTCCAGTCCATCGAATGGATCGCACCATCAAACCGTGGGATCAAACACCTAGGATCGGGACTGTATGGCGGCAGGAACAAGTGCCAACAAACGTGTCTTTTCATGGCCTCTGCTGCGCGCGGGCCTTTGTGGGTGGACAGGTTATCGAGGATGACAACAGTGCCGGGTTCGAGTTCGGGGACCGGTTGTGTTTCGATGTCAGTGTCGAATGCCGGACCGTTCATAACCCCGGCGATGACCCAGGGCGCGATCCAGGGTGCGACCCAGAGCACGGTGCAGCGATGACAGTTGCACCTGAACCCTTTCGGTTTCGGACAGCGCTGTGGCCAACTCCTTCAGCGTGATGTCCGGCTCCGCACGCACGATATCCACGACTCCACGAGACAACCGAGGTGAGAAGCCAGCTTGCCGAACCGGCCTGGCGGCCTGCCTTGCCGTCTGGAAACACCCGGCCCCCCAGCCTTCCGGTCCGCTGCAACCCGCACCGCCGCCACAGCACTGACACCGAAGACCCGGCCCGCAGTACGCACCGGATGACCCCGTGCGACACAGGAACAAATCCGGTGACGCAGGTCCAGAGAGCAAGGCCTGCCCGTGATCCACCTTCCGACGGACGTGAAGCAGACAAAAGCCCGTGTGGAAATCACCGACCGGTTCAAGTCAAACGCAAAGTGCTTCAGACCGAATTCCGGGCCATGATGCCGGCGCGGGCGTCGTCGGCCGATCGACTCCAGTGCTTGGCGTAGGACTGCCATAGCGGCGCATTCGGCACCGGGGCGACCGGATCGGGCGGTACAAGCGCCGCGCTTCGCCCCAGCAAAAGGGCCGCGCCGATGCTTGTTCCGGTCGCAGACCGGCTCTGCAGAACCGGACGCCCGGTGGCACAGGCCAGCATGGCCATGAACTGCGCGTTGCGCGCGAACGGCCCTTCCACAATGGTCGGGCCAAGCGCCCCGGTCAGCCGCAGGCAGGTATTGGTCATCATCGCAAGGTAGAACGACAGGGCCGCATCCCGCAGCCCGGTCCCGAGCGCAGGTTCCCCACCCTGCCACCGCATCCGCTGATCCCGATACGGGCCGGTCGCAGGTTCGACCGCCGGAAGGAGCATTACCTTGCGGGTCAGGGCCGCCAGACTGTCTTCCTCACTGGCCGGGGCAGGCTGTCCCCCCTGGATTATCTCATATTCCCGCCCCCCCATGAACCGGGCGGAGGGCACCTTCTGCCCGCGGGCGTCCACGTTCACGAGTGTATCGCGATCCGGATCGAGATCGGGATCACCGCCCCCGACCGTCATCGCGACCACCCATGTCCCGGTGGAAACCACGGAAAATGCACCCTCCTGCGTCAGGATATGCGGATACAGAGAAGCATTGGAATCATGAATTCCGACCGCTACCGGCGTCTCGGGCGGCAACCCCGTCGCAGCCGCAACTTGGGGCAGTATCGGTCCCAGAACGTCCGTGGACCTGCGCACGGGGGCCATCTTGTCGGCAAGGCCGAGCTTGTCGACAAGATCCGAATAGCGCCCCTCGCGCGGGCACCACAGATCGGTGTGACAGCCGATCGAAGTGACGTCGCTGGCCACGACCCCGGTCATACGGTGGCCCCAATATTGCGGATAGGTGACGATATGGGCGGTTCGAGCCATCAGGGCCGGGTCGCGGTGAAACTGCCAATCCAGCTGCGCCCCGACATTCAGGCCCCCGGCCAGTCTGGGCGACCCGGTTCGGGCGAACGATGGTCGCAACGCGTCATACGCGACGACGCGTTCGGCCGGACCGTCATGTTCGTAATCGAGGATCGGCGCGGCAAGACGACCATCGGCATCCAGCAAGGCGGCACAGGCCCCATGCGTCGTGACCGAGATGGCGTCGATGCGATGGCTCCGGTGGAATCGCCCCAGGGCCTCCAGCAGAAAGGCCCAGTGGCCGTCGACGTCGAAATGCGGCCAGGGCGGCCCCGGCAGAACGTGATTGGACCGCGTCACGACGTCGACTTCCGTCAACGTTGGCAGATCGACGAGCGCGAGCTTGGCGTTGGTCTTGCCGATATCGATGACGGCGATATGGCGCGGCGGCGTCATGGCATGTGAAACAGACGCGGCAGCGTCACCGCGACGGGGGCGTTGTCGGGGTCTGTCTCCATGATGTCGGCCATATGCGCCCACCAGCGCTGCATCACCGGATGATCGGGCAAGTCGTCCATCCCATGATCCGCATCCCGGATCAAAACTCCGATCAGCAGGTCGTTGGCTGCGTCGAAATGAATGCTGTAATCGCTGACCCCGGCCCCCCGCAGCAATTCCACCAAATCTGTCCAGATCGCATCGTGGCGACGGCGATACTCCTCCGCCATTCCGGGGTTCAGGCGCATGCGAAAGACGTGACGCTCGCTCATCCGCGCCTCCGGTTCGCAGCCATGGTCCAAAGGCGCGGCAGGGCGATCACCCCGATCAGCAGCAGGCCGATGAAGATCGACATCACGATCCCCGGCACATTGAGCAAGCCCAGCCCGAACGTCACCAGGCCCATAACGAAGGCCGCGATCACCACGCCCGGAATCGACCCCGATCCGCCCAGGATGTTGACGCCGCCCAGGACAACCATCGTCACCACCTCCAGCTCCATCCCGGTCGCGATGCTGGGTCGGGTCGAACCCAGTCGCGAGGTCAGGAAAACCGCGGCGGCGCCCGACATCAGACCGGTCAGCAGGAACAGGATGAACTTGACCTTCTGCACGCGGATACCACTGAACATCGCGCCCGTGGGATTGTTGCCGATGGCATAGACCGCGCGACCGAAGTTCGTTTTGTGCAGCAGCACGCCGAAGGCGACCGCGATGATCACGAAGAACAGCATCTCGACCGTGAAGACCCAGTAGATATATCCCTGTCCGAACCAGGCGAAGCTGGCCGGATAGCCCCGGAAAGCGTCGTCCCCCAGAATGATATAGCTGATGCCGCGAAACAGGCTCATCGTGCCGATGGTGACGACGATGGACGGCAGGCCCATGATCGTGACGAAGACCGCGTTGAACGCCCCGCAGAGCAGACCCACCGCCAGCCCGATCACCACCAGTTCCGGCGTCCCCGCCCCGTATTGCACCGCCAGCCCCATCGCCGTGCTGGCCAGCGCGATGATCGAGGCGACGGAGAGGTCGATTTCGCCGGAAATGATCAATAGCGCCATGGCGAAGGCGATCATCGCCTTTTCGGTGAAGTTGAAAGTCGCATCGCTCAGGTTCCAGACGTTCAGGAAATACGGCGAGGCGAAGCTGTTGACGATGAAGATGGCAATGGCCACGGCCAGCAACAGGCTTTCCCAACTGCGCAGGGTGCGGAAGGCGCGGCTGTTCAGGCGGTCCGGCACATGGCGCGTTTCGGGGCGGGCTTGCAGGGTGCTGTCACTCATGTCGGGGCCACCGTGGATTTCAGGATGATGCGGCCCCTGGCCTTCCCTGCGCGCGCATTGAAGGCGACGGCAATCAGGATGGCACTGCCCGAAATGGCCAGCTGCCAGAACGGCGAGATGTCGACGACCGGCAGTGCATTCTTGACGACGCCCAGAAAGATCGCGCCCAGAACGGCGCCCCCGACCGACCCGATGCCCCCCGCGATGGATATGCCGCCGATGACGCAGGCGGCCACGACCTCCAACTCGAACCCGCCGGCGATGTCGACATAGGCCACGGCATAGCGCGCCACCCAGAGATAACCGGTCAGCCCGGCCAGCGCGCCCGAAATCACGAAGGCCAGGAATTGCGTTCGCCCGACGTCGATGCCCGCATAGACCGCCGCATGCGGGTTGCCGCCCACCGCGAAGATCGACCGGCCCAGCGGCGTTCGCGCCATCATCACGCCGAAGACGAGGATCGTGGCGATGGCAGCCCAGGACAGCACCGGCAGGCCCAGGAACGCGGCGCGCGGAAAACCAGTGAAGGCGGCGCTCATCTCATGTGCGTTGACCCACTTCCCGTCGGAAATCAGGAAGATCGTTCCACGGAAGATCGTCATCGTGCCCAGCGTCACCACGATCGGCGGGATCGAGAGTTTCCAGACCAGCAGGCCGTTGATTGCCCCCATGACTGCGCCCAATGCGATGGCAACGGCGATGATCACGGGGATCGGCAGCCCCGGCATGGCGACGTTGATCATCGCCACGGTCATGCCGGTCAGGGCCAGGTTGGCGGCGACCGACAGATCGATGCAGCGCGTCAGAATGACTACCATCTGCCCCAGCGCCAGGATGATCAGCGGCGCTGTGTCGTTGAACACATTGGCCAGGTTTGCGGGCGCCACGAACCCGGCGAAACGAGAGGCCACCAGCGCCAGAAGGACAAGAATTGCACCGGCAAGGATAGCTTCACGCACAGGGATCAGTCGGGATACCATAGCCTCAGGCCTCCTGCAGTGCGGGGGTGGAAATACCGGCGGCATGACGCACGAGGGTTTCAGGGCGCAGATCGTCGCCCGACAACTCGGCGGCGATGCGACCGTCGCGCATCACGATCACCCGGTCGGACATGCCGATCACCTCGGGGATCTCGGAGCTGACCATGATAACCGACAATCCCTGCGCTGCCAGTTCCGCCATGAATTCATGGACGGCCGCCTTGGAACCGATGTCGATGCCCTTGGTCGGCTCGTCCAGAATGATGACCTGCGGCTGCGTGGCCAGCCATTTGGCGATCACGACCTTCTGCTGGTTGCCGCCCGACAGGTTGCCCACATCCTGATCCAGCGAGGCGGCCCGCAGGTCCAGCCGCTCCGAATACTCGCGCGCCAGTTTGAATTCCTCGGCCAGTTGCAGGAAACCATTGCGCGAGGTGCGGCCCAGCGACGGCAGGGTGATGTTCTGAAAAATCGGCAGGCCGATGATGGCCCCCTGCTTGCCGCGGTCTTCGGGGACATAGACGATCCCGTTGGCGACCGCGTCGGCGGGCGAGCGGATCACACGGATCTTGCCGTTCATCTTGCACACGCCCTTGCTGGGTCTGGTGATTCCGAACAACGACTGCATGAATTCCGACCGGCCCGCGCCGACCAGGCCATAAAAACCAAGGATTTCGCCACGGTGGAGGCGGAAGCCGATATCCGCGAATTCGGTCGGGTGGTCATAGCCCACGACCTGAAGGACTTCTTCGGCAACGGTCGGTCTGCGGGCGGGAAAAATGTGATCGACCGCGCGACCGACCATCATCTTGACCAGCGCATCCTCGTCGATGTCGGCGATCTCACCGTCGGCCACGAAGGCCCCGTCGCGGAAGACGGTGTAGCGGTCTGCAATGCGAAAAATCTCGTCGAACTTGTGGCTGATGAACAGGATCGCCTTGCCTTGCGCCTTCAGCGTCTCGACCAGCTCGTACAACTCCTCGATTTCCTTGTGCGACAGGGCTGCCGTCGGTTCGTCCATGATGACGACGCGGGCATCCACCGACAGGGCGCGGGCAATGGCGACAAGGTGCTTGTTTGCGATGCCAAGCTCGCGCAGCGGCGTATGTGTGCCGAAGGGCGCGCCGATCTCGTCCAGCAACCGGGCGGCGGCGCGGTGCATCTCGGCCCGGTCGATCAGGCCCATTCGAGTGCGCGGCGCGTGGCCGATGAAGATGTTCTCCGCCACCGAAAGCTCGTCGAACAGGACGGTTTCCTGATGGATCGCCGTGATCCCGGACGCGGCGGCATCGTTCGGCGTGGTTAAGTCGACCGGGTTTCCGTCGATACGGATGGTGCCACCATCGGGACGATAGATGCCGGTCAGGATCTTGACGGTCGTGGACTTTCCGGCCCCGTTTTCCCCGACCAGAGCGGTGACCTGACCCGGATAAAGATCGAGCCGCACCTGATCCAGCGCCTTGACGCCCGGAAATATCTTGGTGATGGCGTCCATCGATACGACGGGCGATCCAGACTCTGTCATTGTGACACTCTCACATGTGGGGGTGGCCGGGGCTCGGCCCGGCGCGGAAGCATGCGCCGGACCGAAGCAAGCTCAGAAGATCGACTTGAACTCTTCGATGTTGCTGGCGTCATAGACGAAGGGGTCGGCCATCGCGCCCTCGGTATTCTCGTCCAGGGTCAGCGTGCCCATGCGGCCCATCGGGATTTCCGCGCCGGGGGCCGCTTCCACACCGTTCTGGCTCAACTCATAGGCCAGCATCGTTGCGGAATAGCCAAGGTCGATCGGGTTCCAGATCGCGAAGGATTTCGACGCGCCGCTCTCGATGGCACCTGCCATTTCGGACGGCAGGCCAAGACCGGTCACGTTGACCTGCCCCACTTTTCCGGCGTCGACCACGGCCTGCGCGGCGGCAACGATACCGACCGAGGTCGGCGCGATGATCGCGTCGAGGTCCGGATAGGACTGCATCAGGCCCGTCGCCTCGCGGTAAGACTTGTCGGCCAGATCGTCGCCATAGACGGTCGCGACCACTTCGATGCCGGGATAATCGCCCATGACCTTGTTCATCTCCTCGATCCAGGTGTTCTGGTTCGTGGAAGTCGTCGTCGCCGACAGCAGCGCGACCTCACCCCCGTCGGGCAGCTGGTCGGCGGCCAGCTTGATGATCATGTTGCCGATCAGCGGGTTGGACGATGGGTTGAGGTGCAGTTGACGGCCTTCGGCGGCTACGCCGCTGTCCCAGCTGATCACCGTGATGCCGCGCTGCATTGCGCGCTTCAGCGCAGGCACAAGGGCATCGGTGTCATTCGCCGAAATCGCGATGGCATCGACGTTCTGCGCGATCAGGGCGTTGATCACCTCGATCTGGCCTTCGGCGGTGGTGTCGGTCGGGCCGGTATAGATGATCTCGACATTGCCAAGCTCGGCCGCGGCCTCCTCCGCACCCTTGGCGGCAGCCTCGAAAAAGCCGATGCCCAACGCCTTGACGACCAACGCGATGCGGACATCCTCCTGCGCGAAGGCGGGACTGGTCAGCAGCGCCGTCGCGGCGACCGCCGTCGTCAGAAATTTACGAAATACACTCATGGTTTCCTCCCTGGAGCGATGAAGTTATCAGGCTGGCAAACGCGCCACCCCGTCTTTCTGCGCCGCGCCACCGGGCACGACGATCAGAGTCACATCCGCAGATTCCAGCATCGCCGCCGTGCGGTCGTCGATGCCGTCGTCCGTGATGATGGTGTCGATCCGTTCAAGCGGGCACAGCACCAGGCTGGAGCGGTTGGCGAACTTGCTGCTGTCGACCAGCACGATCAACTCGTCGGCCTGCCCGATCAGCTTCTGTTCCGCCTGGATCAACAGCGGATCCTGTTCCATCAGGCCCAGCGGCCCGATGCCCTGCGCTCCCATGAACATGCGGCGCGCATAGAAATTACGGGTCACGTCGTTGTCGAAGGGCGACAGGATGATGTTCTGCTCGCGGTAGATGATGCCGCCGGGCAGCATCACCGTGTTGCGTGTGTTCTTGAGCAGGTGTTCCGCAATCGGGAACGAATTGGTGAAGACCTGCATCCGGCGCGTAGCCAGCGGATGCACCATCTGAAATGTCGTCGTGCCGCCGTTGATGATGATCGCGTCACCGTCTTCGCACAACTCGACCGCAGCGGCGGCGATGGCCTGCTTTTCGGCGTTGTTCATCGTCTCGTTGACGGAAAACGGCCGCCCGGCCAGTCCGACGAAGGGCGTCGTGGTCCGCGCTTCGGCCCCGCCGCGCACCCGCCGCAGCCGTTTCTGTTCATCCAGCGTGTTGATGTCGCGCCGGATCGTCGCCTCGGACGCGCCGGTCAGGCTGCAGAGATCGACCACTGTCACCAGTGACCGGTCCTGAACGGCGGACAGGATGACGCGATGACGGTCTTTCTCGTGCATGGATGACCCCTTTTGCTGCTTTCAAAGTGAAGCGAGTCGCCATTCTCTGTCAATCATTTTTATTCACGTTCAGTCATTCTGCATTGCAGCATGATTGAATGTGATCGTTTATGATTGACTTGGGCGCACCTGCCGGTCAGCTTGGCATCGATCGAATTCCATGCCCCGGTCGCCTACGGAGACAATGATGAGCCCGCCCAAATCCGCACAACACCTTGAAAACAAATGGGATGCGTCCCGCGCGAAGGATATGAGCGAGCCAGAGAAGCTGCTCTATCGGTCCAACCTCCTGGGGTCCGACAAGAGAATCACCAACTACGGCGGCGGGAATACGTCGGCCAAGGTCCTGCAGAAAGATCCGCTGACGGGTGAAACCGTCGAGGTCCTCTGGGTCAAAGGCTCCGGGGGCGACGTCGGCTCCATTGCCATGGACGGCTTTTCGACGCTCTACATGGACAAGCTGAATGCCCTGCGCGGCCTCTATCGCGGCGTCGAATACGAAGACGAGATGGTCGCCTACCTGCCCCATTGCACCTTCAACCTGAACCCCCGCGCGGCCAGCATCGACACGCCGCTGCACGCCTATGTCCCGGCCAGGCACGTCGATCACATGCACCCCGACGCCATTATCGCCATCGCGGCGGCCAGGGACAGCAAAGCCCTGACGCAACAGATCTTCGGCGACACCATCGGCTGGTTGCCGTGGAAAAAGCCGGGATACGAGCTAGGCCTGTGGCTGTCCGACTTCTGTGCCAGGAACCCGGACGCCAGGGGCGTCGTGCTGGAAAGCCACGGGTTGTTCACCTGGGCCGATGACGCGCGGGACTGCTACGACCTGACGCTGGACATCATCCAGACAGCCATGGACTGGTTCGCGGAACAGACCGCAGGCAAAGACGCCTTCGGGGGGGCCAGGCATCAAAGCCTGCCCGCCGATCAGCGTCGCGCCGCCGCGTCCCGCCTGATGCCCGCGATCCGGGGCATGGTGTCGGGTCAGCAGCATATGGTCGGGCATTTCACCGACAGCGACGCGGTGCTGGAGTTCGTGAACGCCAACGAGATGGAGCGTCTGGCCGCGCTGGGCACGTCCTGCCCCGACCATTTCCTGCGCACCAAGATCCGCCCGCTGGTCGTCGATTTCGACCCGGCGAAACCGGACATTGACGCTACTCTGGCCGGGTTGGCAGACGCCATTTCCGACTACCGCGAGGACTACAGGGCCTATTACGAACGGTGCAAACACGACGATAGCCCGGCCCTTCGCGATCCCAATGCCGTCGTCTATCTGGTGCCTGGCGTCGGCATGATCACCTTCGCGAAAGACAAGGCGACGGCGCGCATTTCCGGCGAGTTCTACGTCAATGCGATCAACGTGATGCGCGGGGCGGATGCGGTGTCCGAATATCGGGGCCTGCCCGAGCAGGAAGCCTTCGACATCGAATACTGGTTGCTCGAGGAGGCGAAGCTGCAACGGATGCCTGCCCCCAAATCCATGGCCGGGCGCGTGGCGCTGGTCACCGGCGGCGCGGGCGGTATCGGGTCGGCCACGGCGGAACGGTATCTGCGCGAAGGCGCCTGCGTCATGCTGGCCGATATCGACGAGACGGCACTGGCCGAGACGGCGGAAAACCTGAGCGCCCGCTATTCCGCCGACGTGGTGCGCACCGTCACCATGAACGTCACCGACGAGGCGGCTGTCGTCAGTGCCTGTTCCAACATCGCGGCGGAGTTCGGCGGGGTCGACATCCTGGTGTCCAACGCGGGCATCGCCAGTTCCGCCCCGGTCGAGGAAACGACGCTGGACCTGTGGAACAGGAACATGGCGATCCTGTCGACCGGGTATTTCCTCGTCAGCCGCGAGGCGTTCAAGCTGTTCCGGGTGCAGGACATGGGCGGTGCGATCGTCTTCGTCGCGTCCAAGAACGGCCTTGCCGCCTCGCCAAATGCCTCCGCCTATTGCACGGCCAAGGCGTCGGAAATCCATCTCGCCCGCTGTCTTGCCCTCGAAGGCGCGCCGATGGGCGTGCGGGTGAACGTGGTGAACCCGGATGCCGTTCTGAAAGGGTCGAAGATCTGGCAGGGCGAATGGCTGGATCAGCGCGCCGGGACCTATGGCACCGACAAGGACGGGCTGGAAGCGATGTATCGCGACCGCTCCCTGCTCAAGCGTTCGGTGCTGCCGGACGACATTGCCGAGGCGGCTTATTTCCTGGCCTCCGACCTGTCGGCCAAATCGACCGGAAACATCATCAACGTGGACGCAGGCAACGTTCAGGCCTTCACCCGATAAAGGACGCCCTCATGATCGAACCGGACATCATCGAGCAGACCAACGACAAGGCCGCCGCGTCGCTCCGGGCGGATTATGACGCTTTGGGCGAACATCTGGACCGACGCGGCATCGACATCGCGACCGTCAAGCACAAGGTCGCCTCCTATGGCATCGCCGTGCCCAGTTGGGGTGTGGGAACCGGCGGCACCCGCTTCGCCCGTTTCCCCGGCGCGGGCGAGCCGCGCGATGTGTTCGACAAGCTGGACGACTGCGCCGTCATCCATCGCCTGACTGCGGCCACGCCCTCGGTTTCTCTGCATATCCCATGGGACGCGCAACCGGCGGCCGATCTGAACAGCAAGGCCGAGGAAGTCGGACTGGCGTTCGACGCGATGAACTCCAACACCTTTCAGGATCAGCCGGATCAGGCGCACAGCTACAAGTTCGGCTCCCTCTCGCACACCGATGCCGCCACGCGGCGACAGGCCGTCGATCACAACATCGCCTGTATCGAACTGGGCCGACAGATCGGATCGAAGGCGCTGACGATCTGGGTCGGCGACGGGTCGAACTTTCCCGGCCAGACCAACTTCACCCGCCAGTTCGGGCGGTATCTGGATGCCGCTGCGCAGGTCTACGATGCCCTGCCCGACGACTGGACCCTGCTGTCCGAACACAAGATGTACGAGCCCGCGTTCTATTCGACCGTCGTGCAGGACTGGGGCACCAACCTGCTGATCGCGCAGCAGTTGGGCGACAAGGCGAAGTGCCTCGTCGACCTTGGCCACCATGCGCCGAACGTCAATATCGAGATGATCGTCGCGCGGCTGACGCAGTTCGGCAAGCTGGGCGGGTTTCACTTCAACGACAGCAAATACGGCGACGACGATCTCGATACCGGCAGCATCGACCCCTATCGGCTGTTCCTTGTGTTCAACGAACTGGTCGAGGCCGAAGCCGATCCGGACTTCGACCCGATGCACATGCTGGACCAAAGCCACAACGTGACGGACCCGATCGAAAGCCTGATGATCTCCGCTACCGAAGTGCAGCGCGCCTACGCGCAGGCGCTATTGGTCGATCGTGCTGCACTGGCCGGTTTTCAGGACGACAACGACGCCCTGATGGCCACGACGACGCTCAAGCGCGGCTTCCGGACGGATGTCGAACCGATCCTGGCCATGGCACGGCTCGAGGCCGGGGCCGCGATTGATCCGGTTACGACCTATCGCGCCTCGGGCTATCGTGCGCGTGTCGCGAATGAACGCCCTGCGGTGAGCGGTGCAGGCGGGGGCATCGTCTGACGTCCGCCTGACGCCCGCCTGACGCCCAACTCATGCTCGACGGCTGAATGACGGTCCATGGCGCTCGATTGCGGATCACGGTGGCACGCCGGACGGGTTGCGCTTCAGGCCACAACCCCGGCGCCTCACTCCACCCGGCAATCCAGCGCCATGTTAACCAGTGCGATATCCCCGATTGCCGTGCCGGGGCGAACCTTGCAGCCCGTCACCTCCTGCGTGGCCTGAACGGCTGACTGGATCACCTGTGTCAGACCGGGACGCCATGCCGGATTGGTGCGTGTGGCCTGCGCGGATTCCAGATTCCAGTTCACCCGAAAATCGTGCCCGCCCGCGCTGGCCGTCCCGGTGCGGTTCAACCCGTCCAGCGGATGCGCCACGTTGCAGGCCGTCAGGACAAGCGGAAATATAAGCGGAAGAAATCTGACACGCATGGCCCGACCTGACACTGCTTTGGTTAACGGTGTCTTAACGCATACGTATCATGCAGCGTATGACGCGGGTAATACGTTCGTAATACAGCGATAATACCTACGTTTTGCACCGATCTGTCCGCCCTGCGCGTCCACCTTGACGCGAGCGCGGGTTCACCGGATTGTCCCCAGAACCGAAGCCGGAGGCTTGCTGATGACCGATCCCGATACCGACCGCCACAATGCGAAGATGGCCAAGAAGAAAGCCGCGCGCGACAAGATCATGGCAACCAAGACCGACGAGAAAGGCCTGGTGATCGTCCATACCGGCAAGGGCAAGGGCAAGTCGTCGTCGGCCTTCGGCATGATCTTCCGCTGCATCGCCCACGACATGCCCTGCGCCGTCGTGCAGTTCATCAAGGGCGGCATGGGCACCGGCGAACGTGACCTGATCATTAACAATTTCAGCGATTTGTGCGATTTTCACACGATGGGCGAAGGCTTCACCTGGGAGACGCAGGACAAGTCACGCGACATCGAAATGGCACAAGCGGCCTGGGCCAAGGCGAAGGAGCTGATTGCCGATCCGGGCAATCGCATGGTGCTTCTGGACGAGATCAATATCGCGATACGCTACGACTATGTCGACGTGGCCGAGGTGGTGGCGTTCCTGCGCGATCACAAGCCGCCGATGACCCATGTCGTGCTGACCGGGCGCAATGCGAAAGAAGAGCTGATCGAAATGGCCGATCTGGTCACCGAGATGGAGCTGGTCAAACACCCCTTCCGCTCCGGCGTGAAAGCCCAGGCCGGCGTCGAGTTCTAGATCCGAACGCTGCTTCGCCAGGGTCCAATCAAGGTTGAAACAGCATTGTTGGCAAATACTTGCGCGCCCCAGCACCCTTAACATAATGCTCAAATCTGACAGGCCAGATCCTCACGCATGACCGAACCGACGCCCCGCGTGACCCTCGACTGGCAGGTCCCGCCCCGCGACTTCTTCTTCGCGCCGGGCGTGGACGACGGGTTGTGGACCGTGGGTCCGCTGCCACAGATGTGGGACAAGCGACCCAAGGGGCGCATCGCCGCCGCCTCGGTCAGCGAATTCGCCAGGTTCGAGAGGCCGATCGAAAGCCATATCGAAACACATTTCCGCCGCCGTTCCTTCAGGTCGGGCCTCGTGTTTCAGACCGTCCCCGTCGTGTTGGAGGGGCTGCGAACGGAAGGACATTATCTGGCCGTCCACGATCGCTATCTTATGACCGGAGCGGCGGGGACACGGCTGCGCAATCGGTATCACTGGTATAACGAAGGCCTGCGTGACGCCGATGCCGAGACCGCTGAATACTTCGCCCGGCTTCAGGCCAAAGACCCCGTCCCTCCCGTCTGGGACGGCCCGACCGAGGGCCTGGATTTCGTCATCGACGCACGCAACGCCTTCAACTTCTACCACTTTTCGACTGAAACCCTGGGGCAGCTCTGCCTCGTCGACCATGATGGGTTCACAGGCCAGGTCTATATTCATTGCGACCGCCATGACGTGAAAGACTTCATCCGGGATTGGGTCGATCAGATGTTTCCGCGCCTTCTGGGGCGGGTGCATTTTCGGTCGGGCAGACACAGGTATGATCGCTGTCTGTCGACGCTGAATGCCCGGCATCTGTGGTATCAGAGCGGTCCGACCGTAATGGACGGCATCGACGCAGAGGCACCGGACACGCACTTTTGGAAAGGCCGTGATCCCGACCGCATGAGCCTGGCTGTGCTTGCCATGAACTCCTGCGATGGACTGCTCCTGCGACTGCGCAAGACGGCGCTGCACCTGATCGAGGGGGGCGAATGGGATCATTTGCCCCGACGCTTCTGGGTCGGTCGGAAATCGAACCGCGTGCGGCCGATGTGGGGCGAGGACGACCTGACCGACGCATTGGAAAACCGGGGCTTCAAGGTCATCTATTTCGAGGATTACAGCCCGCTGGAGCAGGTCGCCCTGATGGCCCGCGCCGAGGTGATGATGTCCTATCACGGGGCCGGTTTCGCCAACATGATGTTTGCCGGCCCCGACACCCATTGCATCGAAATCGGGACGTTGCAGACCTGTCTGTACCGCTGGCAGGATTTCATGCCGCATACCATCGTATCGGGCTGCCGCTATACCTCGCTGTTTGCGGATTTCAACGTCACCGATCCGGCGGAAGGCCCGGAAATCCGGTCCCGCCCGCTGAACGCCGTGCGTCTTGGGCCTGTCGGACAGGCGCGTGTGCTGGACTATGTCGATGCGATTCTGGGCGACGTGAGGATCGACGATGCCGGATGGCTGGCCCGCGTCGCGTCCTGTCTGGGCCGAACGGACGACAGGGTGGCGCTGGAGCGGTTGCTGGACGGGCATCCCAGGGCCGCGATGGCCGATCCCGACCTGATGATCCTGCGGGCGAACCTTTATCTTGCCGACGACGACGAGGCTCCGGCCCGTCTGCTTCTGGAGCGCGCATGGGAGGCGACGGGCGATCGGCCGTTTCTGCTGGAACGACTGATCCTTCTCTGTGACCGTGCCGGGGCGGATGCCCCCTGGGCCGCGCTGCACCGGGACCTGTATCCCAAGCGTGCCAATCTGCTGAACCGGAAACTGCGGCGACAGCGACGACGACGCGGCTAGGGCACATCCTCGCGATTCCACCCGGCATGCGGACACACAGCCCCGCGAACAATGCCCGCGACGGAAGGCGCATGCTCCTGCGTGTAACCCTCAGTACGATGATGGTTGGATCTGTATCCGACAAGTCACCGCCCCCCAAACCGAGGCCCGGCTCAGAACAGTCAGGCCTGCAATGAGGATTGAGCCATGCGGACCCTTGCGATGTTTGTGACTATGTCCGGCCTTGCCGTGCTGATCGGTATCGCAACATTCCAGACCTTCGGCCCGACCGACGCCGTGGAGCAACGGAACGTGCAATTCGGGCGCGGTTGAGAGGCCAGACTTTTGCCGGATATTGCCGTTTAAACTCTGCGCTTGATTATCAGGTGGATGACTATCCCGGTGGCCCCGCAAGCAGGTCCACCGGGATATGTCTTACAACGCGCTGTCGCAACGGGCGCAAACGCCGTCATGCCCGTGATGCCCAACATCTGGCAGGATCTTCCAGCACCGCTGACATTTGCCCCCCTCGGCCTGTGCGAAGCCGACGGCGACACCGGGCGTATCATCCAGCGTAAACGCATCGTCCTGCGCGGGTTCGGACGTGACGACGATGCCGCTGGTGATGCAGATGTCGTCGAAGGCCACATCCGACAGCAAAGCCGCCGTTTCCGCATCGACATGCACGATCGGCGCCGCTTCGAGCGACGCACCGATGATCTTGTCACGCCGCGCTTCTTCCAGCGCACCATTTACGACCCGGCGAACGGCACGGATGCGCGCCCATTTGGCAGCCAGCGCCTCATCGCGCCAACCCGGACGCGGCGCCGGAAAATCCTGCAGATGGACCGAAGAGCCGTCGCCCGGATGCACTTCCAGCCAGACTTCCTCCATCGTGAACGGCAGGATCGGCGCAAGCCACGTCGTCAAACGCTCGTGCAGCAGCGCCAGGACCGTGCGCGCCGACCGACGGCGCAGTGTGTCGCCGTCGCAATAGAGCGCATCCTTGCGGATATCGAAATAGAACGCCGACAGATCGACTGTTGCAAACTGGAAGATGATCTGGATGACAGCCGCGAAATCATGCGCGGAATAGGCGGCCCGGACCTGGTCATCAAGTTCCGAAAGGCGATGCAGGACCCAGCGCTCCAGTTCCGGCATTTCCAGCGGATCGGCGGGCGCATCGTCGGTCAGCGACCCCAGCAGGAAGCGCAGCGTGTTGCGCAGGCGACGATATCCATCCGCCACGCCCTTGAGGATTTCCGGCCCGATCCGGTGGTCGGCGGTGTAATCCACCTGCGCCACCCAAAGCCGCAGGATATCCGCGCCGTATTGTTCGACGATATCCTGTGGCGCGATGGTATTGCCGATGGACTTGGACATCTTCACGCCCTTGGCGTCCAGCGTGAAGCCGTGCGTGACGACAGACCGATAGGGTGCGCGCCCCATCGTGCCGCACGCCTGCAACATCGAGGAATGGAACCATCCGCGATGCTGATCCGTACCTTCCAGATAGACGTCGGCGATACCGTCCGCCGTACCGTCGGGCCGGTCGCGCAGAACGAAGGCGTGGGTCGAGCCGGAGTCGAACCAGACGTCCAGAATGTCGTCGACCTTCTGCCATTCGTCCGGATTGTAATCACTGCCCAGGAATCGCTCTTTCGCGCCGGGTTTGTACCAGGCATCCGCGCCCTCTTCCTCGAAGGCCTGGATGATCCGCAGATTGACGGTCTCGTCGCGAAGCAGGAAGTCGGGGTCGTCCGCCTTGGCCCCGACGCGCGTGAAACAGGTCAGCGGCACACCCCAGGCGCGCTGCCGCGACAAGACCCAGTCGGGCCGGTTCTCGATCATCGAAAACAGGCGGTTGCGACCGTTCTTCGGGGTCCATTCGACAAGTTCGTCGATCGACGTCAAGGCACGGCTGCGCACGGTCTCGCCATAGGTGTCCTGCCCGTCGCCGACCGGCTTGTCGATGGCGGCGAACCACTGCGGTCGGTTCAGGCGGATCACCGGCGCCTTCGACCGCCACGAATGCGCGTCGGAAATCGTGATCCGGGCGCGGGCCAGCAATGCGCCGACCTCCACCAACTTGTCGATGACGGCCTTGTTCGCGCCGCCAGGCTTGCCGTTCGGCTTCAGGATCGCCTCGCCGCCGAATAACGGCAGATCGGCGCGATACGACCCGTCAGCCTCGATGTTGAACGTCATCTTCAACCCGTGCTTCAACCCGATCTGATAGTCGTCATCGCCGTGGCTGGGCGCCGTGTGGACAAAGCCCGTGCCCGCGTCGTCGGTGACGTGATCGCCGGGGAACAGGGGCACGGCGTAGTCCCATTCGCCGTCCGCCCCCTCTGCCCCGCGCAGGGGGTGGGCGCAGATCAGCGCGGCAAGTTCATCGGTTGGCACGTCGCGCACCCGCGTCCACATGCCATCTTCCAGCCGCGCAGCCGTCAGCGTGGCCTCGGCCAGCGCGTCGGCCAGCAGATAGCGGTCGCCGACATTCGCCCAGCTTTCGTCCGGCGTGCCGGTCACCTCATAGAGACCGTAGGAGATGCCGGGACCGAAGCTGATCGCGCGGTTCTGCGGCAGGGTCCAGGGCGTGGTGGTCCAGATGACCACTTTGGCACCGAGGAGTTCCTTAGCCGATGCAATATCAGGAAATTCCAAGTGCGTATCGCCAATTGCGTATGGTCCGTCATCGACTGCCAGCGTCACCTCAAACCCCACCCAGACCGCATCCACCTGCCGGTCGTGATACTCGACCTCGGCCTCGGCCAGCGCGGTCTTCTCCACCGGCGACCACATCACCGGCTTCGACCCCTGATAGACCAGGCCGTTCATCAGGAACTTCTGGAACTCCGCCGCGATCACCGCCTCGGCGTGGAAATCCATCGTCAGATACGGATCGGCCCAGTTGCCGGTGATGCCCAGCCGCTTGAACTCCTCGCGCTGGATGTCGACCCAACCGGCGGCGAACTCGCGACATTCCTGACGGAACTCCACCAGATCGACGGCATCCTTGTCGCGGCCCTTCTTGCGATAGGCCTCCTCGACCTTCCATTCGATCGGCAGCCCGTGACAATCCCAACCGGGCACGTATCGCGCGTCGAAACCCATCATCTGATGCGACCGGACGACCATGTCCTTCAGCGTCTTGTTCAGCGCGTGCCCGATATGCAGGTGCCCGTTCGCATAGGGCGGTCCGTCGTGCAGGATATAGGCATCGCGGCCCTGTTTTTCACGCAAGCGGTCATAGACGCCGATCTCGGCCCAACGGGCCAGCCACTCCGGCTCGCGCTTGGGCAGGCCCGCCCGCATCGGAAAATCGGTGACCGGCAGATTCAGTGTGGATTTGTAGTCGGTGGCTTCGGCGCTCATCGGGGGCGTCCTTCGGATCGGAATTGCATCAAGGTCGGTGCGGATCGGTCGGCACCTTGGCCCGGCCGCCCCTGTCGTCAGGGCGCCGGGGGACTAATTCGCGCTGGTTTCAGAACTCGTTCCGTCATCGCGCGCGTTATAGGCACCGGCGCGAGGGAACGGCAAGCGGGCCGGGTGTCGTCAAAGACCGGATTCGCAGGCACCGGACGCCCTGGACCGGTCGCTGCCGCCAGACTGGCGCGGAACAGACCCGGAGCGGTCGTTTCACACCGGACGATGACACGGTCGCGCGGGGAATCATGCCTTAACGCAAAGTTCATCATTTCGATGCAGGGTGACAGGCGGAGGAAATGCCATGTCCCTGTCCCTGCTGATCGCCTTTCTCGGCACCGCCGCTCTGGTTCTGGTGCCGCTGTGCCTGCCCCGTCCGCGTAAATCGCCCGTTCGCAAACACTGATCCGATTGCATTAAGGGGGCGGACCCTGCCCGCCACCCCGAGGTGCGTCGGAAGGCAACCCTTGCACCGGGCTCGCCGGTGCTGATGTCGTGCCCCCTGCCCAGCGATACAGCCATGCCAGCCCGCCCATCGCCGTTGCCAGTGCAATCAGCGCGCCGACCCGCAACAACCCGTCAAGGGACCAGACGTCGATCAGGAAAACCTTGAGCATCGTCACCGCCAATACCGCCGTCCCCGCGCGCCGCCACAGATCGGACCGTCTGGCCACGCCCTGATAGAACAGGGCCGCGCCAAGAATCAGGAGCGCAATCGTGTAGGTTGTGGTCTCCGGCTGCATTGCACCTTTCCAGATGCTCATCCGGTCGGCTCCCTGCCAGAAATGCCGGATCGTCAGCACGGCCCAGACCCCTGCCAGCACGCATCCGGTCGCAGCGGCCATCAGGGTCCATGCCCGCGACAATCGCAGATGCGCCATTCGCCACCATACCGCCAGCAGCAGAAGCGCAGGCAGCAGATAGCCGGGAATCAAGGTGTTGAGGACCGGCCAACCGGCGATGCTGTTCACCCCGGGGAAGGTGAACAACGGGTTGCCGAAGGTCAGCCCCGCAACAAGCGCCAGCCCGGCAATGCCGCCGAACGCCGCCGTCAGACCAAGACGCAGCCACGGCATCCGACCGCCCCGCGCCCAGACCTCGAACTGCGCCCAGGCCAGGATCAGCCAGATCAGCGCCGTCAGCCCGGCCCGCAGATGCCACGGGTCCGCCCCCCACTGCGCCAGCGCCCGCCACAACAGGATCGACGCGGTATATCCGATCGCAGCCAGTGCAGCCGATTCCGCCACCGCAAGGGGTTCGGGGCGACCCTTTGCGGGGTCCGCCTGCCGCAGCCACAATGCGGCAAGACCGAACCCGGCCGCAGATCCGACCATCGACAGAAGCGCAGGCAGGATCGGTGTCTCCAGATGCCACTCCAATCCTGGCACTCCCATCAGGCGCCAGAACGTGAATGGCGCGGCCAGAACCACGAACCACGACAGCAGCGGCAGGTTGAACCGCCGGTCCAGCCAAGCGGCCCCCGCAGCGATCAACGCAACCGAAGCGGTCAGCGCAGCCTCGCCCGCGACCTGCCCCAGCGCATAGGCAATCAACGTTACCGCGACCAGCGCGGCCAACGACGGGCGCAGGCGGTCTTCTCCGTCCATCGACGCCCAGACCCCCGCCGCCAAAGTCAACCCTGCCGCCACAGCCAGCGCGTGCAACGCCCAGACATAAGCCCCCATCATGCTGGGGGCGGCCCATGCCAGATGCAGGGCCAACCCTGTGGCAGGCGCAATCAGCACCGTCGCCAAGGCCCAGCCCAGCCGGTGCGTGACCGTGTCCCGTAAGCTGCGGAGCAATGCCGCAAACGACAATGCACCCCCCGCCAGCAAGGCCAGGGTGATCGCGGCGGCCCCGTCCGGCGCGGGCCATTCCGCGATGATCGCCAGCATGCCCAGCGCAGGGGCAAGCGCGGCGTCCTGCAGTCCCTCGGCCTTCTGCGCCCAAAGTGCGACCGCGACGAACAGCAGGACCTGCACGGCGATGGCGGGCCAAAGCGCCTCCGCCGCGCCCAGTACGGCAAGTGCCGCGGCAATGCTGACTGCGGCGAAGGCCAGCAGGTTCTCCAATGGCGCGCGATATCCCTTGCAGGCCGCCGTCAACACCATCGGTCCGGCGTGATCCGGTTGCAGACGCGCAATCGGAAGTGCCATCGCCGCCAGCGCCAACCCGGTGACGGCCATCAGATGCACGGTCACAGTATCCGGGTTGCCCAGGGCCAGCAGAGTCGAGGCGCCGAGCCCGATGGCAAGTGCCAGCCCGCTGACCCATCGCCCGCGCCAGCGCCGTACCGCGTCTATGGACAGGCCCATCACCGCCAGGATCAGGAAATAGCCGTGCAAGGGGCGCAGGTCGGCCCCGCGACCGCCGCCCACGACGAAGGGCGTCACTGCCCCGCCGATCAGGCCGACCGCCACCAGAAGCGGGCCGTGGAACCAGCCCAGCACGATGGCTCCCAGCGCGATCACCGACATCGCGCCCAGCGCCGCGCCCTGTCCGATCAGATCATACAGATGGTGCGCGCCCAGCACCGCACCGAACAGCGTCACGACGCCCGCGCCGGACAGGACGGACGGCAGATAAGCAGTCGCCACATCCTCTCCGTCGCCAAAACGTCGCCGGATCAGTTCGCCGCCCGCAATCAACCCCGTACCGAAGATCAGCGCCGCTATAACCCGCACAGGGGGCGGCAAAAGCCCCTGTTCCGCGCCGTATTGCACCAGAAATATCCCGGCCAACGCCAGCGACGCGGCGGCGACGGCATAGAACCAGTTCACCGACAGCCAGGCGATGGCCCGGTCGATCAGATTCGGACCGGATCGGATGGGACGCGGCGGATTGGCAGGCGAGGTCTGACTTATGAAGACCGGTGCGTCTGTGTCGTTCGGACCGGTGTCGGGCAACGGGATGACAGGCAACGGATCGTCCGTTTGCCCCGCCGCAGGACCCCATGGCGCTGCCTTTTCGACCGGTTTGGTTTCTGTCGCAGGCTGTGACGCAAAGGAGGCCGACCCGTCGTCGGTTGCGCGGGATACACCGCCGCGCATCTGTGCAATCTCCTGCTCGGCCGCGCGCAGACGACGCCCCAGGCCGAATACCCGGACCGTCAGGGCGATAATGGCAAGCGGCACCCCGACGACAAGCGCGATTGCCATAAAAACAAGCAAGGTTTCCATCATGTGTCCCGTCTGCCCGGTTTTGACAGGCAGCCTAGATCACGCGATGGGCAAGCGGGCAGTGAAACCGGCCAGCCGCGTCACAGACAAGGCGATAGTGGCGCAGAGGCCTCAGCCCGCCGCTGTCCGGTCGTTCATCCGCTGCTTCGCCATACGCCCCCAACCCCCAGTACAGGATGGCCGAACCTGCCCACCGAACCCGAAACCCGCCTTACCGATCCGTGGGAACGTTACCCTCCAAACATCAGCCTGTGGCGTCCTTCTGCCCGAACAATCCGGTCAGGGCGCGCCCGATCACGTCGGTGATCCGGGGCGGACGTTCGTGAACGAAGGGAAGCGGGCGGCAGACCTCCATCGCGGCCAGACCGACGCGCGCCGTCAGCGCCCCGTTCACGATGCCTTCGCCGAAGCGGCGCGACAGCTTGGACAATACGCCACCGCCTGCGACCGACTGGATCATGTCGTCGCCCACCGCCACCGCGCCCGTCGCCGCAAGATGCGTCAGCACCGTGCGGGCCAGACGCCAGGACCCCAGTGTCCCGCCCCGTCCGCCATAGATCAGCGCGATGCGGCGGATCATCCGCAGGTTCGACGTCAAGGCGGCCACCACATCGGCCAGCGCCAGCGGCACGATCGCCGTGACCATCGCGACCTGCCGGGCCGCCGCTTCGACCTCACGGGTGGCGGCGGCGTCCAGCGGGCCCAGCAGGCTGCGTTCGGTCAGGGCAAGCATCGCATCCGCGTCGAAGACATCGCCGGTGCGCGCGGCCAGATCCTCGCGGCCCCAGCGCGTATCGGGACGACCCGCATAAAACGCGCCCAGCCGTTCCGATAGTCTGCGTGCGCTCGTCAGATCGGTGACGGCGGCGGCGTCACGATGAAATCCGTCGATGCGCTTCAGCCGCGACAAGGCCACCAGTTCACGCAATGCAATGGCAAGGCAGACCGCAACGAAGGCCCCGACCAGCGCCAGCGCGACCCAGCCCAGAACCGGGTTCGACGCAATCAGGCCGGTCACGAAATTCCACGCGGCCAGCGACATCGCAAACGTCAGCAGTGCGCCCAGCGTAGCGAAAAACCATCGTGCCAGACCGCTTTGCCGCCGCGTCGCCAGGATCGCCAGCGTCTGCATTGCACGTCCCGAGGCGGGCGGCGCACCGTCGTCGTCGGGCACCGGCGGGGCCGAGGCGGGGTCCAATCCGGTGGCGGTCGTGGCCAGCCGCACCGCTCCGGCGCGCGTTTCCTCGGCGGGCCGCGCTTCATCCTCGATATCGAACAGAACGGCTCGGCGCGGCGGGTCTCGGTCACTCATGGATCAGCCCTCGTTGTCGGTCGAAACCTATGATCGCCCACTTGATTTGCAATTGCCGTCACAACCGGTCGGACAGCAGGAACTCCGCCGCCCGGTCCAGCCGGATATGCGGCGGTCCTTCTCCGGGCCGCAGCGTCAGGGGCGCGGGCGCGAACTCCATCAGGTCGTATTCGCCGTCCAGCCAACTCTCCGCTCCTTGCCGCGCGGGTGTCAGAACATGCGCCGGATCTGCGGGCATCTCGCCCGGATACAGTGCTGCCTCGCGCCCCGGTGTGCCGTCTGTCCCCATCAGACGCCCGCGCACCACGGGCAGATCGTGTCCCTGATGTTCGCGCATTTCCTCGACCGTGGCGCGCAGCGCGGCCATCGAAATCGCCTTGGTCTGCGCGCCCGCAAAATCGGCGCGGGACTTGGCGTCGCGGACCATCGCTTCGGTCAGTGCGGTCAAACGCGCGTGTTGCGTGTGGTGCAGATGATCGGCCTTGGTCGCCGCGAACAGCAACCGGTCCACCCGACGCGCCCCCAGAAGCGACAGCAGCCAACCAATCGCGCCGGGCCGGAACGCAGTCAGGATGTCGGTCATCGTAGCGCGCATTTCCTCCAGTGCACGGGGTCCGCGCCGCAAGGCGCCCAGCACGTCAAGCAAAACGACCTGCCGATCCAGCCGTGCGAAATGATCGCGGAAAAACGGACGCACGACCTGGGATTTATAGGCCTCGAACCGCCGCTCCATTTCGCGGCGCAGGCTGCCACGCGGCGCATCGCCGGGGGGAAGCGGGGCAAAGGTCAGCGCGGGCGATCCCTCCAGTTCTCCGGGCAGGAGAAACCGCCCCGGCGTCAGATCGTAAGCCCCGGCTAACCGCGCGGCGTGCAAAGCGGCGGTATAGGCACGGGCCAGTGTCTGCGCCTCCGTCTCTATCAGTTTGGCGGTGGGATCGATGGTCTGCATCGCCGCCGCGTAATCGCCTGCGTTCCAGGACGACAGCCGCGCCAGCGCAGCGGCGGACCATGCGTCATACGTCTTGTCCATCAACCCAAGGTCCAGCAGCCATTCGCCTGGATAATCCACGATATCCAGATGCACCGTGCGCGTTCCGCGCAGTCCAGCCAGCATGCCGGCGGGCCGCACCTTCAAGGACAGGCGCAGTTCCGACACGGCGCGGGTGCCGTCGGGCCAATGCGGCGTGCGCGACGTCAGCGCGGCCAGATGGCTCTCGTAGTCGAAGCGCGGCACGGTGTCGTCGGGCTGCGGTTGCAGGAAGGCCGTCTCAATCCGGGAACCGGTCGAAAATCCGGGCATCCGGCCCCGGTCGATCAGGTTCGCCACCAGCGACGTGATGAACACGGTCTTGCCCGCCCGGCTCAGACCCGTGACGCCCAGCCGCAGCGTCGGGTCGAATACGTCGGTCACCGAGGACGCCACGTCCCCCACCCCGCGCGTCACTGCATCCGCCAGCCGTCCGATCACCATCCGCGCACCCCTTTGTCGTCGGCAAAGATAGGGCCGCAGAAGGCCGAGGGAAAGGCGCGGTCGAAAACCTGACCAGTTGGCCTTGCCGCGAATGGCATTCCGACAACGTCCGACGGGGATCGGACGTGGATCACCCCCATATCCGACGTGAAGCGGATATGACCAAATCATCCGGATTGGTAAGGTATCAGGACCGATCCGCGTAAATGAAACGTTAACCCGGCATCTTGCCCTTGCCCCGTTCCCCGCCCTATCTGCGCCCATGCCCCGATATGCCTTTCGCATCGAATACGACGGTCGCCCCTTCGCCGGATGGCAGCGTCAGGACGGCCCCGCCTCGGTTCAGCAGACGGTCGAGGAGGCACTACGCGCGTTGGAGCCTGACATGGGCAGCATCGCCGCTGCGGGCCGCACCGATGCCGGTGTCCATGCCACGGGACAGGTCGCCCATGCCGATTTATCAAGGGATTGGGGTGCTTTCCGCCTGTCCGAGGCGCTGAACTGGCACCTGAAGCCCGCTCCCGTCGCGGTGACCGCGTGCACCCGTGTGGACGACGACTGGCACGCAAGGTTTTCGGCGCTCGAACGGCGCTATACCTTCCGCATCATCGCCCGTCGCGCGCCCCTGGCGCTGGACGCAGGCCATGCCTGGCGCGTTATCGGCCCGTTGGATGTCGACGCCATGCGCGCGGGCGCGACGCGTCTGATCGGACATCACGACTTCACCACGTTCCGCGCGTCGATCTGCCAGGCGAAATCGCCGGTCAAAACCCTCGACGAGATTACCTTGACCGAGTCGCCCTACCCCGGTGGCCAGGATATACGCATTCACCTGCGTGCCCGCAGCTTTCTGCACAATCAGGTTCGTTCCATCGCCGGAACACTGGAGCGCGTCGGCGCAGGCGCCTGGTCTCCGGATCGCGTGGCCGAAGCATTGGAGGCCCGTGACCGCGCCGCGTGTGGGCCGGTCTCGCCGCCTGACGGGCTGGTTCTCACGGGTGTGGGCTATCCGAACGATCCATTTGCGGATTGAGCCCACCTCCTGAATTGGTTAAAAAGCCTTACCAATTTTCGGAGCCCCGACATGCCCCCCGTCATTACCGACATCGAAGACCTGCACAGGCTCTACCGCCGCCGCGTCCCCAGGATGTTCTACGACTACTGCCAGTCCGGCAGCTGGACCGAGCAGACCTATCGCGAGAACGAAACCGACTTCGACCTTATTCGGTTGCGCCAACGTGTTGCAGTCGACATGGAGGGCCGGTCGGTCCGGTCCAAGATGATCGGGCGCGAGGTCGCGATGCCGGTGGCGCTGGCGCCGGTCGGTCTGACGGGGATGCAACACGCGGACGGCGAAATCCTTGCCGCGAAGGCCGCCGAAGCGATGGGGGTGCCGTTCACCCTTTCCACGATGTCGATCTGTTCGATCGAGGACGTGGCCCGGAATACGACCGCACCGTTCTGGTTTCAGCTCTATGTGATGCGGGACGAGGATTTCATCGACCGCCTGATCGAACGCGCGCAGGCCGCCGGGTGCGATGCTCTGGTCATAACGCTTGATCTGCAGATCATGGGTCAACGCCACAAGGACCTGAAAAACGGCCTTAGCGCCCCGCCCAAGCTGACGCCCACGTCCATCGCCAACATGATGACGAAGGTGCAGTGGGGTCTGGGGATGGCGCAAACCAAGCGCAGGTTCTTCGGCAATATCATCGGCCATGCCAAGGGGGTCGAGGACGCGTCGTCACTGTCGTCCTGGACGGCGGAGCAATTCGATCCCCGGCTGGATTGGGACAAGGTCCGGCGGCTGAAGGAGAAGTGGGGCGGCAAGGTCATCCTGAAGGGTATCCTCGACGCCGAGGATGCACGCATGGCGCTGGCTGTCGGAGCGGACGCCATCGTCGTGTCGAACCACGGCGGGCGGCAACTGGATGGCGCGCTGTCGTCGATCCGCATGTTGTCTGAAATAGTCGACGCCGTTGGCGACCAGATCGAGGTTCACATGGACGGCGGCATCCGGTCGGGGCAAGACGTGCTGAAGGCGATCGCGATGGGGGCCAAGGGCACCTATATCGGCCGGGCTTTCATCTATGGTCTGGGGGCCATGGGTCAGGCGGGTGTGACACGTGCACTGGAAGTGATCCGTCGCGAGTTGGACGTTACGATGGCGCTGTGTGGCGAGAAGGACATTCACAATGTCGGGCGGCACAACCTGTTGGTGCCCAGGGGATTCAGCGGCGAATGGGACCCTCGCGGACGAGACGGCTGAGCGGCCAGATCGCCGCCAGAAGAATCGCGACGCAGGCGAAAGCCCAGCGCAGGCCGAACGTCTGCGCACCAATCCCCATCAGGGCGGGCGCGATAAAGAAACCGATGAAACCGATCACGGCGACCCGCGCGATGACGGCGGTCCGTTGTGACGGCAGCGACAATCGACCCGCCAGGGCCAGACCCATCGGACCTATGACCGAGATACCAAGCCCCATCAGGCCGAACCCGATATAGGCAACGAACGGCGTCGGAGCGGCGGCGGCGATCAATACCCCGGCAACAGCCAGCGCTGTGGCGATACGGATAACGCCGATCTCGGAAAGGCGCGCGGCGACGGCCTGCCCCGAGAAACGGCCCACGGCCATCGTCAGGCCCAGCATCGCCGGGCCGAATGCGCCTTCGGCAGCGCCACCCAGAAGGGTGCGTTCGATATGCAGGGCCGACCAGCTTTCGACCGTCGCCTCGGCCATGAAACCGATCAGCACGATCGCCCCGCACAGCGCCACCAATCCCAATGGAAGGCGCGGGACGGGACCGTTGCCGACGTCCCGAACCGCGACCTGCATCATCTGGAACGGCGCGGTCGCCAGAACCAGCATCGCTATCGCCGGAAAGATCGCGCCCGGTCCCCAGCCCGCCTCGCGCATGGCACCGGTCAGCAGGGCCGAGACGGCGTAGGCCACAGAAAACATAGCATGGTTCACGTTCATCAGGCTGCGGCTTGTTCGCGTCTCGATCTCGGAGACGCGGGCATTCATCACCACGTCGGTCAGGCCCGATGTCGCACCAAGGATCATCAGGATCACGAAGAACAACGGCACTGTATAGGCCACGGCTGGCAGCATTGACGCCACCGCCAATATCACCGTGCCAGCCGGCAGCGCCCAACGTCCCATCCTTCGGTCCCAGCGCGGCGCGATATAGAGCGTGGTGGACAACCCGATGGCCGTGCCCAGCAACAGGAGCCCGAAGGAGGCGTCATCCACGCCGATCCGTGCCTTCAGCACTGGGGCCATGGCCGCGATGCAGCCCCAGGTCAGACCGACGGCCATGAAAGCGGCAACCGGCGCGCGGCTGAGGCGAAGGGCAGAGAGGATCGACATGGGCGGCAGGTGGTCCGTTCGTTCGGTTGAAAGCGGCGGGCCATCTGCCAGTTTCTCTTGGCGAAAATATCCCGGAGGAGCCGAAGGCCGGGGCTGGCCCCCGCCGGATCTAGCCGTGATCCTTCATCAGGCGGGCCTTCTGCCGCTGCCAGTCGCGCTTGGCCGCGGTTTCGCGCTTGTCGTGGTTCTTCTTGCCCTTGCCGACGCCGATCTTCAGCTTCACCATGCCCCGATGGCTGAAATACATCACCAGTGGAACCAGCGTGTAGCCCTCGCGCGCCGTGGCATTCCAAAGCTTCGACATCTCGCGGGAGCGGACCAGCAGCTTGCGGCGGCGACGCTCTTCATGGCCGAAGGTCTTGGCCTGTGCATAGGGCGCGATATAGCCATTCACCAACCATAACTCGCCCTCTTTCACCTCGGCATAGGATTCGGCGATGTTCGCCCCGCCCTGCCGCAGCGACTTGACCTCGGACCCCTCCAGCATGATGCCGCATTCGATATCGTCCTCGATCGCGTAATCGTAGCGGGCCCGCCGGTTCTCGGCGATTACCTTGTAGTTCTTGTCTTTGTCATCCTTGGCCATGTTGTGCCACTTAGGCCTGTGCAGCCGCCCTGTCCACGGGGGAGAAGCGACGCGACAGGAAGTTCCAACCGACCGCGACCGGCGTCATCGCGCCAGCCGCTAAACCAGCGCCTGCAACCCTGCGCCCGCCACGACCCAGCCGCTCGACGATGCACCACCAGGCCCGGCACAAGGCCCCTGGGCAGGCCCTATATCGTCTCGGTCAATTCAGCAGACCGGCGTGGCGCATGGCCTCGGCGATTCGGGTTCTGGTGCCTTCGGTGGCAGGCGTGATGGGCAGGCGGACCTCGTCCGAACATTTGCCCAGCATCGCCAATGCGGTCTTGGCCCCGACGACGCCCGGTTCAGCGAAAATGGCCTGATGCAGCGGCATCAGCCGGTCCTGAATGTCCAGCGCAGTGGCATAATCGCCCGCGAACGTCGCCTCGTGCAATTGCGACAGCAAGCGCGGCGCGACATTGCAGGTCACCGAAATGCATCCCACCCCGCCCTGCGCGTTGAAGCCGTGCGCCGTCGCATCCTCGCCCGAAAGCTGGATGAAGTCCTTGCCACAGGTAATTCGCTGCGCCGAAACGCGGGCCAGATCGCCCGTCGCATCCTTGACGCCGACGATATTCGGCAACTTCGCCAGTTCGCCCATTGTCGCGGGCGTCATGTCGACGACCGACCGACCGGGAATGTTGTAGATGATGATCGGGATGCCGACCTCGTTCAGCGCAGTGTAATGCGCGATCAGGCCCGCCTGCGTCGGCTTGTTGTAATAGGGCGTGACGACCAGCGCACCGTCCGCGCCGACGTCCCTGGCGAACTGTACGAAGCGCAGCGCCTCGGCGGTGTTGTTGGACCCGGCCCCTGCGATCACCTTGACCCGGCCCGCCGCGCGTTTGACGACGGCCTTGATGACCGCCTCGTGTTCGGCGTGAGTCAACGTCGGGCTTTCGCCGGTGGTGCCGACCGGGACCAACCCGTGGGAGCCTTCTTCGATCTGCCAGTCGACCAGCGCGTCCAGCGCGTCGAAATCGACCTCGCCATTCTTGAGGGGCGTCACCAACGCGGGCATGGAGCCTTTGAACATCGACGCATCCTCCTGTGGTCCGTATTCGCGCGGAAACTAGCCGGGGCCGTGCGGCGCGGCAAGGTGATGCTTTTTGATGGATCGCATCACTGTTAGTCGCCATGCGAGTGCCTTGCCCCTATATTGACGGAATGATGTTCAAAGACTTTCTTGCCGCAGCCACATTGACCTTCGCGCTGACCCTCAGTGGACAAGGGCAGGCCAATCCCGCAGTTGCTGCGGGGATTGCAGCCCTGCGCGCGGATGACGAGGTGGGGACCCGTGCCGCGTTGACGCAGACCGACGACCAGATCGCCCGCGATGTCATCTTGTGGCACCTTCTGCGGGCCCGGAAAGGTACCTTTTCGGAAGGGGAGGATTTCCTGCGCCGCAACCCCGACTGGCCCGGTCTGAACCTTCTGCGCGCGCGGGTGGAGCTGGACATTCCGGCCACCATTGCGCCCGAACGGATTGTCGCATTCTTCGACGGTGCACCGCCCCGCACCTCGCGTGGGGCGCTGATGCTGACGATCGCGCTTATGTCACTGAACCGCGAGACCGAAGCCGAAACCGTCGCCATCGACGCCTGGCTGACGATGCCGATGTCAGCTGCGTCCGAGGCAGGATTCCTTGAAATCATGGGAAACCTTCTGCGCCCCTTCGACGCCGCCAGGCTGGATGCAATGACCTGGGGGGGCGATATACAGTCGGCTGAACGGACGCTGGCCCGTGTCACCGGACCCGAAGCTGAACTGGCCCGCGCGCGTATCGCATTACGCGCCGGGCGCGAAGGCGTGGACGAGTTGATCGCGGCAGTCCCCGAAGGTTTCCGCGACCATCAGGGACTGGCCTACGAACGGTTCCGCTGGCGCCTTGGCAAGTCCCGGCTGGACGGCCCCGATGGGGCGCTGGCGTTGCTTTTTGCCTTTGATGCCGACGCCGACACGCTTGGCAACCCGAGCGTATGGGGCCAGCACCGGGAGCGTCTGGCGCGCAGCCTGATGCAGAACGGTCGATACGAAGATGCCTATCGCGTGGCTGCGAAACACAATCTGCCCGAAGGCGATTCCAACATCCCGGGGAACGAATGGCTGGCGGGATATATTGCGCTGCGGTTCCTTGATCGCCCCCAGGATGCCGCCGTGCATTTCCGTACCTTCGATGGCAACGTGGCCTCGCCCATCTCCAAGGGGCGCGCCGGGTATTGGCTGGGGCGCGCACTGGAAGCCAGCGGCGATGCCACGGGGGCTGTCACGGCCTATATCATGGGCGCGCGCTACCAGACCAGTTTCTATGGACAGTTGGCCGCCGAGCGCGCCAATCTGCCGGCCGATCCTCTGCTGAACGGGAGCGAGGTTTTTCCTCCTCTCGACCAGACCTCCTTTGCACAATCCAGTCTGTTGGCCGCCGCGCGTCTGCTGGACGGTTTGGGCGAACGCGAACTGGCCGAAATGTTTCTGGCCGAACTGGCCGAAAGCCTGCCGCGCGCCGAAATCGGCAGCCTGCTCGATGTCATTCTCGACGATCTGGGCGATGCGCATGTCGCACTTCTGGTGGCCAAGCGCGCGGCCCAGTCGGGCTATGAATTGCACAGGGGGTATTTCCCGGTAACGGATCTGGCCACCATCGAAAGCCCGGTCGCACCCGAGCTTGCCCTGTCGATCGCGCGTCGCGAATCCGAATTCAATCCGATCGTCGTGTCGGGCGCGGGCGCAGCCGGACTGATGCAGCTGATGCCGGGCACCGCGCGCGATATGGCGGCGCTGGTCGGCATTCCGTATCGTCAACCGGCGCTGACGGAAGAGCCGCTCTATAACGCACGCCTCGGCACTGCCTATCTGAGGGAGCTGGAGGCGGAGTTCGGCTTGTCCCCGATCCTGATCCCGGCCGCCTATAATGCCGGACCCACCCGCGCGCGGCGCTGGTCTGCGGAGTTCGGCAACCCGTCCGACCCGTCCATCGACGTCATCGACTGGATCGAGGATGTGCCCTACAGCGAGACGCGCAACTACATCATGCGGGTATCGGAAAGTCTTCTGCCCTATCATGCGCAACTGACCGGCTCGGTCGAGGATGTGAAACTGGAAGACTGGCTGAAGGACGGCTACGGCGACCTGGCGCAACGCAACAACTGACGCCCGGGACACAGCGCCGCCGCATGACAGACAGGGCGGGAATGAACGGGACTATGACAGGCCAAGGGGCGACGCCGAACCCATCCGCGCCGCAATCGTTGCCTCACCTCCCGCTCAACCGTTTCGGCCGGGTGCGGCGTGTTCTGGAACATCGTCTTTCCGAAAACCGTCTGCGCCCCGGTCGGTCGATGCCTCCTGTGCCTGGTCGACCCGTCGTCCCCGCCAGAGCGTGAAGAGACCCGCCGCTATGACGATGGCCGCGCCCAGAACGACCTGCGCCTGCAATGCCTCGCCGAAGACGGTCACGCCGATAAAGGACGCGAACACAAGTTGTAGATAGGCGAATGGCTGGACCACGCCGACCTCCGCCACCTCGTAACAGCGGATCAGCAACCAGTGCCCCGTTGCGCCTGAAAGGCACAGCGCAGCCATCCACCCCCAATCGGACAATGTCATAGGCTCCCAGAACCAGACTCCGACCAGGGTGATTGCCACGGCTCCGACCGTGCCGGTCCAGAAGAAACTGGTCGCCGTCGTGTCGCGTCGCGCGACATATCGGGTCAGCAAACCATACATCGCAAACAATGCCGCCGCCGTCAGTGGAACGAGTGCGGCGGGCGAAAATACCGTCACACCCGGCTGTAGGATAATCAGCACACCCACGAAGCCCAGCGCAATGGCGGTCCACCTGCGCCAGCCCACGCGCTCGCCCAGGATCGGGCCGGACAGGGCGGCGGCCAGCAAGGGGTACGCCGCGAAAATGGCATGCGCCTCGACCAGTCCCAGCAGGACGAAACCGGCCACCATGACGCAGATTTCTGCCACCAGAAGCAATCCGCGCAGACCCTGGATCACTGGCTGCGACGTGGCGGCAGCGGCGCGCAACCCGCCCGCCCTGCGCGCGGCAATGGCAATGACAAAGGCGGCGAAGAACCAATACCGGACCATCACAACCATCAGCACGTTATATTCCCCGGCCAGATGCCGCGAGAGGCCGTCCTGGATGGCGAACACGAAGGTCGTCGCCACCATCAGCGCGATACCCAGCCGGTCGCCCCTCATCGCAGGACGCCTCGTGTCATATGGCGTTTGCGTCCGAAGCCTGGCACGCGTTCCACGGCAAACCCCGCAGCGCCCAACGCCTGCCGGACATGGCCCGCCGCAGTATAGGTGGCGAAGGTGCCGCCCGGCGCGGTATGGCGCGCGACCTCGGCCATCAGGTCCGCTCCCCACATCTCGGGATTTCGAGCGGGCGAGAAACCGTCCAGAAACCATGCATCTGCACGTCCGTTCCATGCAGGCAGGGTTTGGCGTACGTCGCCTTGAACGATTTCGATTTCGACCCCCGGCAGGGTGATCCGGTCGCCGGGCCACTGATCCAGCAGGGGCGTCGCGTCGATGCCCGGAAACGCCGATAAGGCGCGCGCCATATCGTCCCGCCCCATTGGATAAGCCTCGAACGACGTGAAGCGTAGCGCCCCTGCTCCGGTCCAGTCCTGCGCCATCACCAGCGCATTCAGCCCCGTCCCGAAACCCAGTTCGGCGATGTGAAACCCGGCGCGCAGGCGCGTCGCCAGATCGTTGCCTCGCACAAAGACGTGCCGTGTCTCCTCCGCCCCGTCGATGATCGAAAAATACGGGTCGTCGAAGCGCACCGCCACAGGTGTACCCTCGCGCCATTCCAGATCGGGCACGCCTGTTTTCGGGTCCGGGTTTCCGTCGCTCATATCCTGCCCTATGGCCTTGATGTGACTGGACAGGAAGGGCGAGGAATTGGCAATCGACGTGACGATCCTCGGGGCAGGCGTTTTTGGATTGGGCTGTGCCTGGGCGATGGCGCGGCGCGGCGCGAAAGTCCGCGTGGTCGATCCCAATGGCGTGGGCGCAGGGGCGTCCGGTGGCATCGTCGGGGCGCTGGCCCCGCATGTCCCAGAACAATGGAACGACAAGAAGGCCTTCCAACTGGACAGTCTGCTGATGGCGCGGGATTGGTGGAAGGCCGTGGCCGAAGTCGGCGGCGGCGATCCCGGATACGCGCGAACGGGCCGTCTGCAACCCATCCCCGACAAGGCGGCACACGCGCTGGCAATGGAACGCGCAGTCGGCGCCGCGACGCTGTGGCAGGAACACGTGACATGGACCGTCGAGCCTGCCCCTCAGGAATGGTCACCCGGCACGCCGACCGTTATCCGCGACACCCTGTCCGCACGCATTCATCCACGCCGCGCCTGCGAGGCACTGGCGTCGGCCATATGCGCCACGGGCGGAGAGATCGTGCCTTCGGGAGATATCGGGGGCTTCGTTCTGCACGCCACGGGTTGGCGGGGACTGACCGCGATGCGGGACGACCGGGGCCGCACGGCTGGCACCGGCGTAAAGGGACAGGCGGCATTGTTGCGCCTGGACCGCCGCGACCTGCCGCAGCTTTATACCGACGGCATGCATATCGTGCCGCATTCGGATGGCACGGTAGCCATCGGCTCGACCTCGGAGCGGGAGTTCGCGGATAACTCCACCGATGATCGACTCGACGACCTGCTGGCCCGCGCCTGCACCGCTGTGCCTGCACTGGTCGGGGCCGAGGTGCTGCAACGCTGGGCCGGTGTGCGCCCCCGGGCCCGGTCCCGCGCGCCGTTGATCGGAGCATGGCCCGGGCGGGACGGACATTTCGTCGCCAACGGCGGCTTCAAGATCGGGTTTGGTGTCGCGCCCAAGGTGGCGGAAGTGATGGCCGACCTGATCCTGTCGGGA
>Ga0207878_100227_pt1 | contig 34185 bp, 28 predicted proteins | sample LinPmetageLP41_FD_184053 | JGI IMG/M metagenome (GOLD analysis project Ga0207878, IMG submission 184053) | Marine viral communities from the Pacific Ocean - LP-41 (SPAdes) | ecosystem: Environmental > Aquatic > Marine > Oceanic | place: Pacific Ocean | collected 2010-08-27 | reverse complement strand
GGATGAACAGATTGAGGCTCTGCGCCTGGTCGATGAAGGGCGCGCGATCGGCGGCGAATTCGAGCAGCCAGCGCTGGTCGATCTCGAAGCTGGTCTTGAAGGTCGCCTTCTCCTCGACGCTGAGGAAATCGAGATGCTGGACCGAGCCGCCCTTCTCGAGGATCGAATTCCAGACATTGTTGGAATTCTTGCTCTTCTTGTCGAGAATCTTCTCCAGATAGGGATTCTTGACGATGAAGCTGCCCGACAGCGTCTTGTGGGTGTAGATATTGGCCGGGATCGGCTCGATGCAGGCGCTGGTGCCGCCGCAGATGATGCTGATCGAGGCGGTCGGGGCGATCGCCATCTTGCAGGAGAAGCGCTCCATCGCGCCGGTTTCCTCGGCATCGGGGCAGGGGCCGCGCTCCTTGGCGAGCACCATGCTGGCTTCCTCGGCCTTGGCGCTGATGTGCTTGAACATCTTGAGGTTCCACACCTTGGCCATCGGGCTCTCGAAGCCGATGCTCTTCTGCTGGAGGAAGGAGTGGTACCCCATCACCCCCATGCCGACGCTGCGCTCGCGCATCGCCGAATATTTGGCCCGCGCCATCTCTTCGGGAGCGCGGTCGATGTAATCCTGCAGGACGTTGTCGAGGAAGCGCATGACATCCTCGATGAACTGCTTGTCGCCCTGCCACTCGTCCCACTTTTCGAGGTTGAGCGAGGACAGGCAGCAGACCGCAGTGCGGTCGTTGCCGAGGTGGTCGCGGCCGGTAGGTAGCGTGATTTCCGAACACAGGTTCGACGTCGAGACCTTGAGCCCGAGCTCGCGGTGATGCTTGGGCATCATCCGGTTCACCGTGTCGGAGAAGACGATATAGGGCTCGCCCGTCGCCAGCCTGGTCTCGACCAGCTTCTGGAACAGCGCGCGCGCATCGATGGTCTTGCGCACCGAGCCGTCGCGCGGGCTGACCAGATTGAACTCGGCGCCGTCGCGGACCGCTTCCATGAATTCGTCGGTCAGCAGAACGCCGTGGTGCAGGTTCAAGGCCTTGCGGTTGAAATCGCCCGAGGCTTTGCGGATCTCGAGGAATTCCTCGATCTCGGGGTGGTTGACGTCGAGATAGCAGGCCGCCGAGCCGCGCCGCAGCGAGCCCTGCGAGATGGCAAGCGTGAGGCTGTCCATCACCCGGACGAAGGGGATGATGCCGCTGGTCTTGCCGTTGAGGCCGACCGGCTCGCCGATGCCGCGGACATGGCCCCAATAGGTGCCGATGCCGCCGCCCTTGCTGGCCAGCCAGACGTTCTCGTTCCAGGTGTTGACGATACCTTCGAGACTGTCGTCGACCGAGTTGAGATAGCAGGAGATCGGCAGCCCGCGGTGGGTGCCGCCATTGGACAGCACCGGGGTGGCCGGCATGAACCACAGCCGCGAGATGTAGTCGTAGAGCCGCTGTGCGTGCTCCTGGTCGTCGGCATAGGCGTCGGCGACGCGGGCGAAGAGATCCTGATAGGTCTCGCCGGGCAGCAGGTAGCGATCGTTGAGCGTTTCCTTGCCGAATTCGGTCAGCTCCGAATCGCGCGCCGGATCGGTGAGAATCGTGAACCGCCGGTCGAGGATCTTCTTGCTGTCGTGCTCGGCTGCAGCCTCGGCCGCGTTGGCGGCATTGGCCTTGGCGGCCTGCGCCAGCGCGCCGGCCACGGCGCGGCTGGCACCATCCTCGATCAAGGCTTCGCTACCACTATCGCTTCGTTCCATTTCGACCGCTTTTCCCGATGCCTTGGCATCGCTTGTGTTGGTGGGAGCCTGCGCGTCCTCGATATTCGTCTCGAGTTCCTGGGTCTCGCTATCGAGGTTCATCGCGCCATCGTTCCCGTTTCTGAAATCCATTGCAGTCCCACCATTTCTTGCTGCGGAGGGGACTGGCCCGTTCCGCTTGTGTTCGACTCGGCGGGAGGTCCCTGCCTAGCAGTTCGGGACCGCCGGGGTATGAAAACTTATCCCCGTCTTGTCCCCAATCCGCGTCTTGGCCGGGCATCATCCGATATGGGTGCTGCACCGTGCCATCGCTAGGTCTTGTGGGTCCCCCCCGTATTCCAACCACTAGATAGTGAATCGGAACCGAGGCGCGCGCAAGAGGGTGAATAGCGATTTAACACCGCCCGCGGCCGGATACCCCGGCTGTATTGTCCGGGTGCAACGCCGCGACGCGTGGACCAAGCTGGAGTTTGCCCGGGCGCAAGACCCAAAATGAATCCGTGAAAAAATTTTTGCGGGCAAAAGCGCTTTGTGCAGCGCTTGAAGCGATCGAATCGGCACCCGCAATTTTCGAACCCCGTCGCGCCGCGCAATGGCCGCGGACGGGGCCTCGATCAGTCCGCGTCGCCGATCCGCTCGCCGGGAAGTTCCTGCCCACCCTGGCGAATCGTCAGCCCGGTCACCGCATCGGCATCCTCGACCATCGTCACCGCAGCGCCGACCTCCTCGATGGCGAATTCGCCATCGCCGGTGGGCACCAGCGCGAAGGCGGGCTGGCTCTCGAGCTTGATCGTCAGCACACCGTCCTCGCGCACAGCCAGCACCGCGACTCCCACGGGCGTCCGGTAGCTGCCCCGATAGCGTTCGAGCGTAGCGCGCGGAATTTCGACCGTGTCGGGGACCGAGCCGCTGCGCAGCGCGATCTCCGCCACTTCCGCCCCGCCCTGGTGCATCGCCATCACGGCGATACCGTCATCGCCAAGGCGGAGCGCAAACCAGTTGAGACTGTCGGGACCGTAGAAGAACCGGCCCTCGCCCGCGGCGAAAGCCTCGGAGCGCCGCGCGCCGCTGCGGATGGTGTAGAGCTGCCCGTCACGGGCGAAGAACTGGCGGGTGACGCCCGGAGAGATTTCGTAGACGCCGAAGAAAGGCTCCAGCGCGGCGAGGTCGGGGGTGGTTGCGGTGAATTGGGGATGGGGATCGCCAATCACGAGCGCAGCGATTCGCGCCATGGTCGTCCCCGGCCCGACGGGTGGCGTATCCGAATTGGCGAGGACGGCGACGAAGAGATCCTCCTGCGGGAGATAGACGCTGTCGGTCACGAAGCCGAAGATTCCGCCGCTGTGGCCTATCGCCGGGCGCCCGCGAATCTCGCTGTTGCCCAGACCGAAGCCATAGGGGCTGTCCTCGCCGCCGGGTATTGCGGTGGGGGCGATCATCATCGCGTAATGCTCGCGGTCGAGCACTTCGCCGCCGTGCAGCGCGGCGTTCCAGCGCGCCAGATCGCCGACCGTACCGCTCAACGAGCCCGCGGGTCCGGGAACGCTGGCGTGAATCGCCTGCGAGGCACCGAAGCGATCCTCGCCCTCGTCCGAATAGCCGGTGGCGAAACCCGGAGTGGCGCTTTCGTCGGTGCGGTAGCCGAGCGAGGTCAGCCCAAGCGGGCGGGCGATTCGCGCATCGACCGCCTCGTACCAGGGCGCGCCGGTCACCCGTTCGATGATCGCGCCCAGGATGATATACGCGCTGTTGTTGTAGGCGAAGGCCTCACCCGGCGCGAAATCCGCCGGCTGATCGGCGAATTCGGCGATCAGTTCGGAGGTGGTGAAGGCGCGCGCGGTGTTGGCCTCGACCATCCAGCCGGGCATGCCGGTGTAGGACTTGATCCCCGAAGTGTGGTTGAGAAGCTGGCGCAGCGTCGCCTCGCCACCCGCGCCGGGATAGTCGGGCAACATGTCGGACAGGCTATCGTCGAGCGACAGGCTGCCCTCCTGGACCAGCTGGAGGATGACGGCGGCGGTGAACTGCTTGGTGATCGAGGCATAGCGGAAGCGGGTGTTGGCGGTGATCGGGGCGCCGTTCGCCCCCTCTTCGCGCGCCTTGGCGGCGATCCCGCGTCCGCCGCTGTAGACCAGCTCGCCAGCGCGGGTAACGACCACCGCGACGCCCGGTTCATCGACCGGGTAGCTGCGCTCGACCAGCGCCGCGATGCGCTCGGCCAGTGCGGCATCGGCCTGCGGTGCGGGCGCAGGCTCGCCCGCTGCCGCGAGTGCGGGCGACGCGATCGCTGCGGTGCAGGTCATCAGGGCGAGGGTTGAAAGGCGGCTGAACATCGAAACTACTCCCATGTGGTGCTATGCTTGACTAACACAGCAAGCCGCCTTTGCAAGCCGGTCAGGCCCCGCGCGCATGCCCCGCGATTTCATCCGCCAGATCGTCGACCAGTTCGAGCGGGAGGTCGTGGCCCCAGCCGGGGATCGTCCGGATACGCGCGCCGGGAATGGTCGCGGCGGTGTCGCGGCCGCCCTCGACCGGGACCAGCGGGTCCGCTTCGCCGTGGAGCACCAGCGTGGGGAGATCGATCTTCTCCAGCATCTTGCGGCGGTCGCCATCGTGGAGGATCGCCGCGAGATGCCGCGTCGGGCCTTCGGGGTAGAGGCTGCGGGTGATCGAGGCCTGGCTTCGTTCGCGCAGCCGCTCCTCGGGAGACGGGTAGCCGGGCGAGCCGATCGTGCGCGCGAGATGGATGCCATGCTCCACCAGCACCGCTTCCTCGCTGCTTTCGGGGCGCTTGGTCAGCGCCTCGAGCGCTTCCTTCTTCGCCGCGGGCAGTTTGGGATTGCCGGTGGTGGAGAAGATCGTGGTCAGCGACAGGCAGCGGTCTGGATGGCGCGCGGCGACGTGTTGCGCGATCATCCCGCCCATGCTCGCGCCCACGATATGCGCCTTGGCGATGCCCAGTGCGTCGAGCAGGCCGACCCCGTCATCGGCCAGATCGGCCAGCGTATAGGGGACCTTGGGTTTTAGCCCGATCTTGCCCATCAGCACCTGCCGCGCGGGGCCGGGCGGCTTGTGGCCGGTGAATTTCTGGCTCAGCCCGACATCGCGATTGTCGTAGCGGATCACGCGGAAGCCGCGGCTCGCCAGTCCCTCGACCAGCTCGTCGGGCCATAGCGTCAACTGCGCGCCGAACCCCATGATCAGCAGCATCGCCGGGTTTGCCGGATCGCCCTGCTCTTCGTAATGGAGTTCGACGCCGTTCGCGGTCACTTTGGGCAAAGCTGCCTCCCTGTTTCGTATTTATGGTTTTGCGGCGCCAATACGCCGCATCAAAGAGACATTGTCCATGCTTAACATCCTCGGCACCATCGTGAGCGGGCTTGTAGTCGGCGCGCTGGCGCGGTTGTTCTACCCCGGCGCGGTCGAGATGGGCTGGATCGCCACCATCGCGCTCGGGGTGGGCGGATCGCTGCTCGCCGGGCTGGCGTTCCATCGCGGGCGCGGCGGTTTCCACCGCGCGGGCTGCCTGAGCAGCATCCTGGGCGCGATGGCGCTGATCCTGATCGGGCGGATGATCGACTGGCAGGCGCTGGGCGTCGATTTCGGGGGGCTCGGCCTCTAGCCCGCGCCGCACGCCTCGCTTCCCGCCTTAAGGTATCAGCACCGTGTCGCGCGCCACCGGGTCGGTCTGCGGGTGGTCGAGAATGAAATGCAGTCCGCGGCTCTCCTCGCGGGCGAGCGCGCTGCGGACGATCAGGTTCGCCGCCTCGAGCAGGTTGCGCAATTCGATGAGATCGGTGGTGACGCGGAAGCTGCCGTAATAATCCTCCACTTCCTTGCGCAGCAGGTCGATACGGTTGGCGGCGCGTTCGAGCCGCTTGGTGGTGCGCACGATCCCGACATAGTTCCACATGAAGCGGCGGATTTCGGTCCAGTTCTGCTTAATGACCACCTCCTCGTCCGAATCGGTGACCTGGGTGTCGTCCCATTCGCGAATTGCGGGCGGATCTTTCATCTGGTCCCAATTGGCGAGGATATCGCGCGCCGCCGCCTCGCCGAAGACGAAGCATTCGAGCAGCGAGTTGGAGGCCAGCCGGTTCGCACCGTGCAAGCCGCTCTCGGTGCATTCGCCTGCCGCCCACAGGCCCGGCAGATCGGTCCGCGCCGCGAGGTCCACCACCACTCCGCCGCAAGTGTAATGCTGCGCCGGGACCACCGGGATCGGCTCGCTGGTCATGTCGATCCCCAGCCCCGAAAGCTTCTCGTCGATGGTGGGGAAATGCTCGCGGACGAATTCGGCCGGCTGGTGGCTGATGTCGAGATGGACGTAGTCGAGCCCGAAGCGCTTGATCTCGGAATCGATCGCGCGGGCGACCACATCGCGCGGGGCGAGTTCCATCCGCTCGGGGTCGTAGAACTCCATGAAGCGCTTGCCGGTCCGCGGGTTGAACAATCGGCCGCCCTCGCCGCGCACCGCCTCGGTGATGAGGAAGTTCTTGACCTCGAGATTGTAGAGGCAGGTCGGGTGGAACTGCATCATCTCCATGTTGGAGACCCGCGCGCCCGCGCGCCAGGCCATGGCGATGCCATCGCCGGTGGCGCCGCGCGGGGCGGTCGAGAAGCGGTAGCAGCGCCCCGCGCCGCCCGCGGCGAGCACGGTGGCGCGCGCGACATGCGCCTCGACCCTGCCGGTCGCCTCGTCGAGCGCATAGGCGCCCCAGACATGGCCATCGCCCGAGAACTGCTCGCCGTTGCGCCCGGTGATCAGGTCGATGCAGGCGCGCCCGGGAAGCATGGTGATATTGGGATTGGCCTCCGCGGCCTTGAGCAGCGCCTCCTGCACCGCCCAGCCGGTGGCGTCGTCGACATGGACGATGCGGCGGTGGCTGTGCCCGCCCTCGCGGGTGAGGTGGAGATCGCCCCCCAGATCATCGGCGCCGCGGTTGAAGGGCACGCCAAGCTCGCGAAGCCGGTCGATGCTGCGCGGCGCGCGCTCGATGACGAATTCGACCGTCTCGATGTCGTTGAGCCCCGCGCCCGCCACCATGGTGTCGCGGATGTGATCCTCGAAGGTGTCGCCGGCATCGAGCACCGCGGCGATGCCGCCTTGCGCCCAGGCGGTCGACCCGCCGTCGAGCGAGCCCTTGGCGAGGACCAGCACCTTGCGCTCCTCCGCCAGCGCCAGCGCCGCGGTCAGCCCCGCCGCGCCGGAGCCGATGATGAGGACGTCGTGCGAATATTCGGAAATGCTCATGCCGCCTCATGCCCACCCCCGGCCCCTCCCGCAAGCAGGAGGGGGGGAAGGACCTCACCCCCCGCCGGTCAGGCTGACGAAGACATCCTCTAGATCGGCTTCGCGGGTGGTGACGTCCTGGATGGCGTAGCCATGGCTCTGCACCAGCGCGAGCACCTGGCCCGCGGTGGTGGCGTCGCGGTCGTAGGTGATGTCGAGCCGGCGGCTCTCGACCACCTCGGCCTTGAGGAAGCTGTCCTCCATCGGCGGGCCGGCGAGATCCTTGTCGACCGTCACCGAAACGATCTTCTCGCGCGCCATGCCTATCAGCTCCTGCGTCGGCTTGTTGGCGATCAGCTCGCCATGGTTGATGATCGCGATCCGGTCGCACAATTGCTCGGCTTCCTCGAGGTAATGCGTGGTCAGCACCACCGTCACCCCTTGCGCGTTGAGCCCGGTGACCAGCTCCCACAATTGCCGACGTAGCTCGACATCGACCCCGGCGGTGGGCTCGTCGAGCACCAGGATCGGCGGCGAATGGACCATCGCCTTGGCGATCAGCAGCCGCCGCTTCATGCCCCCCGACAACGTGCGCGCATAGGCGTCGCGCTTGTCCCACAGATGCACCGCCCGCAGCAGTTCCTCGCTGCGGCGCTCGGCCTTGGGAACACCGTAGAAACCGGCCTGGTTCTCGAGCACCTCGAAGGGGGTGAAGAACGGATCGAAGACGATTTCCTGCGGCACGATTCCGATCGCGCGCTTGGCGTTGCGGCGGTTGCGATCGATATCGAACCCCCAGATCTCGGCGCTGCCGCCGGTCTTGTCGACCAGCCCGGCAAGGATGTTGATCAGCGTCGATTTGCCCGCGCCATTGGGGCCGAGCAGGCCGAAGATGCCGCCCTGCGGCACGTCGAAGCTCACCCCTTTGAGCGCCAGCTTGCCCGCGCCCGCCTCGCCCTTGCCGGGGGCGTAGCGTTTGGCGAGATTGTCGATGCGGATCGCGGGGGGTGATGCCATGCAGCGGCGGTTAGGTAGCCGCGCGGCACAAGGCAAGCGGCAGGCGCAGTCGCCCGCAAACGACTGCGGCGTTGCGCAGGGGTCGCGCAGCCTCTATCGGCTCGCTGCATGAGCATCGCCCCGCCCGAAACCATCCTCGTCGACCTGGCCCGCGTCTGGTGCGACGGCGCCAGCGACATTCGCGGCGGCGCGAACTTCCGGCCTGCCGCGTTGGGCCATCCCAAGATCTATCTCGAGATCGACGAGCACGGCTATGTCGACTGCGGCTATTGCGATCGCCGCTTCGTGCTGCGCGGCGGCCCGGCGGATGGTGCGGATCAGGCGAGCCTCCTCGACATTTCCGAAGGCGCCGACCCCGGCCATCGTTAAGCGGCACCGCTGAGCGGGTGACGGACGCCGCGACCTTTCGCCGCGCCCGTCGAACGCCTACATGGGTGCGATGAACCAGACCACCGAACCGCACGCGCTGCTCTACGGCACCTCGCTCTCCCCCGACGAAGCCAAGTCGCTGACCGCGAAGCTGCTGTCGTCCTGCGACGATGGCGAGCTTTACCTGCAGTTCCTCGCCTCGGAATCCTTCGCCTTCGACGACGGCCGTCTGAAGACCGCAGATTACAGCCGCGATTCGGGTTTCGGCCTGCGCGGCGTCTCGGGCGAGATGACCGGCTTCGCGCATGCCAACGAGATCAGCGCCGCTGCGATCGCCCGCGCGGGCGAGACGCTGCAATTGCTCGACGCCACCAAAACCCCGCTGGCCGCGCCGCCGCAGCGCAGCAACCGCCACCTCTACACCGCCGACAGCCCGCTCGATGCGGTGCCCTTTGCCGAAAAGGTCGCGCTGCTCGAGAAGATCGACACGGTGGCGCGCGCCAGGGACCCGCGCGTCGCGCAGGTCACCGCCAGCCTCTCGGCGAGCTGGAGCGCGATCGAAATCGTCCGCCCCGACGGCTTCGTCGCGCGCGACATCCGCCCTCTGGTGCGGCTCAACATCGCCATCGTCGCCGAAGCCAATGGCCGCCGCGAGACCGGCAGCTTCGGGATGGGCGGGCGCTATCTCTACGACCGGCTGTTCGATGAAGGTCAGTGGATGCGCGGCATCGACGAGGCGGTGCGCCAGGCGCTGGTCAATCTCGACAGCGTCGCCGCGCCTGCGGGCGAGACTATGGTGCTGCTCGGCCCTGGCTGGCCGGGTATCCTGCTCCACGAAGCGATCGGCCACGGGCTCGAGGGCGATTTCAACCGCAAGGGCACCAGCGCCTTTTCGGGCCGGATCGGCGAGCGCGTCGCCGCGCCAGGCGTCACCGTGGTCGACGACGGCTCGATCGCCGAACGGCGCGGCTCGCTCAGCATCGACGACGAGGGCACCCCAACGCGCGAGACCGTGCTGATCGAGGACGGCGTGCTCAAGGGCTATATGCAGGACCGGCTCAACGCCCGTCTGATGGGGGTCGAGGCGACCGGCAACGGCCGCCGCGAGAATTACCAGCACGCGCCCATGCCGCGAATGACCAACACCTTCATGCGCGCCGGCGCGGACGATCCCGCCGAACTGTTTTCGCGGGTCAAGGACGGGATCTACGCCACCGCTTTCGGCGGCGGGCAGGTCGATATCGTCTCGGGCAAGTTCGTCTTCGCCTGCACCGAGGCCTACAAGGTCGAGAATGGCAAGATCGTCGCCCCGATCAAGGGCGCGACGCTGATCGGCGACGGACCCTCGGTGCTCACCCGCGTCAGCGGCATCGGCAACGATCTCGCGCTCGACGAGGGCGTGGGCGTCTGTGGCAAGGCGGGGCAGAGCGTGCCTGCGGGCGTGGGCCAGCCGACGCTGCTGATCGACGGGCTGACGGTGGGCGGCACCGGCTGAGTGGACCGCCTTGGCGGGACGGCATTGGCAGGACTCGACGCGCGTCGCTCATCGCCGGTTCAGCGGATTTCTGATAGGCAGGGATGAAAAGGAGACTCGTTATGAACAAGCTTTCCGCACTCGCCGCCGCATCGGCCGCGCTAACCCTTCTGGCCGCACCGGCCACCGCCGAAGAACGCCCCAGGGGCGAAGCCAAGCTGGCGCAGATGCTCGAAGGCCGCGTCGCGGGTGAGCCGCAAAGCTGCATCCGGCTGATGGGCAACGACCGGCTGACCATCATCGACGGTACCGCAGTCGTCGCCAAGCACGGCGACACCATTTGGGTCAACCGTACCAAGAACCCGGCTTCGCTGGACGACGACGATCGGATGACGATCCGCAAGTTCAGCGCCTCGCAGCTGTGCCGGCTCGACCAGGTGACCACTTTCGACCGCTACGGCGATTACTACACCGGCAATATCCTCCTCGAGGATTTCGTGCCCTATCGCCGCGAAGGCTGATTAACCGCAATGGCGCTGACCGGGCGCCCCTGGGCCGCCGACCTGCTTTATGTCTGGTTCCACGAAATGGGACCCAAAGACTGGTTCGGCGGCTCTGAAGCAGTCGACCTTTTGTTGAAGGACCGCTTCAAGCGCTGGCTTCACGCGTTGGGGGGGCGACCAGCCGCCGAATTCCTACGTGATCCCGGCACCGCGCGTGCCGCCATCCTGCTGTTCGACCAGATCCCGCGCAATCTCTATCGCGGCAGCGCGCAGGCCTTCGCTTGGGACCCGCTCGCGCTGGCGCTCGCCCACAGCGTGTTGGCGCGCGGCTGGCACCGGGGGCTGGCGCAGGAGGCGAAACAGTTCCTGCTCATGCCGCTGATGCACAGCGAGGCGATCGCCGACCAGCGGCTGAGCCTCGCGCTGTTTGCGCGCCATGCTCCCGATTCGCTGTCCTTCGCACGCTCGCACCACCGGATGATCGCGCGCTTCGGGCGCTATCCGCATCGCAACGCAGTGCTGGGGCGGACAAGCTCGCCCGCCGAACTGCGCGCGATCGATGCGGGCTTCAGCTGGTAGGGCCAGGCGCGGCGCTCAACCCTTGGGTTTGAGCAGCCTCTCGGGGCGGATGCGTTGCGCCTCGCTGAACAGGCCGTAGGTCTGATTGACGTAATTCGAGACATCGATGATCGAATCGAGATATTTCTCGAGCTCGTCGGTCATTTCCTGCTCGACCAGCCGGACATGGGCGGAAGGATTCTCGGTTTCGAAATGGACGTAGAACCACGGGTCGCCGCGTTTCAGCACCAGCGGCTTGGAGAGATCGTACCATTCGAAAGCCCAGGCCAGCGGGCGTGGCCAGATATGGATCGGAAAGCGGCCCCCCATCGCCAGCCCGGGCCGCTGCTCGGGGAACCAGTGCAGATAGGGCGGCGACTGGACGACATAGCAGGGATCGTCCGCGACGAAGACATAGGGCGCGGTGAACTGCAGGATCGGGCGCTCGGGATGGCGCCATTCGTTCTGCGGCTGCAGCTGGAACAGATTGGCGCGGCCCTGCGGACGCATCTTCGACGCCTCGCCATCGGCATCGGTGAGCTGCAATCCCCCTTGCGCGTTGCGGGTAAACGCCAGCGTCAGATCGACCGGACAGGAAATGACATAATGCCGCCGGTCGAAATCGATCGCCGCCGGGCAGACCTGGATCGACTTCGCGCTCGTGGCCTTGGGATCGCTGCGCGAGAAGCTCTTGGGCGCGGCCCAGATCGCATTGCCTTGCGCGAAGCGAACGGTCCATCCGACCGTGACATTGCGCTTCCTGCCGCGCCCCTCGGCTTCCGCCGCACCGGCATCGTCGGCAAAATAATCGTCCCAGCTCATGTGTCCCCCATCATGTTCCTGACCTATTGCAGGCACAGATCGTTCAGAATCGGCGCGTGTGCAAGGCTTGCGACCGGGTCGGAACGCCGCACCGATGCAATGGGTTCACGAGAGAACCCCACAAGGAGACTTCCCCGATGACCGCCAATCCGCACGGCTACACGCTCAACCACACCATGCTGCGGGTCAAGGACCCGGAGAAGAGCCTCGAATTCTACTGCGGGGTGCTGGGCATGACGCTGCTGCGCAAGGCCGATATCGAGGCGGGCGAGTTCTCGCTCTATTTCCTCGGCTTCACCAGCAGCGACGACGAGGTGCCCGCAGGCGACGCCGATGCCACGGAATACGTCTTCTCGCGCCAGGGCGTGCTCGAACTCACGCACAATTGGGGTACCGAGGAAGAAGACGGCCCGGTCTATCACGACGGCAATTCCGCGCCGCAGGGCTTTGGCCATATCGCGCTCGACGTCCCCGATCTCGCTGCCGCGGTCGCGCATTTCGACAAGCACGGGGTCGAATTCCAGAAGCGCCCCGAGGACGGGATGATGAAGCACATCGCCTTCATCAAGGACCCCGACGGCTACTGGATCGAGATCCTCAGCGCGCGCAGCATGGCGGGTCGCTAGGCGCCGGGCGGGGGCGCGGCATCGGTCCGCGCCTGCCCGGTGCGGCACAGCGCCTGCGCGGGGCAGGCCGGGCAGTCCAGATCGCTCGGGCGGCAGGTGCTCTGCCCGACCTTCTTCATCAGCAGGTGATGCTCGTCGTAATCGGCGGCGCTCCATTCGGGCGGCATCGCGGGCATGATCGCCGCATAGGCGCGCGCGGTGTCGGCCTTTGGCGGCACCAGCCCCATCCGCTGGAGGATGCGGGTGTGATGCCCGTCGAGCACCAACGCCTTGCGGTCGAGCGTGCTGGCGTTGACGACCCCGGCGGCGATCTTGCGCGCGACGCCGGGCAGCGTCTCGAGCCAAGCCATCGCCGCGGGCGTGTCGAGCGGTTCGAGATGCGCCAGATCGACCGCGCCGCGCTCCGCCACCACCGCCTGCAGCGCGCGCTTGAGCCGCTCCGCCGCGACATTGGGATAGGTCTGAGTCGCCAGCAGCGCGCGCAATTCGTCGAGCGGTGCCTCCGCGACGGCCTCCCAGCTGCCATAGCGCGTCAGCAGCCGATCGGTCGCGGCGTTGGAGATCGGCGATTTGGTCCGCGCGCCGATCAGCCCCTGCACCAACACCCATTCGGGCCGCCGCCACTGCGCCGCGGCGCGCTCGACCCGCCCGAAGCGCTGGACCAGCAGCGGCTGCAACCGCCGCAGCGTCTCGGTGCGCGGATCGGGGCCGAGGGGGAGTTCCAAATTAGCGCTCGACAGGTCGCACTTCTGGACTGGGTCGGGAAGGAAACAGTCCTCGGTGTGCTGCAAGCCCACCAATCATTCCGCTCACGCCCAGACCGATCGTCTCGATCAAGTTCATCCTGTCAAATCCGACTAGGCAAATCCAGGCCAAGATCCCGACGCCCGTGCCCCACAGTGCTGACACGCAAGGCCTCGTCGCTTCAATCGTAATCAACAAAAACCCGCCGATCATCGCAGGAATCAGGCAAAGCATGACAGCGATTGGGAATGCGAATATCACAAAAATCACCGGTGTCGCGAACACCGCTCCCCATTTACCGTCGAAAGCAGCCATAACGGCTAGGATCGTTGCCAAGGTGCCTAGACCGGCTACTATGCCAAGCACAGAACCGACGAAAGACCTTCGAAGCCGGTGAGGCCTCACTCCCACTCAATGGTCCCCGGCGGCTTGCTGGTGTAGTCGTAGACCACGCGGTTGATGCCGCGGACCTCGTTGACGATGCGGGTCGCGACATTGGTCAGGAAGCCGGCGTCGAAGGGATAGACATCCGCCGTCATGCCATCGGTGCTGGTGACCGCGCGCAGGCCGCAAACGTTGTCGTAGGTGCGCGCATCGCCCATCACCCCGACGGTCTTGACCGGGAGCAGCACCGCGAAGGCCTGCCAGATCGCATCGTAGAGCCCGGCGTTGCGGATTTCCTCCAGATAGATCGCATCGGCCTTGCGCAGGATGTCGCAGCGCTCCTTGGTCACTTCGCCGGGGATGCGGATCGCGAGGCCCGGGCCGGGGAAGGGGTGACGGCCGACGAAGGCTTCGGGCAGGCCGAGTTCGCGGCCGAGTTCGCGCACCTCGTCCTTGAACAATTCGCGCAAGGGCTCGACCAGTTGCATGTTCATCCGCTCGGGCAGGCCGCCGACATTGTGGTGGCTCTTGATCGTCACACTAGGCCCGCCGGTGAAGCTGACGCTCTCGATGACATCCGGATAAAGTGTGCCCTGCGCGAGGAAATCGGCGCCGCCGATGGCCTTGGCCTCTTCCTCGAAGACATCGATGAAGGTCTTGCCGATGAACTTGCGCTTGGCCTCGGGATCGGTGACCCCGGCGAGGCCCGAGAGGAACAGTTCCTCGACATCGCGATGCACGAGCGGGATGTTGTAGGAACCCTTGAACAGCGAGACGACCTGCTCGGCCTCGCCCTGCCGCATCAGCCCGTGATCGACGAAGACGCAGGTCAGCTGCTCGCCGATCGCCTCGTGGATCAGCACTGCGGCGACCGCCGAATCGACCCCGCCCGACAATCCGCAAATCACCTTGCCATCCCCGACCTGCGCGCGGATCTCCGCGATCTTGGTCGCGCGGAATTCGGCCATGGTCCAGTCGCCCGCCAGCCCGCAGACATGGCGGACGAAATTGGCGATCAGCTTCGCACCGTCGGGTGTGTGGACCACTTCGGGGTGGAACTGGATGCCGTAGAAACGCCGCGCCTCGTCGGCAATCACCGCGAAGGGCGCGCCGTCGCTGGTGGCAACGATATCGAAGCCGGGCGCGAAGCGGGTGACCTTGTCGCCATGGCTCATCCACACCTGATGCCGCTCGCCGACTTCCCACAGACCGTCGAACAGCGCGCAGGGCCGGGTGACGGTGAGGAAGGCACGGCCGAATTCGCCGCCTTCACCGGTCTCGTGACCGGGGCGGACCTCGCCGCCCAGCTGCTGGGTCATGACCTGCTGGCCGTAGCAGATGCCGAGGATCGGGATGCCCGCCTCGAACAAGGCTTCGGGTGCGCGCGGGCTACCCTCGTCGGGCACGCTGGCAGGCGAGCCCGAGAGGATCACCCCCTTGGGCTTCATCCGCGCGAAGGCCTCCTCGGCCATCGTATAGGGCGCGATTTCGGAATAGACCCCGGCCTCGCGCACGCGGCGCGCGATCAGCTGGGTCACCTGGCTGCCGAAATCGACGATGAGGATGGAATCGGGGAGATGCGCTTGGTCCATGCGCGCCGCGTTAAGGCCTGGACGGGAACCCGTCCAGCGCGCGGAATCGGGCCGCCGCCGCCAAGGGGGTTCGGAGCGCAATTCCAGCCCGATTTCTGCGCCGGACCGCCTCTTGCAAGAAACGCAACCATGCTGGATGTTTTCTCACTTTCGTGCGCAAGACTGCAATATTATTACAACCCCACAGTCGACCAGCGGATGTCCCCCTCCCGGTCGACACGTTCGGAACCCTCCCACGATGCGCGACGTCGTGCCGCGGTTTCCGGCCTTCCTTGCGGTGAGACCGGTCGCAACCAGCGATCCTCTCCCCCCCGATCGGCGACCGGTCCCGCAAGGCGATATGGCAGCGAGTAGAGACGCGGCCCCCTTCTCCCTCTCCCACCCTCCCGACGGTGGCCGCGTCTCGAAAGCACCTGCCAAGGGGGGCTTCGAGACAGGCCTTGATCCGTCAGGCGGCCAATCGGTCAGCCAGGGAGCCCCCGGCGCACCGCTTCCTCGCGCAATTCGGTCTTGAGCAGCTTGCCGATATGGCTGCGCGGCATGTCCTCGACCGCGTGCAATTGCGCAAGCCGCTGGGTCTTGCCCAGCCGCGCGTTGACCGCTGCGCGAATCGCTTGCGGCTCGCGCGCGCCCTCGGCCAGCACGACGAAGCCCACCGGGGTCTCGCCCCATTGTTCCGACGCGACGCCGATCACCGCAGCCTCCACCACATCCTCTTCCGCCATCAGCGCGTCTTCGAGATCGACCGGGTAGATGTTGAACCCGCCCGAGATGATCATATCCTTGGCGCGGCCGACCAGCTCGAGAAAGCCCTCGGCGTCGAGCCGACCGATATCGCCCATCCGCTGCCACACCTGCCCGGTCTCGGGGTGGGTCCAATAGCCCTCGCGGGTCTTGCCCGGCTGGTTCTTGTAACCCATCATCATCGCCGGACCGATGCCCACCAGATTGCCCGGGGTGCCCGGAGGAACGGGGCGGTCCTCGTCGTCGAGCACCAGCAATTCGCTCCCCGGCGCGGGCCGCCCGACGGTGTGCAGCTTGTCGCGATGCTCATGCGCCGCCAGCAGGCACACCACCCCGCCCTCGGTCATCGAATAGATCTCGATCAGCGCGCCGGGCATGCGTTCGAGCACCTCGGCCTTGAGTTCGGCGGAGAAGGGCGCCGAGGTGCAGTATTTGTAGCGCAGCGCCGAGAGATCGAAGTGGTCGAAGCGCGGCTCCTGCATCAGCCTTCGATACTGCACCGGTACCAGCATTGTGTGGGTGATCGCCTGCTCCTGAGCGAGTTCCAGCCAGCGAGAAGCATCGAACTTGCCCATCACGGTGACTGTCCCGCCCGCCAGCAGCGGCGCGAGAAAGGCGACCATGGTGGTGTTGGAATAGAGCGGGGTCGAGGCGAGCGCGCGGACCGGCTCGTCGCTGGCGCGATAGCTCGCGGCGGTGGTGGCGAATTGCCGCCAGCGCATCAGATGCGAATGGACGATCCCCTTGGGGGTGCCGGTGGTGCCCGAGGAATAGATGATGTTGAACGGGTCGCCCGGTTCGGGCGCGAATGCGGGCGGGGTCGCGCCGACGGGTGCCATCCAGCTCTCCAGCTCCTCGTCGAGCACGATCCGCTCCATGCCGGGAAAGCAATCTTCGCCCAGCTCGGTCAGCCTGGCGCGGTCGATGAAGATATGCCGCGCGCCGCTGTCTGCGGCCATGCCCGCGAGCTGCTCGGGGCTGGCGCTGGTGGTCAGCGGCGCGGCGACCCCGCCCGCGCGCACCGCCGCGAGAAACACCAGCGCGTAGGCCAGCGAGGAATAGCCCAGGATCGCGACCGACTGCCCGCGCTCCAGCCCGGTCTCGACCAGCCGCGCCGCGATTCGGTCGAGCTTTTCATCCAGCGCACCCCAAGCAATCTCGCCGTGATCGTCGCGCAGCGCGAGCGCCTCGGGTTGCACCGCAGCCCAGCGGCGCAGGATGGTGTCGTAGGCCCCGAAAGGCGCGGTCAGGTCGGCGGGTGTGGGAGCGGTTTCGTTCATGACGCGCGAGACTATCCGCCTCGTGGCCCGTGTCCAGTCAGCATTATCCAGTCAGCATTCGATGACGTTGACCGCCAGCCCGCCCTGGCTGGTTTCCTTGTACTTCGTCGACATGTCGAGCCCGGTCTGGCGCATGGTCTCGATCACCTGGTCGAGGCTGACGCAGCTTTCCGCCGCGGTGCGATGCAGCGCCAGCCGCGCGGCGTTGACCGCCTTGACCGCGCCGATCGCATTGCGCTCGATGCAGGGCACCTGCACGAGGCCCCCGACCGGATCGCAGGTGAGGCCCAGATTGTGCTCCATCCCGATTTCCGCCGCGCTGGCGACCTGGTCGGGGCTGGCGCCCCACAGCGCCGCGAGCCCGCCCGCAGCCATCGAACAGGCCACCCCGACCTCGCCTTGGCAGCCCATTTCGGCCCCCGAGATCGAGGCTCGCTGCTTGTAGAGCAGCCCGATAGCGCCCGCGGTGAGCAGGAAGGTACGGCGGCTCTCGTCGCAGCGCTGCTCCTCGGCGGTCTTGCAATAGAAGCGGATCACCGAAGGGATGATGCCGGCGGCGCCATTGGTAGGCGCGGTGACCACCCGGCCCCCGGCGGCGTTTTCTTCGTTCACCGCCATGGCGAAGCAGTTGAGCCAGTCGAACAATTGCTCGCGCTCGTTGGATTGCGGGCTGGCGGAGAGCTTGTCCCACAAATCAGGCGCGCGCCGCGTGACCTTGAGCCCGCCGGGCAGCACGCCGCGCTGGGTCAGCCCGCGCTCGATGCACTGATCCATCGCCTCGGCGACCCGGTCGAGCCCCGCGAGCGTTTCGGCGCGTGGGCGAAAGCTGTCCTCATTGGCGAGCGCGAGTTCGGCGATCGACAGGCCGGTGCGCGCGCATTGCGCTAGCAGCTCCTCAGCCGAGCCGAAGGGATGCGCCACAGATGTGCCTGCCGCGACGCGGTCGTTGGCGGGGCGCTTCTTCAATTGCGCCTCGGTGGCGACGAAGCCGCCACCGGTGGAGTAGTACGTCCGTTCGAACAGCCTCGCACCCACATCGTCGAGCGCTGCCAGCCGCATGCCATTGGGGTGAAGTTCAGGGATGATGTGACCAGCGAGGTCGATGTCAGCGCGCGGATCGAAGGCGATGGCATGGCCACCAGCCAGTTCGAGCCGCCCGGTTTCGCGCATGTCCGCGAGCGCCGCCGCCGCTTCGTCGGGGCAGGTGGTTTCGGGTTGAAAGCCCATCAGCCCGAGCACCGCGGCATCGGGGGTGCCGTGGCCGATCCCGGTCAGCGCCAGCGAGCCCTGCAGCTCGACCGTCACCCGCGCGGCCCGCTCGAGTCCGCCCGCCTTGGTGAGCCCGCGAACAAACATGCCGCCGATCCGCATCGGCCCCACCGTGTGCGAGGAGGAGGGACCGATCCCGATCCGGAAGATGTCGAGCACCGAAAGCATAGGCTGCGAGATGGCCCCCTGCGCGCGGCAAAGCAAGTGGTTGCACCCGAAACCATCCCGGCCACAATTCGACCCACCGCTACAGCCCGGCGATCTGTGGGAAAGATCCGCGGTAAAACTTTGGGAATCCGCGGGTTTGCGCCTATATAGTGTCCATGAACGAAACACCCGAAACCAGCCCCGAGAACACTCCCGAAACCCCGGCCGCAGCGGCCCCCGAAACCAGAACCGACGGACCGCCGGTGCGGGTCCGCCAGGAAGGCGCCTATGGCGCGGATTCGATCAAGGTTCTCAAGGGCCTTGACGCGGTGCGCAAGCGCCCCGGCATGTATATCGGCGACACCGACGACGGCTCGGGCCTGCACCACATGGTGTTCGAGGTCTCGGACAATTCGATCGACGAGTCGCTGGCAGGCCATTGCGACCTGGTGCTGATCGAGCTGAACCCCGATGGTTCGGTCTCGGTCGAGGACAATGGCCGCGGCATCCCGGTCGACATGCACAAGGGCGAAGGCGTTTCCGCAGCAGAGGTCATCATGACCCAGCTCCATGCGGGCGGCAAGTTCGAGAACACCAATGACGACAACGCCTACAAGGTCTCGGGCGGGCTCCACGGGGTCGGCGTCTCGGTGGTCAACGCGCTGAGCGAATGGCTCGAGCTCAAGGTCTGGCGCGAAGGCAAGGAGCACTGGATCCGTTTCGAGCACGGCAATGCGGTTTCGCCGCTCGAGATCACCGGCGATGCCCCGCCGGTCGCAAGCTCGGGCGACGAGAACGGTCTCAAGAAGGGCACCCGCGTGACCTTCATGCCCTCGACCGATACCTTCAAGAACGTGCTCGAATTCGACTTCGACAAGCTCGAGCACCGCTATCGCGAATTGGCGTTCCTCAATTCGGGCGTTCACATCCTCCTGCGCGACAGGCGCCACGAGGAAGTGGCCGAGCACGATCTCTATTACGAGGGCGGCATCGCGGCCTTCGTCAAATATCTCGACCGCAACAAGCAGCCCTTGTTCGTCGATCCGATCTCGGTCTCGGCCGAGAAGGACGGGATCGGCATCGATGTCGCGCTCGAATGGAACGACAGCTATTACGAGAACGTCCTCGCCTTCACCAACAACATCCCGCAGCGCGACGGCGGCACGCATCTCGCCGCCTTCCGCGCCGCGCTGACCCGGACGCTCAACAATTACGCGCAGAGCTCTGGGCTGATGAAGAAGGAGAAGGTCACGCTTTCGGGCGAGGACATGCGTGAAGGGCTGACCGCAATCGTTTCGGTCAAGTTGCCCGACCCCAAGTTCGGTTCGCAGACCAAGGACAAGCTGGTCAGCTCCGAGGTCCGCCAGCCACTCGAGGCGCTGATGGGCGAGAAGATGAGCGAATGGCTGGAGGAAAACCCCGCCGACGCCAAATCGATCATCCAGAAGGTGATCGACGCCGCCGCCGCGCGCGAGGCCGCCCGCCGCGCGCGCGAGATGAGCCGCAAGGGCGCGATGAGCATCGCCAGCCTGCCCGGCAAGCTGGCCGATTGCCAGGACCGCAATCCAGAAAATTGCGAGCTGTTCCTGGTCGAGGGCGATTCCGCCGGCGGCTCGGCCAAGCAGGGCCGCGATCGCCGCACCCAGGCGATCCTGCCACTCAAGGGCAAGATCCTCAACGTCGAGCGCGCGCGCTTCGACCGGATCATCTCGTCCAAGGAAGTCGGCACGCTGATCCAGGCGATGGGCACCGGGCTGCGCGACGAATTCACGCTCGACAAGCTGCGCTATCACAAGATCGTCATCATGACCGATGCCGATGTCGACGGCGCGCATATCCGCACGCTGCTGCTGACCTTCTTCCACCGCCAGATGCCCGAGATCATCCGCGCCGGGCACCTCTTCATCGCCCAGCCGCCGCTCTACAAGATCCAGAAGGGCAAGTCTGAGGTCTATCTCAAGGACCAGCCCGCCTACGACCGCTTCCTGGTCCAGACCGGGCTGCACGGCCGCCTGCTCGAAACCGCGGGGGGCACGCGCGGCGGGGCGGAACTGGCCGGGCTGGTCGAGCACGCGCTGCGGCTGCGCAATTTGTTCGGCTTCGTGCCGCGCAAATACAATTACGCTCTAATCGAGGCGATGGCGCTGGCGGGCGCGCTCGATCCCGAACTGACGAACCGCAGCGAGGCGCTGGCCAGCGCCGCGGCGCATCTCCAGATGGGCGACACCGAAGCGCGCTGGAGCGCCGAGATCGGCGAGGACGGCTTGGTCCGCTTCCGCCGCGCCTGGCGCGGGGTGACCGATGTCCACGAGATCGAGGCGGCTTTCCTCACCAGCGCCGAGGCGCGCAAGCTCCACCGCGTCGCGGGCGAGCACGCCGAGGTCTACCAGAGCCCCGTGCAATTGGTGAAGGGCAGCGAGGACGAGCCCGAAGCCGACGCTGCCGACGCCGCACCCGAGAGTACCCCGGACGGCGAGAGCGAGGCGCTCGCCATCGTCGACGACAGTTCGATCACCCTGCCCTCCCAGCTACTGGACGCCGTCATGGTGGCGGGGCGCAAGGGCCAGAAGGTCCAGCGCTACAAGGGTCTGGGCGAAATGAACGCCGAGCAATTGTGGGAGACCACGCTCGATCCCGACAACCGCGCGCTGCTGCAGGTCAAGGTCGAGGATGCCGACGTCACCGACGAGATCTTCACCCGGCTGATGGGCGATATCGTCGAACCGCGCCGCGAGTTCATCCAGGACAATGCGCTCAACGTCGCCAATCTCGATGTCTGATCGCGAATGAGCGAGACCGGCGACCAGCCGCCGCCGAAGGATCGAGCCGATTCGCTCACCGGCGACGCGATCGAGGCTTCCAGCGCCGAAAACCGCATCGAACGCGGCGGTTTTCTCGTGTTTCTGGCGCTGGCGACGCTCGCCTTCCTCGCGATCGCCTGGCCCTTCGCCGCGCCGATCCTGTGGGCGGCGCTGGCGGCGATCATCTTCCAGCCGCTCTATCGCCGCTTCCTCGACTGGCGCCCGGGGCACGAGAACCAGGCGGCGGTAGCGACGCTGCTGGTGGTCACCTTCGCCGTCGTCCTGCCGGCGGTGCTGATCGGTAGCGCGATCGTCGCGCAGGCGATCGAGCTGGTGGTCGCCTTCCAGGAAGGCCGGATCGACGTTGCCGGCTGGTTCGCGCAGATCATGGGCGCGCTGCCCACCAGGGTTCAGGCCTGGCTAGCGCAATCGGGCTGGGGCGATCTGGTCGCGGCGCAGAGCCGGATCCAGGATTTCGCCGAACAATCGGCCGGGCTGATCGCCACGCAGGCGCTGGCCATCGGCGGCGGCGTCGCGGGCTTCGTGCTGGCGCTCGGGGTCTCTCTCTATGTCGGCTATTTCTTTCTGCGCGACGGGAGCGCCATCAGCCGCGCGGTGGTTCGCGCGTTGCCGATGGAGCGCGCCATCGCCGAACAATTGGCCGACCGCTTCGTGACCATCGTGCGCGCCACCATCAAGGGATCTGGCGTGGTCGGGCTTGTCCAGGGCGCGCTGGGCGCCATCACCTTCTGGATCGTCGGCGTCCCCTCGGTGCTGCTGCTCGGACTGCTGATGGCGATCGCCTCGCTGCTGCCCGCGGTGGGGCCGGCGCTGATCTGGGTGCCGGTGGCGATCTACCTGCTCGCCACCGGGGCGGTCTGGCAGGGGGTGGTGGTGGTCGCCTCGGGCGTCGCCATAGTTGGTCTGGCGGACAACCTGCTGCGCCCGATCCTGGTCGGCCGCGACACCGGCATTCCCGACTGGATGATCCTGGTGACCACGCTGGGCGGGCTCTCGCTGATCGGCCTCTCGGGGATCGTTCTCGGACCGCTCGCCGCCGGGATGTTCATCGCCGGCTGGTCGATTCTGAGCGAACAGCGAGAGCAAGCCTTCGGCGCCGCGACCGGCACCACGCCCGAAACCACGCAATGAACTGGCAGCCGCCCTCCTTTCCCCCGCAACGCCACCAGGCCACCCAGCAGCAGCAGGTCGGCCAGCTCATCATCGCGGGCGCGCTGGTGATCTTCCTGCCGCAACTGCCGCTGGGCAATTACCTGCTCTACCCCTTCACCATCCTGACCACCTGGTTCCACGAGATGGGCCACGGGCTGGCCGCGCTGACGCTGGGGTGGGAGTTCGAACGGCTGGTGCTGCTCTCCGACGGCTCGGGCTATGCCGAAAGCTATTCGCCCGCCAACCCGAGCGCCTTCGCCCAAGCTTTCATCAGCCTCGGCGGGCCGCTGGGGCCGAGCGTGATCGGCGCCGCGCTGATCGCGGCAACCCGTCGCCATGAACTGTGGCGGCCAGCGCTCTATTTGCTCGCCGGGATCATCCTAATCTCGACGCTGATCTGGGTGCGCAGCCTGGTTGGCTTTCTCATCCTGCCGCTGATCGCCGCCGCTCTGGTCGGGATAGCGCTCAAGGCGCGCGCGGGGCTGGTGCGTTTTGCGGTGCAATTCCTCGGCGTGCTCGGCGCGCTCAGCATGCTGCGCGACTGGCACTACCTGTTTTCCTACAGCGCCGTGATCGGCGGGCGCCCGATGCTGTCGGACACCGGCGCGCTCGAGCAGGCGCTGTGGTTGCCCTACTGGCTGTGGGCGATGCTGATCATCGCGATCTCTGGAGCGATGGTGGGCGCCGCGCTCAAATATGCGCTTGCCGAGGACGGCGGCCCGCACCGCTGACCATCAGGCCGCTGACGGTCAGCCGGGGCGGATCGGCCGCTCCTCGCTGTCATAGGTAACGGTGGTATCGATTTCGGTATCGCCGGTATCGACGGAATCGCTGGTCGACTCTTTGCCCGGCCCGGCAGTCTCCTCCGCGTCGCGGACCATTTCCTCGAACAGCTTCTCGTAATGGTTGAGCGCGCGGCGCATTTCCTCGGTGGTGGCATCGCCCGCCTTGTCCGCGATCTCGTGCCCTTCGCGATAGTGATTGGCGACCTCGGCATGATGGACCGTCAGGTCCTCGTAGCGGCGGTCGAATTCCTGAACCGGGAAACCGCGCTTCTCCATCATCGCGCCCAGCAGCCGGTCGCCGCGCAGCACCGCCTCCCGCGGGCTGTCGACGAACAGCGTCTTGGCCTCCTGCCATTCGCCGGTGAAGCGGTCGCGCTCCTCGCCGCTGAGCGGGCGGATATGGAATTGCGAGACGCGCTGCTCGCGCTGTGCCAGATTGCGCTCGGCCTTGCCGCGTCCGCCAACCCGGTCGACCGTGCGGTCGTATTCCTCACCGTAGCGATCACGCAGCTTGGTCGTCGTGCGGCGGCGCAGGAAAAACCAGATCAGCGCCAGGACAATCACGATCGCCGCAATGATGATCAGGAATGTGGTGGTCTGGTCGGCCTGCATCGAAATTCTCCCCTTGGCCCGGGCTGCGCCTGCGGCGTCTCGGGCCTGCAGGGATAAACCCGCATCGCGCCGGTGCGTTCCTCAGGCCGCGCGTTCCTCAGTGGGCGCGTTCCTCAGGCGGCGCGCAGCCCCGAGAGACCGCGCGCGCCGCGGTCCTTGCCCGACAGCCCGGCGAACATGGTTTCGACGATCGCCGCGAGCTTGTCCTCGTTCAGCCGCTCGTCGAGCATCATCAGCACATCGGGCTGGGTGTAGGCGACCAGCATCTGGTTGATCAGCGAGAGCGCCTGGTCGATCTCGAGCCCCTCGAAAGTGCCGTCGACCTGCGCCTGCGCGATCAGTTCGCACAGGTAGTGATCGGCCAGATCGATATAGGAGCGCACCCGCTCGAAGCGGCGCGAGCCCAGTTCGCACAGCAGCGCGAAGGCTTCGGGATCGCGGCGGTATTCCGTGCGGTTGTGAAGATAGCGACGCGCGAAGAATTCGTAGAATTTGCGGATCGTCGGCAGGTCGCTCGCGACCACCTCTTCCATCATCGCGACATGCGGCGCGAACCAGCGCTCGGTGGTGGCGTCGAACAAATCGCCTTCCTGCGGGAACAGTGCATCGATCCGCGCACGCGACAGGCCGGCTTCGACGGCGAGAATTTCGGGCGTGACCTCGGCACCGCGCTTGCCGGTCAGCTCGATCGCCATTTGCGCCAGCCGTTCGCGTTCGCGGGCCCTGTCTTCCCTCGTCACTTGCCGCGCCTCCTTGGTCGCCGGTTCCATCTAGCCCAAGCTTGCGAAGGTTTAAAGGCAGCGCGGCTGCAATCCCCGCCGCCGGTCGAGCGCTGGCGTCAGTCCGACGAACGCGGCGGACGGGGCACGAAACCCGCGGTGCGGCGCCGGTAGCGCGCATAGGCTTCGCCCTTGCGCTTCATCATGCCCTTTTCGAGCAATGCCGCGCCCGACCATCTGACCAGCAGGGCGGTGAGGACGATCGGTCCGATCACGGTCCAGGCAGCGACCCACCATCCCGCCGATGCCGCCGCGATCCAGATGCCCCACCAGATGCAGGCCTCGCCGAAGTAATTGGGATGGCGGGTGTAGCGCCACAGCCCGCTGTCGAGCACCGCGATCTCTTCGCTGCGCCGCGCCTTGAAGCGCGCGAGCTGCCAGTCGCCGGTCCATTCGAATGCGATCCCGATGACGAACAGCGCCAGCCCGACCAGCGCCAGCCCGCTGACCGGCTGATCCCAGCTCGCCTCGAGAATGCCGTATTGCGCCGGGCTCGAAACCACGAACATCAGCAGCGCCTGGAGCAGGAACACCTTGACCAGCGCGGCCCATGCGAAACGCCCCCTGGCGCGGTCCGGGCGCAGCAGATGCGTATAGCGCGGGTCCTCGCCCTCGCGGCGCCAGCGCAGCAACAGATGCAGTCCCAGCCGCACGCCCCACACCACCACCATCGCCATCATCAGCGTCGCCAGCGGACCCGGCTCGGCCAGTTGCAGCCAGCTGAGCAAGGCCAGCAGCGCGATCCCGCCACCCCAGAAGGCATCGACGAAGGAGACATCCTTCACTTGCAGCGCGACGACCCACAGGATCAGCGCGAGCCCGAGCAGGATCGCCGCATTGGCCAACAGTGCCTCGATAATCATCATGCGGGTCCTTCCCCCTGCTTGTCGTCCTCGCGCAAAGATTGCACCAGCCGTTCGAAACGCCCGCAATCGGGGCGCTTGGCGCGGTAGAATTCCGCGATCTTTAGCAGATCAGCGCGATAATCGCCGCTCGGTATAATCGCCTCGCCCATCCCGCCGCGCCGGTTGGCATGATCGACCCAGGCAGGGACGATCGGAACCCCGGCTTTCAGCGCGATCTGGTAGAAGCCCGAGCGCCATTCGCCGCTCGATCCGCGCGAACCTTCGGGCGCGACCACCAGCGCCATGGCATCGGCGCGAGCGAAGGCGGCGACCACCTGATCGACCGAATTGGCGCGCTTGCTGCGATCGACAGAGATCCCGCCCATATCGCGCATGAAGCGCCCGAACGGCCAGCGGAACAGCGTGTGCTTGCCCATGAAACTGGGCGCGATCCCGACCGCATCCGCCACCCCGAGGAAGAACACGAAGTCCCAGTTCGAGGTATGCGGCGCGCCGGTGATGACGAATTTTTCGCAGGCGGGGCGGCTGCCCTCGAGCTGCCAGCCCCTGCGGCGATAAAGAGCCAGCAGCACGCGCATGACGAGCCGCGAGAGCAGCGATGGCTTGCGCGGGGTCACCGAGGGGTCCCGGTCACATCCGGAACACCCCGAATTGCGGCCTCTCGGGGATCGGTGCCTCGAGCGTCGCGGCGAGCGCCAGGCCGAGCACGTCGCGGGTCTGCACGGGGTCGATCACCCCGTCGTCCCACAGCCGCGCGGTGGCGTAATAGGGATTGCCCTCGTTCTCGTATTTCTGCCGGATCGGGGCCTTGAAGGCCTCGGCCTCGTCCTCGCTCCAGCCGTCCGCATCGCGGTGGACCGTGGCGAGCACGCTTGCTGCCTGCTCGCCGCCCATCACCGAAATCCGCGCATTGGGCCAGGTGAACAGGAAGCGCGGGCCATAGGCGCGCCCGCACATGCCGTAATTGCCCGCACCGAAGCTGCCGCCGATCACCACGGTGAGCTTGGGCACGGTGGCCGTGGCGACCGCGGTGACGAGCTTGGCGCCGTGCTTGGCGATCCCCTCGGCCTCGTATTTGCCGCCGACCATGAAGCCCGAGATATTCTGCAGGAACAGCAGCGGGATGCGCCGCTGCTGCGCCAGTTCGATGAAATGCGCGCCCTTGACCGCGCTTTCGGAGAACAGCACGCCATTGTTGGCGAGGATCGCCACCGGGATCCCCCAGATATGCGCGAAACCGCAGACCAGCGTGTTGCCGTAATGCGCCTTGAACTCGTGGAACTCGCTGCCGTCGACCAGCCGCGCGATTACCTCGTGGACATCGTAGGGCGCGCGGACATCGTCGGGGACGAGGGCGTAGAGGTCCTCCGCGTCGAACACCGGCGGGACCGGTTCGCGCAGCTCGACCGCCTTCGCTTCCTCGGGGTTTTCGCCCAGATGGCTGACGATATCGCGCACAATGGTGAGCGCGTGCTCGTCGTTTTCCGCCAGATGATCGACCACCCCCGATTTCTTCGCGTGGAGGTCGCCGCCACCCAGGTCCTCGGCCGAAATTTCCTCGCCCGTCGCGGCCTTCACCAGCGGCGGTCCGGCGAGGAAGATCGTGCCCTGGTTGCGAACGATCACGCTCTCGTCGGACATGGCGGGCACATAGGCGCCACCCGCGGTGCAGCTGCCCATCACGCAGGCGATCTGCGGGATGCCGAGCGCGGACATATTCGCCTGGTTGAAGAAGATGCGCCCGAAATGCTCGCGATCGGGGAACACCTCGGCCTGATGCGGCAGGTTGGCGCCGCCGCTGTCGACCAGATAGATGCACGGCAGCCGGTTCTCCTGCGCGATTTCCTGCGCACGCAGATGCTTCTTGACCGTCATCGGGTAATAGGTGCCGCCCTTCACCGTGGCATCGTTGCACACGATCATGCACTGGCGCCCCGACACGCGCCCGATCCCGGCGATCATGCCCGCGCCGGGGATGTCGTCACCGTCATACAGCCCATTGGCGGCGAGCTGGCCCACTTCGAGGAAAGGCGAACCCGGATCGAGCAGCCGCTCCACCCGCTCGCGGGGCAGCAGCTTGCCGCGCGAGACATGCCGCTCGCGGCTGCGTTCGGGCCCGCCCAGCGCCGCCTCGGCAACGCTGGCGCGCAGATCGTCCGCTAGCGCCTTATTGTGCGCAAACCGCGCCTTCGCCTCGGCGCTGTCGCGGTCGAGCGTGGAGGTGAGAGTGGGTGCGGTCATCGTAGCCACTTAATCCTTTATCGGTTTTGGTTTTAGGAGCGTATAATGAGCCGAAAGCTCTCGCGCTTCGTTATCATCAAAAAAGTCGGTTGGAGCTGCACCAAGCATCTCGGTTTGGAACACAGATTTTCTGAGTGCTTCCACCAAGTCTTTTTGTCCAACCACTCCCGTTCGAAAGGCCTTCCAGACCTCTAAGATTCGCTCGTCGTATCGTTCGTGAGCCAGAGGTAATAGATAGGCGACAAGTTCGGACAATTTCTCAGTAAGTCGGCTTCTGGTATGCGCCCGAGTTTCAACATAAGAAATCGTTATATGACTTTCTTTTAAGGGATTCTTCAGTACCAAAGCATGGCTCACGGCAGGACCATCCTCTAAGTTTGGGTCAAGCCCGAAGTGAGCTAAAGCTCTATCTCTATAACGCATCACTTCTTCGTGAAATGGTCGAAGCTCTTCACCGAGAAGCTCCCGGCCGAACCATTTGAACCGGTCGATTGGCTTCGTCTCCGTAGCGCGCGCATAAAGAATGATTGCGTGGGCTAGTAGCGCTCCGCAAACCACTCCATCATCGGCGTCGGCACTATATATTCCTACCTTTGTTCGCTCTGGCTTTGAGCGTAGGTCACTTACATGCTCATTGAGCAGCCTCAATGCTTCACTCGCAGCCCTTAAGTCCTGATGCGCTGATGCGACAGCTGTTGCCCTCTTAACTTTTGAAATGAAGTCGGAGTGCCGGCCAGTATGCTCAAGCTCAGCCGCTAAGGCTAAAAGATTTAAGCCCTCCAACGTACTTCTCGCTTACCCCGCCGCCCCAATCAGTTCGCGGCCGATCAGCATACGGCGGATCTCGTTTGTGCCCGCACCGATATCGAGCAGCTTGGCATCCCGCATGTAGCGTTCCACCGGCCAGTCGAGCGTATAGCCCGCGCCGCCCAGCGCCTGGATGCTTTCGGCGGCCACGCGAAAGGCGTTTTCCGACGACAGCAGGATCACGCCCGCAGCGTCGAAGCGCGTGGTCTGGCCCGCATCGCACGCCTTGGCGACAGCGTAGGTGTAAGCTCGTGCCGATTGCAGCGCGACATACATGTCCGCCACCTTGGCCTGCATCAGCTGGAAGCTGCCGATGGGTTTGCCGAACTGCTTGCGCTCGCGCAGATAGGGGATGACCGTGTCGAGGCAGGCCTGCATGATGCCCAGCTGGATGCCCGACAGAACCACGCGCTCGTAATCGAGCCCGCTCATCAGCACGCCGACCCCGCCGCCGACCGCGCCCATCACGTTTTCTTGCGGAACCTCGCAATCGTCGAACACCAGCTCGGCGGTGGGCGAACCGCGCATGCCGACCTTCTCGATCTTCTGGCCGATCGAGAAGCCGGGCATGTCCTTTTCGATCAGGAAGGCGGTGATGCCGCGCGATCCGGCTGTGGTATCGGTCTTGGCATAGACCACCAGCGTATCGGCATAGGGTGCGTTGGTGATCCAGAACTTGGTGCCGTTGAGGACATAGCCGCCCTCAACCTGCTCGGCCTTGAGCTTCATCGAGACGACATCCGAACCGGCACCCGCCTCGCTCATCGCCAGGCTGCCGACATGCTCGCCCGAGACGAGCTTGGGGAGATATTTCGCCTTCTGTTCGTCATTGCCCCAGCGCGCGATCTGGTTGATGCACAGGTTCGAATGCGCGCCGTAGCTGAGCCCGACCGAGGCGCTGGCGCGGCTGACTTCCTCGACCGCAATGACGTGTTCGAGATAGCCCAGCCCGAGCCCGCCATCGGCTTCGGCCACGGTGATGCCATGCAGCCCGAGCTCGCCCATCGGCTCCCACAACTCGCGCGGGAACCAGTCCTCGCGATCGACCTTTTGCGCCAGCGGCGCAATCTGTTCGTCGGCGAAGCGCTCCACCGTCTCGCGGATCATCTCGCCGCTCTCGCCGAGCTGGAAATCGAAATCGGGGGTCGCGCGCATATCTGCTCCTGTTGCGGGCCTCGTTGCGGGCCGTTTCCGGCGGGGCACTCGCTTGTCGGGGGCGCGATAGCGGGGTTGCGGGCGGCGGGCAAACGGCAAGCCGCGATGGGCCCCGCGATGATTCGAAATCCTTGCCTTATCGGGGCCTTGCGCTATTGCGCTGCGGCCCATGAGCTTGGCAAGATTCCCCCTCTGGCCCAGTCGCAAGCCCGCCGATCCCGCGCGATCGGAAGAGCGCGACCGTGCCCGGGTGATCGCCGCGCATGGCGTGGACGCGGTGGAGGACGATCCCGAGCTGCAGCGGATCGTCGAATTCGCCGCGCAATTGTGCGCGGCACCGGTCTCGATGGTCACCGTGGTCGAGGAACACCGCCAGCGTTTTGTGGCGCGGACAGGGGTGGACGAGCGCGAGACCCCGCGCCCGACAAGCTTCTGCGCGCATGCCATGCTCGAACGCGCGCCGATGGTCGTACCCGACACCACTCTCGACCCGCGCTTTGCCGACAATCCGCTGGTCATCGGCGAACCGCGGGTGCGCTTCTACGCCGGCGCGCCGCTGGTATCGAGCGAAGGCACGCCGCTGGGCGCGCTGTGCGTGATCGATTTGGAGCCGCGCCCCGGGGGGCTGACCGATTTCCAGGCCGAAGGGCTGAGCGTGCTCGCCGATGCGGTGATGCGGCGGCTGACATTCGAGCGGCAGACGCTCGCCGCCGATGCCCATCTCAGCCGCAGCGAACAGCGCGTGCGCCAGCTCGCCGAGCATCTCCCGGTCTATGCCTGGGCCGCGAATGCCGCAGGGAGTATCGACTACGCCAACCAGCCGTTCCTCGACTATTGCGGGACCAGCGATCTCGCCACCATCGATTTCGCCCAGATGATCCATCCCGACAATCTCGAGGAAGTGCGCGAGGCGCGGCGGATCTCGCGCGAGACCGCCTCGCGCTGGGAAGCCAAGGCGCAGGTCATGCGCCACGACGGGATCTACCGCTGGATGATCCTGCGCGCCTGGCCCGTAACGATCGGCGACGAGCCGCCCGACGCCTGGTTCGGCGCTGCGGTCGATATCGACGATCTCCACCGCCTGTCCGATTCGCGCGACCTGCTCGCGCGCGAGCTGTCGCACCGGATCAAGAACATCTTCGCGGTGGTTTCGGGCCTGGTTTCGGTGCGCGCGCGCGCGTGGCCGCAAGCCAAGGAATTCGCCGACGAACTGCAATCGACGATCCGCGCGCTGGGCCGCGCGCATGACTATGTCCGCCCCTTCGAGGGTCGCAAGGGGTCCAGCCTGCAAGGGCTGCTGGAGGATCTGCTCGAACCCTATCGCGACGCGCAGGGCGGCAAGGTTTCGGTGCTCGGCGACGATTGCACGATCGGCGAGAAGGCGGCGACCCCGCTGGCGCTGATCTTCCACGAACTGGCGACCAATTCTGCCAAATACGGTGCGCTGGGCCGCGCAGCGGGTTCGGTCTCGATTCGTATTGCCACCGCCGACGACACCGTGACCGCCGACTGGTTCGAAAACGGATTGAGCCCGGGCGATCGCGACGACGCCGGCGAGGGCTTCGGCTCGCGGCTGCTGCGCATGGCGGTCGAGGGCCAGCTGAATGGCCAGTTCGAACGCCGCTTCGAAGACGATACGCTGCGTGTCGCGCTGACGCTGTCGCGCGCGGCGGTCGAAGCGGCCGACTGAAACCACGGCCCGACCCCCATGCGAAGGGGTCGCGTTTCCCGGGCGGGTTTCCTATGCAGGGCGCGCCCAAGGAGAAACCCATGAAATCCGCCATCGCCATCCTCACCGGTTTTACCCTGCTGGGCGCCTGCAGCGACGGATCGGACCAGAGCGCAGCGCTCGAAACCCCGCAGCAGACCGTGGCCAAGGGCGGCAGCGCCAAGGCCTCGCCCACCCCCGAACCGCCGCCGCTGCCCAATGAATTCTCGCGCACCGCCTGGCGCGCGCGCGACGAGAACGGCGCGCTCTACACCACCTTCCTCGATCCCGGCGGTCGCTATCGCGACATGCGCAATGGCGACCCGTGGCAGCAGGGGGCGTGGGAATACGACGAGGAAGACCGGATCTGCTTCACCCCCGATGCCGAGGATTCGCTGGACCAGTGCTGGCGGCCCGAGCGGATGGACCAGTCGGGTCATATGATCGTCACCAGTGCCAGCGGGCGGCGGGTCCAGCTCGAAAGCGTCGAATACCGTCGGCCCGAAGCGCCGGTCGAAGGCGAGACCGGGCGCGAAGACAGCGAAGCAGCGGCGGCCGCGGCCTCGTGAACTCGGCCCCGGCGGCGCTCGAGTTCGACCGCGTCGGGCGCCGCTACGGCGCGATCCGCGCGGTCGACGGGGTATCGCTGAGCATCGCACCGGGCGAATTCGTCGCACTGGTGGGGGCCTCGGGGTCGGGCAAGTCGACATTGCTCAAGACGGTCAACCGGCTGGTCGTTCCCGATGCCGGGCGCGTGCTGTTCGAGGGCGAGGACACCGCATCGCTGCCGCTCGCCGCGCTGCGCCGCAAGCTCGGCTATGTCTTCCAGGGCATCGGCCTGTTCCCGCATATGAGCGTGGGCGAAAACATCGCGATCGGCCCGCGGCTGGCGGGCGAGAGGCTGACATCTGAGCGGATCGGGCAATTGCTCGAACTGGTCGAGCTCGAACCCGCCATGGCCGCGCGATTGCCGGAAGCGCTGTCCGGCGGGCAGCGCCAGCGCGTCGGGGTGGCGCGCGCGCTGGCGGGCGAGCCGCATCTGCTGCTGATGGACGAACCCTTCGGCGCGCTCGACCCGATCACCCGCGCCGCGCTGGGGCACAAGGTGCGCGAATTGCACGAGCGGCTCGCGCTGACCACGGTAATGGTAACGCACGACATGGCCGAGGCGCTGCTGCTCGCCAGCCGGGTGCTGGTGATGGATGGCGGGCGGATCGTCGCAGACGAGGCGCCGCATGCGCTGCTCGCCGGGCAAGGGGGCGAAGTCGCGCAAGGCCTCGTCGCGGTCCCGCGCGACCAGGCCGGGCGGCTGGCGCAGATGACACGCGAGGGCGCGGCATGAGTGATTTCTGGCCGCTGCTGCCGGGTTTGGGCGACGAGCTCGCCGCGCATGTCCTGCTTTCGGCCGCAGCGATCGGACTGGGGATCGCCATGGCGCTGCCGCTGGCGGTCTGGGCGGGTCGCTCGGAGAGCGTGTCGCGGGTGGCGCTGGGGTTCGCCAGCCTGGTCCAGACGATCCCCGCGCTGGCGCTGCTGGCGCTGTTCTTCCCGATCCTGCTAAGCTTGCGCGCGGTATTCGGCGAAGGCTTGCCTACGCTGGGTTTCCTGCCCGCGCTGCTGGCGCTGGCGCTCTATGCGCTGCTGCCGATCCTGCGCAATGCGGTGACCGCGCAGGCCAATCTCGACCCCGGGGTGATCGAGGCGGCGGACGGGGTCGGGATGAGCCAATGGCAGAAGTTGCGGCTGGTCGAGGCCCCGCTCGCCGCACCCTTTGTCATGGCGGGTATCCGTACCGCAGCGGTCTGGACCATCGGCGCGGCGACGCTCTCGACCACCATCGGCCAGCAGAGCCTGGGAGATCCGATCTTCGCCGGGCTGCAGACGCAGAACTGGGCGCTGGTGCTCGCCGGCTGCCTCGCTTCCGCCGGACTGGCGCTGAGCGCCGACCTGCTGCTGGGGCTGGTCGAGCGCGGCTTCGCGCAGCGCCGCCGCGCGCTGTGGCTGGGCGGGATAGCGGCAGTGCTGCTGGGGATCGCCGCTGCGCTGGCGGCCCAATTCGCCCCCACCTTGCGCGGCGACAGCCGCGACACCGTGGTGATCGGCGCCAAGCAGTTCTCCGAACAATATATCCTCGCCCGGCTGATCGGCCAGCGGCTCGAACAGGCGGGCTATGCGGTGGAGTATCGCGACGGGCTAGGGTCGGCGGTGGTCCACAGCGCGGTCACCACCGGGGCGATCGACGTGGCGATCGACTACACGGGCACGCTGTGGACCAACCAGATGCGCCGCGAGGACAATCCCGGGCGCGAGGCGATGTACGATGCGATCGTCGCATGGAAGCGCGACACCAGCGACGCGCGCATCCTCGGCCGGCTGGGGTTCGAGAACGCCTATGCCTTCGCCATGCGCGCCGACCGCGCGGAGGAACTGGGCGTGCGCAACCTCGCCGATCTCGCCCGAGTCGCCCCGCGCCTGACCGTTGGCGGCGATCCCGAATTCTTCGAGCGGCCCGAATGGGTGGCGGTGCGCGAAGCCTATGGCCTGCGCTTTGCGCGGCAACGCAATTTCTCTCCCACCTTCATGTACAATGCACTGCGCTCGGGCGGCGCCGATGTGATCAGCGCCTATACCTCAGATGGGCGAATCGCGGCGGACAGGCTGCTGGTGCTCGAGGACCCGCACGAGGCACTGCCAAGCTACGACGCGTTGGTCGTGCTGGGCCCCGAGGCGCAAAGCGATCCCCGGCTGCTGGCCGCGC
>Ga0207878_100226_pt1 | contig 34678 bp, 35 predicted proteins | sample LinPmetageLP41_FD_184053 | JGI IMG/M metagenome (GOLD analysis project Ga0207878, IMG submission 184053) | Marine viral communities from the Pacific Ocean - LP-41 (SPAdes) | ecosystem: Environmental > Aquatic > Marine > Oceanic | place: Pacific Ocean | collected 2010-08-27 | reverse complement strand
AAAAATCATAGATGAAATGCTGCGTCTGCAAAATTGCCGGTAGAGCATGGAAAAGCGAACGTCGATTCTGAATACAGGAGTTAGATCATGCCATCCACTAGTTTGAGAAACCTCGTCAAAGAGGGTCTGTCTGAATCAACGTCGATCGCAACCGGAATCACACGCGCGGACACAGTGCTTGGTGGCCCTGCAAAGCGAGGTCTCGACCTGGCTGTCGCGCTGATTGCACTGGTCCTTCTGGCACCTTTGTTTCTCTGGGCCGCACTTGCCGTGAAACTAACGTCACGGGGACCGATCTTATATGGGCATTCGCGCGTCGGTCATGGCGGGCGGGTATTTAAATGCTGGAAATTCCGGTCCATGGTAATAAACGGTGATGACGTTCTCGGTGAATATCTGGCCAACCACCAAGATGAGCGAAACGAGTGGCTCCGCAGCCGTAAACTTCGCAATGACCCCCGTGTCACCCGTATCGGAGCCGTACTGCGCGCTTACAGCATCGACGAGCTTCCACAGATCATCAACGTGCTGATGGGCGACATGAGCCTTGTTGGTCCTCGTCCCGTGGTCCGGGACGAACTGGCGATGTATGGGGCGGCAGCCAATCTCTATCTTCAGACACGACCAGGCATCACTGGTCTTTGGCAGGTCAGCGGACGCAGTGACGCGACTTATGAACAGCGCGTTTCCTACGATACGCTATATGTTCAGCAGTGGTCCATGCGTCAGGATGTTGCAATTCTGGCGAAAACGGTTCCCGCAGTTATTTCATCCAAAGGATCTTACTGACCCGCAACTGTAATTCTGGATAAAACATGCCCGTGAAAAACCGCATCCGCTGCTCCGTCATTTTCATCGTTGCGCAGTTTCTGGCAACTGTGGGCTGGGCCGAAGTTTATCGCATCGGCATCAACGACACCCTGAATATCCAGATTACCGTCTGGGACGCCGGGAAGACCGAAGTCGTGGATACCTATGAGTTTTCGGGCAGCTATCCGGTCGGGGCCGATGGAGATATTGCAGTGACCCTCGCCGGTTCGTTGGTGGTTGAAGGTATGACGACCGCCGAAGTGGCTAAGGCGCTGCAAGAGGCCATGAAGCCTTTCACCGGAATTGGCCAGACCCCTCATGCCGCAGTCAGTGTGGAGCGCTACGCGCCGATCTATGTCGATGGAGACGTACAACAGCCCGGCGTTTATGAATACGCGCCCGGCCTTACGGTGCAAAAGGCCGTGACACTGGCCAGTGGACTTTCTGGCGTCAAAGCGCTCGACGGCGAGGAACGGAACTATCTGAATGCACGCGGCACCATCAGTGTCCTTCAGAGAGAACTGACATTCCTGACGGCAAAGCGCGACAGGCTGATGGCGGAAATTAACGGAGACGCCGATTTCGGGACCCCTGATTCCGATCTCGATCCGGTCGCGCTCGCGGCGGAATCCATGATCCTGCAAGCCAGAAACACCCGTTACGATCACGAAGTGACATCCTTGGCGCGGTCGCGAACCGCCCTTGAAGATGCGTTAGGGGTCTTGGAGGACAAGCTTGCAACCAATCGCGAACAGCTCGAAGCCGGACAGGCCGAATTGCAACGCGAGGAACAGCTGGCCGAACGTGGACTGGTCGCATCGACACGGGTCTTTGAACGGGCATCCTATGTGAACGAGCTGGAAAGTCGCCTGCTCGATATCGAACGATCGATCCTTTCGGCGCGACAGGAAATGCAGGGATACGAGCGCAACGAGGGCCTGCTAATGGCTGTTCGCAACGAGGAAAATGCGACAACCTTGCAGCAGGTCAACACCAGCATAGCCGGGATCGAGGCGAAGCTTGACGGGCAATACGACCTTTTGGCAGCAGCCGCGGGCCGACAAATCGGCCAGGTTCCTGCGCTCGATCCGTCAACGGCCACGACCAGCTATACGATCACCCGTGTACGCGGGGACGATCTAGCACCTTTCGTGGGCGACCCCAGCGTTGTGCTCATGCCCGGCGATGTTGTCGAGGTGGACCTGGACTCCTCCGCCGAAGCATCACCGTCCAATTGATTGTGCGGATATGAGCACTCCGGCTGACATCGCAAAACCACCGACACTCGGCCCTGCGGACGATTATCACCCGCATCTAACCACGGGACGCTCTGCTTCGGCCATTGTCGGCGTGCTGTGGTCGTCATTGCAGACGCTTATTCCGACCGTAAGTTCCGCTGTGGTTTTCTTTGTCAGCGCGATGTTTCTGTCGCCTGCGGATTTCGGACTGGTCGGGTTGGCCAGCAGCATCGTGGTTTCGGTCGTGGCGTTTTCTCCACTGGCTTTCGGCGAAGCTCTGATTCAGCGCCGGACGTTGCTGAAATCCCATGCCGACAGCGTTTTCTGGCTGACGGCGGGATTTGGAGTGCTGGCATTCATTCCATTCGTCTTCGGCGCAGACTTGATTTCAAAGCTGATCGGCGACCCTGCGATTGCGATCATTTTGCCTGTTCTGGCACTTCGCATTCCGCTGGATCTCGCCTCGGCCGTGCCAAACGCGATGATCGTCCGGTCGATGAAATTCAAGCTGATCGCGATGCGCACTGCTGTGGCGACCATGGTAAGCGTTGTCATCTGTTTGACGATGCTGGTCGCGGGCTTCGGATACTGGGCGCTGGTCGGCAGTCAGGTAACGGCCAGTCTTGTAACCTGCGCGATGGCTTATTGGGTGTCCGGCTGGAAGCCCGGACTGTCCGTTACCTGGACTGCCCTTCGGGATCTGTTCGGCAATGGCGCATTCCTGTCCGGAGACCGGATGTTGTCGACGATCAAACTCGACCACCTAGTGCTGGGCATGTTTGGCGGCACGGTGATCCTCGGCCTGTTCCTTTTCGCGCAGCGGATTTTCAGCATGCTGACGCAACTGATCGGCGGGGCATTGTCGTCCGTCACTTTTGCCTTGTTGTCGGCGTTGCAAGACGATGCCGACAAGAGCACCCAGGCGTTCGAAATCGCATCCTTCGTATCGGCTGCTGTCAGCCTGCCGATGTTCGTTGCCCTTGCCATCGTGGCGCAGGACCTGCTTGCTGTGATGCTCGACGAGAAATGGGCGGGCGCGGCCTTCGCGGTGCAGGCATTCAGCGTGGTCGGCGTGCTGGCGGGCATCGGTGTAGTACAGGCCGCGCTGATCAAGAGCCAAGGTAAGCCTCAGTGGTGGTTCTATTATCAGCTTGTTCAACAAACCACGTCAGTCGCCGTCATTTTGCTGACTTATAGCTTTGGCCTGCCGACGCTGATGATTGTGCTTGTGGCAAAGACCGTCCTTTTCTGGCCGGTGTCTGTGGCCATGACCGCACGCCTTCTGAAGCGGAGCGCCTGGAGCTATCTGGCCAGTTTTCAAAACCCCATGGTGGCGACTGCTCTGATGGCGTCCGCCATGATTGCCGTCCCTTCCGTCTTTCCCGATCTGGGGCAGGCTACAAGTCTTGGCCTCCAGTTGGCCCTGGCCGTCGTCATCTACTGTCCAGCGATCCTGCTTCTATCGCGCGCCCGGATGCGCGAACTCCGCCGTTTTCTACCCACCAAAGGGAACACGACCGCATGAAACTGACATATTTTCAGGGCGATCCGCCCAACTTTGGGGACGAACTGAACGCGACCATGTGGTCACACCTTCTGCCCGCCGGTTTCTTTGACGACGACGCATCCGAACTGTTCATTGGAATCGGTTCGATTATCCAGCACGGCTATCCGAAGGACGCGCGAAAAATTGTCGTCGGCTCCGGCTATGGTGGCTATACCATAAAGCCGGATGCTCACGACGGCAGTTGGGACTTTCACTTCGTGCGTGGCCCGCAGACGACCGAGGCCTTGGGCCTGAACCCTGATCTGGCCATCGCCGATTCTGCAATTCTGTTGCGCCAGACGCCCCTGCCCGCGCCAGCGACTGACATCAAGATCGGCTTCATCCCGCACTACGAAAGTATCGAGCGGGGCAACTGGAAGGTCGCTTGCGATCTGGCGGGCATAAGTTTCATCGACCCGACAGACCCGCCCGAGCGCATCATTCAGCAGATTCTGGGTGCCAAACTCGTCATCACAGAAGCGATGCACGGTGCGATCGTGGCCGATGCTCTGCGCACCCCGTGGATCGCCGTCCGGACCATGCATCACATCCATCGGTTCAAGTGGTACGATTGGGTCAAGTCCCTGGACATCGACTACCAGCCTGCCTTCCTGTTTCCGTCGAACCTGCGCGAAAGCTGGGCCGTCACCACCGGGCGGTCCGGGTCGGGACCGCGCGCCAAGGCGGCCTGCACCAGCAAACTGGCGCAGCCTTTGAATAACGCCTGTCACCACATGGCAGCGCGCAGCCTGCAAAAGCTGGCGCAGATGAGGCCAAGCCTTTCGACGGACGCCAATATCGAACGGGCCACGGATCAGGCCATGTCGGCCATCAACGGTCTGATCGCCAAATATGGGCGCAAGGTCGCGTTTGCCTAGGTGCCGCGCCGATGGGCATCCAGCCCGCGCGTGGCATAGACAAACGCGCATATCACGATGACAGTCCGCAGCGAAAACTGAAAGAAAACATTAACTTCCACAAAGCTCAACATGACGATCATCGCGACCAGAACGAACAGTAACGACGCCTCGGCAAGGCGGGTGCGCAAGGCCCAGAGACCAGTTGCCAGAGCAGCCCCATAAAGCACGACAACCTGTAGAAAGACGCCGAGTACCCCGATCTCCACTGCATTGGACAAATAGGTGTTGTGAAAATTGAAGCCGCTTCGACTTTCGATCGCGAAATTGTACCACAAGACCTCGGCCGGGGCGTAACCCTTGACCCAGAATGCCTGGTATCCGATGCCAAAAAACGGACGTTCCGCGATCAGTTCTCTGGCAATCCGCCAAAGATCGGTTCGGCCCGTCAAGGTCACATCCTTGCCAGTCGTCTCCAGCAACAGGTCTAAAAGCGCATCGGCGTAGATCGTCACGAGTAGAGCCATCATCGCCGCCAACAATACAGCGAATGTCATCGCAACAAGGCGTTGAACGACAGACAGCCGATAGATGAGCAGAAGCGAAAACAGCAGGAAAAGCGCAGGCGGCACCACGATCAGCGCGCCTGTCGACTGAGCAAGTAAAAGCAGCATGGCGCCGATCATCAACCCGAGAACTGCCATCAGCCGATGACCATTGGAGGCCGTGCGGTCCAATATCTGAGAGGTACAGACAATCACATAGGTCGCAGCCTCGCCTGCCAGTGCATTCTTGCTGCCGTAGATTCCCAACCAGGCCCCTGTGTCGCTGCGTACATCGCCGAACAGGATGCTGGTCAGCATCGCAAGAGAGAACACTCCGAACAATGCGCGGCTGAACGCACGCGCCGACGTGGTCGAAGCCATTGCAATCGCGATCAGCACAGTCGCCGTCAGTTGGACACCGAAGCGGAAGGAGATTGCAGGATATTGTGACCAGACCGCCGACAGCAGGCAGAATATCGGCAATGCCATCAGATACCAGTATCTGATGCAAAGGTTCAGCACGATCTGGATGCGACGAACCAGCAGCGCGCATCCTCCGGTCAGAAAAATCAACGCACCGTAAGTTTCCAGGGCGGGAATGAAAACGAGGCCAAAAAGGGCGATCACCAGAAGAACCACATCCGGTTCGACCGTGATTACGTCAATGCCGGTGCCCGGCCGATCTGCGCGGATGCTACTCATTCTTGCAGACGACCGAGGACGGAAATTGGCAGGAGTCCCCCTGCGCAGTGAATGCAATCCAGTCGACTTCCATCTTCAGATCGGTTTCCGGCTCCACGAACCGGCCCATCCAGTCCGGAAAACTGTCGCTTCCCCAGAAGCTGGCGTAGATCTTCTGCCCGTTCGTGGGCAGTACGGCTTCGGGTGGCGTCTGATGCACCAGCTCACCGTCTACATACCATTTTATCCCGGTCGGCTGCCACACAAACGAATAGGTCAGGAACGCATCATCGGCAGGCATGGGCAACGCCACCTGTTTGCCGTTCATGGGGGTTCCGTCGACATAGGTATTCAAACTGACTGAACTCGTATCGCGGGCCAGGACCTCGAAATCGATCTCGTCATGCGGCTTGCCATGGTATGGACCAATATAGGTGAAGAAAGCCGCATTCAGGCCCGACCCGGCCGCGGTTCGGTATCGCGCCTCGTATGTACCATATCCATAGACATTCAGTGATTGAATCTCGCCGCAGCTATAGTCGCGCTGATCACCCGTCCACCCTGTGAAAGCCAACGTCAGCATCCCTTCTTTGACGGCAACGTTGTCGCCAGACCAGACGCAGTTTTGCCAATCACCATTGGCCCACCCGTCAGAAATCCCCCAGAGCGACTTATCCAATGTTTCGAAATCGTCGAAGAAACTGGCACCTTGCGGTGTTTCCTGTGAAAATACCGGCAAGGGAAGCAAAAAAACAAAGCTAATCACGCATTGCTTTGACGACTTCATCACCCTGCCGACATTTTTTGACGCCTGGATCATTCCGGCCCCTCCGAATACAATTATTCAGCAATGTCTATACAGCCGAAATACGCTCCGCAAAGCTGGACGGCTTGCTCGGCGCGTGCCCGCCGAAAGCCCCCGGATATGGGCAGGCCTATGGGAGTTCGGCTGCGAGAGGTTATCCTTTGAGTCAAACCGACATCCGAAAGATCTGACTTGAAAAACCTTGCCGAACCGCCTCTGGTTTCCGTCATCATGGCGAATTACAATGGTGCGGACCACCTTGCCATGGCGCTCCGGTCCGTGCTGGCCCAATCGGTCGGGCATATCGAAATTCTGCTGCTGGATGATGCTTCGAGCGACGATAGCATCAAGGTTGCGCGTGGGGTCGCGGACACCGATCCCCGCGTCCGCATTTTTGAAACATCCCGGAATGCCGGACCTGGTGCTGCGCGAAATCGTGGCTTTGAAATGGCTACAGGCAGATGGATTGCCATTGTCGACAGTGACGACATCATTCATCCATGTCGTCTTGAACGGATGACGACCGCCGGTGATGCGCTGGAAACCGACGCCGTGGCGGACGATCTGACCTATTTCCACGACGCCAGCATTCGGCCAGCAGGCACCCTTATGGGCACGAACCGTCCGGAAAAGCCCGCTGGATTGTCAGCAACCTGTTTCGTATCGGCCGATCCGAACGCGCCGCAACTGGGTTATCTCAAACCTCTGATCCGTCGTACTGCGTTATCGGGGTTGCGCTACCGCGAAGATATCAAGATTGGCGAAGATCATGATTTATATGTGCGTTTTCTTTTGAATGGCGGGCGAATGCACCTACTGCCGCAGTCCTATTACCTGTATCGCAGGCATAACAGCTCCTTGTCGTACCGAATGCATCCCGACGACGTTGCCGCAATAATCTCTGCGCAGGACGATCTGTTGAGGGATTATCCGGATCTGTCCGATGGAATGCTTGATCACATGGCGCTTCGCCGCGCCGCGTTACAACGCCCGCTGGCCTTCGAAACACTGGTGCAAGAAATTCGCGGTCGCCATTTCGGTCGCGCAATGGGGCAATTGGTCCACCGACCTTCTTTGCTGCCCCAACTTGTCAAAGTTGGCAAATCCCGTCTGGCACGCGCGCTTGTGCGGCCCAGAAATGCGTCTGCAGTCATTGCCCGCGACCCATCGGAATGGACGCTGCAAGACTGGTCTGTAATGTTGGAGAAAACGATGTGATTGTTTGTGCTGCCCACACTAAGCAACATGGCTGATCATTGTTTCTGTCTTCCTACCAAGGGATCGTTGCCCTTGGTCTTCGTTCTCGCATCGGACGGCTTCGGTTTCCGAGGCCGAACGAGCCCGCTGACAAGTGCCAGCAGAAAGTACGCGGTCTGCAGAACCACCAATACTGCGACAACACGCAGCACGATGACCCAAAATCCGGACCCAGCAAAATATGACCCGATCGCCGTCACGATGGCGGCAATCAGCATGAAACATATGAACACAGACAAACGCACCAACCTAATCCCCCAATAAGGCTGGCTCAGTCTACGCTATGTCAGGCTATCGTGCCATCGTTACGCGGTAACGCGTCAAACGAGTGTCGAATCTGCTTCGGTATAACTTTCGGGCCATCCAGGACGGGCGTATTTCGACAACTTCTGAATATCCACTCTGTTCAGAGCTACCCCGATGATTTTCTTTGCGATCTCAGACTCATGGGCAAGATACTGCGTCACGAGAGACCGGGGGGTCCTGCCCCAATCACACACCAGAACGATCTGGTCGATATGTGCGATCATTGCCTTGGCCTCGGCCGATTTTCCCAAGGGCGGCATATCCAGAACGATACAATCGTAATGATTTCGCAGTTCCGCCATCAAAGCCCTTGCGTTCTGCTGATACAAAATATCCCCTGCGACTGACTGCTCGCGGTCGGAACCGGGCAACAGAATGTGCAGATTCGTGAACGGTAGCACATGGATCGCGTTAGGCAGCGGAGCCCGGCCGCGAAGCACGTCCACGATGCCAGGACTCTCTGGAAGCCGAAGCGATTTGCTCAGGCTGGAACCCCTGATGTCCGCATCCATCAGCAAGACACGCGCCCCCGACTTCGACAGCATGTTGGCGTAATTCATAGCCACAGTCGTCTTGCCTTCATCCGGCAACATCGACGTGAAGGCGACGACGTTGCAAAGACTGTCCTCAGATTCCAGTCCGATTGTGGAATGGATATTTCTCAGCGTGCCGCTGAACGTCGACTGCGGCATCAGTACAGACCAGAACAATTTCGGCGACAAGGTCTTGGCCTCTCGCCATTCCGCCTCAAACGACGATGCGTTGGACGAAGCCGCATCGTCACCCTCTGGCGAACCGCCTGAATGGGCCTGTTCATTCAGAACGATCGCACTGGTTTCGGGCGGCGGTTTGTCGGAAAGGTTTTGCAGATCGATCCGAGGCAAATGCCCCAGAAACGACTTTCCGGTGTGATTGTACACTTCGGTGCTGACGCGGAAGGCCTGTTCTCGCATTTCACGTAAAACGGCGATGGCAAATCCAATCATGAGACTAAGCAATATCGTAACAGCCAGCGTCCTGGACAGCTTGGGTAGAGCCGGGTTCTCGGGCACCGGCGACCGCGTCAGGATACGGCCGTTCGTGACCGGAAATGACCCCTGAATGGATACCTCCTGATACCGGGCCGCGATCGTTTGGTAGAGTGAATTCAATGTCGATTCCTGCTGCGCCAACTGGCGCAGCTGCGCAACCTGGGTCGGGTCGCTCTGACGCAGGGCCGCGGCCTCGGCCTGAATTTCTGCGGCCCTCTGTTCAAGTTCGGCCAGGCGCCGGACCATCCACTCCGCCGTTTGTTCGGTCGATTCGACATTGGCGTTCAGGTGATCTGCAAGATAGGCTTCCGCGTAGGTATTCACGATCTGCGACGCCAGTTCCGGGTCATGGCCGACATAGGCGATGTTGATCGAAAAACTCAGCCCGATCCGTTCGATGATGATATTGCCCTGAAGTTTCGACGCCGCGCCAAGAATGCGCGCCTCCTGCTGTTGCTCCGCAGTCAGCGTGGGCACCGGGTCTTCCGACCTGACAAATCCCATGATTCCCGAAACGATGTTGCGCGCCAGCGAGGATGGCGGAAAGAGGAACAGATCACTGTTCTGCAAATCCATGCGGCGCACGACCTCAGTGGCAAGTTGCAGGGATTTCAAAACCTGAATCTCATTCAGGAACGAGGTATCATTGCGGGCAAAAGGAATGCTGGCTGTAACTTGCTGATCAATCTCACTGCGCCGGTCATCCACCAAAACGGTGGCCGAAGCATAATATTGCTTGGGCGTCGTCGCATAATGAACGAGCCCAATCAATAATCCGATCAGGACACTCACGATTAAGGGGACGGCCTGGCGCCGCGCGGCAGCCAGTACATCGCCAAGGGTCGTCGCCTCTGCTGCCGCCCGTTGCTGCAGACGTTCCGCCTCCAGATCGGCATCGCGGATTCTCAAACCGATTTCCTTCATGGCATCAAAACCGATCCGCTCATTCATGAGTCCTGGAGGTGAATTGCGGCGCATACTGTCGCAGCGGGCGGCCACCAGCCAAGCCCGCAAGCGCACCGATGTGTAGCGCTCCGCGCAGGATCGCCTGATTGCGCCGATCGACGCTGAAGACCTGAACCGCAGCCGCGCCCGCACAATATAGCGCCTTCGCCGCCGTCACAGGCATCTGCCGAACCGCGCGTCGCGTTCCGGAGATCGACCGGACATGCGTCTGCCCCATTCTGAAGCGGCGGCGCAGCAGCCAACCCAAGGTCGCGCGGTCCTCGGGGACGTCTTCGCGCACGACGGCCTCGGACGCGAACGCGATCCGACCCCCATCGGCCACGACACCGGCGAAGAATGTGGAATCCTCTCCACCCGTCTGCCCGAGCTCAAGGTCAAACACCCGATTTTGCAGCGCAGCACCCTGTCGGTCGATCAGCACGTTGCCGGTATAGCCGGTAGGGATCACACCTTCGATCCAGACGGGTGTAGTGCTGTGGATTTCCGTTCGGCGCATCCAGGCGGGTGCGGTCCTGGAATAGACCGCCTCAACCGGCCCAAGGACGACATCGACATCTTCCTGCTCCATAGCTCCCACAAGATGTATCAGCCATTCCGGCGAAGCGATCTCGTCGTCGTCTATAAACGCCAGATATCGCGCGGCACTGTGGGACAAGGCCCCGTTCCGCGCGATCGAGATGTTGCCCTGCGGACAATGCACATGACGCAGCGGGAACGGTGCGCTCTCAGCCATTGCTTCGACGCCGATCCGCGCACTGGGTGTATCGTCGTTGTCGATCACCAGAACCGATACCGCGAACCCCGGCGGCGGGGTCAGTGCGAAGAGCGACGCAAGGGTCTTCGACACCTGCGGGCGGCGATAGGTGCAGACGCAGATCTCCAGCTGCCTGTCCCCGGTCATCGGACCACCCGGCGAGTCTGCGGGATCAATTCGCGGATGACCTGCTGCCAGAAGCCGACCGACCATGACAAATGCATGATTATTGCAGAAACGCCGCACAGGATCAGGGTCGGGTCGCCATCGCGATGCGCCATGCGGATCCCCGCTGACAGGCAATAGATGACCCAGATCAGGGCCGGGATCGCAAATATCCAATGAACCGGCGACAAAAGAGCCAGCAGTAAAGCAGGAAAAACCATCATCACCTTGGTCTGACGCAAACGCGGCAGAACGCTGTGCTTCAGAAGATTCCGGGCTCGACCAGTGCCGTAGTTGAAGTACTGACGACCCACCCCCCACAAAGAGCGACGCGGATAATAGGTGATCGTTGTTGCGGAGGTCAGCCAGATACGGTAGCTAGCCTGTCGCAACCGATAGTCAAGCTCCGCATCCTCGTTGTGCGTGAACGTCGGATCGTATCCACCGACATCCGAAAATGCCGCGACCTTAATCAGGGCATGATGACCGTGGTCCACATAGGTGCCGGACGACATCGACCGATGCGCAGACCCGCCATTTCCAAAGCTTGCATTCTGGGTCGCGGCGTTGACCCGTTGAACCGTCTGGTCCCCTTCGGCGATCATGCTGACGACGATGCTGTCCGCGTGAACCGACCGCGCCTGCCGCACGAGAACATCGCAGAAATCGTCGGGATAGGCGCAATGCGCGTCGATCCGGATCAGGTATTCCGCCCGCCCGGCATCCTGCGCGACGGCCATATTGACTGCCACGCTCTGAATTTTCTGGGGATTGTGCATAAGCGTGACGTGGTCGTCGGAAGCCGCAATCTCTTGGACGATCTGCACGGTGCCATCCGTACTGCCACCGTCGACAACGACAACCCGGCCGTCCAGCCGCTGCATTGCAGGTTTCAACTGACGCAACAGACGGCCGATGTGCCCCGCTTCGTTCAGACAGGGGATCACAACCAGAAGATTACCATGGCAATCAGATCGCGGGTCTTTCTGCATCTTGATACCTTCGGGCATGTTGAACGGGGCGAAATCAACAAGAAGCGGGACGCAAATTCGCGGGACATATTCACCTCTGGTTCTAGAACGCCAATGGGTCAGGCGCACGTCGGCTTCGGAACAGTCGGCCATTACTTGCCAAGCCAGGAGCGGATTTTGGTCATGCTTTCTCTTGTTGCCCGGAAACGCGGCAAATTGGGATGACTGATTCGGAACATAGCTGATATTGCAGTGGGAAAATGGCGCAAGCGGGCAGCGCCAGATCCGCTAGCGAAGGCATAGATCAGCTTATCCGAATAAGACCCGCGTTGTGTTGCCAGTAAATTGAATCTCTAAGGCCATGTATTATGCCTGCCTTGTCATCCAAAAAGTTAGTTTCGATCATATCACACACGTCGCACGGTTCGTTCATGCCACTCTGACGGCTAATTTCGGGGCCGACACAGCCCTCTATGTCTGCGATGAAATCGACCAGGCGGACCACCCGGACAATGCTATTGTCTTCGTGATCGGAGAAGGCTTCGCCCGACACCGTCGGCGACGTGGATGTCTCTATGTCTATCTGAATTTTTCGGTTGTCGCCGTCATGGGGAACCCCCTGCGCGTCAGCAAGGAGGGGTGGAGCGCGATCCGGCGCAAACGCCGGATGCTCATGGACAAGCTGGTCGGCTACGATCTTCTGCTCGACTATTTCGCGCCGCAGACCAGGGTTTTGCAACGACATCTGAGACTACCCGTCCTGGGTTTTGGCATCGGTGTCTCTCCGAATGTCACCGGCCCGGCGATCGCCCTGGCGGACAGACCCTACAATGTGTGTTTTGTCGGTCAGATGACGCCGCGACGATTGCGGATCATCGAGGATCTACGCCGACGGGGACTGCGCATGTCTCCGCATTCCGGCATTTCCCTTGAAGAGGTCGCGGCCCAGTCGCAGTGTTGGATCAATATCCACGCCCATCGATCGAACCATCTGGAAACGCCGCGCATCATCGGTGCACTGGCCGTCGGTACGCCTGTGGTGACCGAAAAGTGTTACGGATTGCAGGGTCTCCTCCCGTCCGATCTGGTGAAGACTGCCAAATTGATGCGGTTCGCGGAGATCACTCAGGATATCTGCTCCAACCTTGATGAATTGCAGGCGCAGCAGGCGCTTGCGCAACACTGGTACAGGCAAACTTATCTGCCGCAATGTCGACGGAACTGGTCCGATATCTGCGATCACGTAAAGTCATTGATCCCCGGAACCGCTTTGCCCCCCGTCCTTCCGGAAATTGCAGAAAAAATACCCGGTGCCACCGCAACACAAGCCGCGCCGATGTTTCTGGATCAATTGTAATCCGAGACCAGCAGATACATCGGTGCCTCATCTTCTTCTATCCGGGAGAACCGCCCGATGGGCTGCTCGAAGACATTGTCTGTCCTGTCATCGTTGACGGTGGAGACCTCTCCCACCAGACAATCGCCCCCTTCGGCCCAGAACGCGTGCCATATGCCTGGCATCAAGGTCACGCTTTCTCCAGGCTTCAGGCGCAGGTGTCCACCTGCCGATAGTGTGACAGGCATGCCGTCGCTTGGCACGGTAATATCCGAAGACCGGTCAATACCGCCGTCGGCGTCCGGGGCGAACAGTTCGATCACAAGATCGCCACCGCCGCGGTTGATGATATCCTCGGCTTTCACATTGTGCCGATGCATCGGCGACAACTGCCGGTCGCGGGTGATCATGATCTTCTCGGCATAAAGCATGCCCTTGCCGTTGTTCAGGTGCTCGACCTGTCCGTTGCGCGTTGTAAACAGGAACAGGCCCATTTCGTCGAAGCGGCCCTCGCCGTAATCGGTAATATCCCACCCCAGGCCCCGTGCATGGATGTCGGTGCCGCTGGCCGCACGCATCTTTTCGGCAGACCAGTAGGCGAAGGGCGGCAGAACAAAACCAAAGCTGCGGATAAAGGCATCACCTTCGGTCAGGATGGAATTAACGGCGGATCGTTTCATGAGAATTTCCTCGGGCTGGCGCAATTCGGCGTGCAAAATCATGGCGGGCCTATGAAAGCCTGTTGGTTGCATTTGAGTGGAAAAATCATGTTGGTCCAGCCAATGATGTCTAGTCCGACGCACAAAATTGTACCGGAACGACAGGGACCTCACGGTGTTCCGGCGATCCGACCCTGATGATCCTGGGGCACGACCGAAGCACCCCAGATGCTTTTCAGATCATCCTGTTCATAACGGCTTTGGCCACGGCCTGATCGCGGGTTTTCGCATCCAGCCGGATCCGGGCGTTACGCAGATGCATCTCGACCGTTACTTCCGCAATTCCAAGCCGCGCGGCAATTTCCGCTACGCGCAGGCCATCCGCGACATGCGCCAGGCAATCGCGTTCCCGAACAGACAACGCGGACGGCTTCCGAACACCGGACATAAACCACAGGCTGGCGAAGGTCAGTTGCGACCAGGCCCGCCATTCGGCTTCCCGATCGGCATACAACTCGCTGAACTCGCGCGCCGACAGTCGGGTCATCAGATTCCATCCGGCGCCTGCACCGTCAATGCCGGGGATCGACGTTATGGACACGCCAGTAGAAATTCCAAGAGCGGCGCTTCCAGTTGCGATCTCTTCCTGCTCAGGAAGTGTCAGATAATCGTGCGCCGCCAGATGTCCGACTCCGGTAAGGACCCCTTCGACACGGGACAGGCAGACGCGGGCGAAGGGGTCGCGTCCGCATTGAACAGAAGACTGGTAGGCGCGGGTCCAATGATCGTCGGCCGTGCTGCGGACGCGTGCCGCATTCGGATTGGTAGCATCGACGAAGATCGCTGCATCGATATCGAGATCGGGCAGGACCGACACGGCGACATCCCACACCTGATCCGCATTGATACAACCCTGAAGCCGATCCGCCATTTGCCGTAACATGAAAGGTCCCCAATACAGTCAAACCCGAACGACGTTCGCCGCCTCGGATGGTGACAGATAATCTAAGTTGTCCGATTGAAACGTCAAACTTATGTATTTTATATTAATTTTCGGTTATGATCCGATGGCCGTTCTGGATGGCGGGCAAGCCACAAGGATCGATATTGTAGAAACGGCGACGGCCACGGCGACCTGGCACCGCTGACTTTTTTTGCCGTCGATATTGCTCGTCTGCACGGTGATGATCCCGGTTTCGGCAAGCCCTGACGCCTAACGACCGAGAATATTCGCCGCGTCCAGTTTCGCCCAGTCGAAGTCCACCCCCGTGCCCGGTGTATCCGGGGCAACGGCACGCGCGTCTTCGACCACAAGGGGGCGCATCGTATATGTGTCGATCGGGAAGGAATGCACTTCGATCCAGCCCGCATTGGGACGCGCTGAGACCAGCGATACATGCAACTCCTGCATGCCGTGGCTGCACGCCGGGATGCTGTGCGCCTGTGACAGTTCGGCGACCTGAAGCCACCCCGTTATACCACCGCAATTCGACGCGTCGGGCTGGATATACGACAGCTTGGCCTGATCGAAGGCGTATCCGAATTCGTGAATCGTGTGCAGGTTTTCACCCATCGCAAGCGGCATTCCCGTTGCCTCAGCGATGCGGGCGTATCCTGCATAGTCGTCGGGAATTGTCGGCTCCTCGAACCAAAGCAAGTCATATGGCGCGAAGGCCCGCGCCGCTGTGATCGCCTCGTCGACTGTCATCGAATAATTCGCATCGACCATGAATGCCACGTCCGGACCGATCAGGTCGCGGACGGCGGCGATGCGCTCGACATCTTCAGCCAGCGTCGGTTGCCCGATCTTGATCTTAACTCCGTCGAAACCGCGTGACAGATAGCCTCGCACACTGTCCAGCAGCTTGGGCAGCGGAAAGCCCAGGTCTATTCCGCCGCAATAGGCGCGACAGGTCCGCCCCGCCCCGCCCGCCATCTGCCACAGCGGCTGACCCGTCCGCTTGCCGCGCAGATCCCACAGCGCGATATCGACCGCCGAAATCGCGAACGACGCAACGCCACCGCGTCCGACATAATGCACATGCCACTGCATCGCATCATACAGATCCTCGACCTCCGCCGGGCTCCTGCCGGTCAGAAAGGGCGCCAGATCATGTTCGATCATCGCGGCAATCGCGTGGCCCCCCTTGCCGCCGGTATAGGTATATCCCGTGCCTTCCGATCCGTCCGTCAGCCGCACGGTGGCGGTGACAAGCTCGAAGAAATGATGATCGCCATGCTTGGCATCCACCAGCACTTCGGCCAGCGGAATATGGAAAAGGCGCACTTCGATGGAGTCGATGGTTGTCATATTGCCGTTCCCTTTATGTCTTGATCCGTTCTTCCTCGCAGCGAAGCACGGACAAGTTCCATTTCTACTTCGGGCAAGCCTATATCCTATCACGTTCAGCAACGCCGAAACGGGGTCGCCCTCGCGTGCCGCCTTGGCCAAACGCTCCGCCATCGGATCGTCCAATGCAGTGCCGTCCTGCCCGATCACGAAGCGGCACCATTCTGCCAGGGCAAAGACATGCGGCCCGGTATCGCCACCTGTTGCCGCCAGTTCGGACAGCACCGCTCCGATCCGCACCGGCATCTTCTGCGATCCGTCCATCGCGATCTGCGCCAGCGCGTGCTGCAACGCCGGGTTGTCGAAGCGCACGATCAATGCCTCGCCATAGATGCGCAACTCATCCTCGCCGACGCCATGCAACGTGCCTGCTGCTGCCTGCATCAACGCCCGACAGCGCCCGCGCAGGTCGGGGTCCGCAACCGCCTCGTGGATGTGCACGAATCCACGGTTCAGCCCGGCATAGGCCAGCATCGAATGCGCCCCGTTCAACATCCGCAGCTTGCGCGCCTCGAACGGGGCGACGTCCGCGACCAGCCGTGCACCCGCAGTCTCCCAGGCCGGGCGCGGCCCTGCAAAATCATCGGCGATCACCCATTCCGAAAAGCCTTCGGTGACAACCGGCGCGGCGGACGGCAAATCCATCGCGGCGACCCTTTCCGACAGGTCGTCCGGCGCGCGCGGCGTGATCCGGTCGACCATGGTGTCGGGGAATGTGGCCTCTGACAGGGTCAGACCCAGCCCCGCCGCCTGCGCGAAATCCATCACGGCGGTTCGCAGCTTGGCGCCGTTGCCGCTCAGATTATCGCAACTTATCACGCTGATCGGTCCGGCCATAACGATTTGCCGTCGCATCAGACCCCGCGCCAGATACCCGACGAGTGTTCGTGGCAGATTGGTGTCCAGATCCGCAGCCACCTCTGGATCCGACAGATTCAACCGCCCGTCCGCATTCAGATGATAGCCCTTCTCGGTCACCGTCACGGTGACCACCTGCACCGATCCGTCGGCGAGCGTATCGAGCACTGCATCGGGGTTCTCCGGCGCGACCAGAATGTCATCCAGCACCGTCATCCGTTCCATCCGCTCCCCATCCGCATCGCGAATGACCAGCGTATAATCGAACGCCTGTCCCGCCAGCGCATCCCGTGTTTCGGCACTTTTCAACGACACACCCGTTATCGTCCAGCCGCCCGCCTGCTGGGTAAAGATTGCCTGGTGCGCCCTGTGAAAATTACCTGGCCCGAAATGCAGGATGCGACCCGTCACGCCGCGTCCAACCGATAGGCATCGACCGCCGCATCATGGGCCAGCCAACGCCCGACCCGCGCGGCATCGTCCCGACCCATAAGACCTCGATCGCATTGTTCGGCCAGATGCAGCGCGACGCCCCGCCGCCACAGGTCATGTCGTGCCGGGATCGACAGGAATGCCCGAGTATCGTCATTGAACCCTGCCAGGTTCCAATATCCCGCCGTTTCCACAACTTGATCCAGATAACGGGTAATGCCGTTGGCGCTGTCGTGGAACCACCATGGCGGGCCCAACCGCAACGCAGGCCAGTGCCCGGCCATCGGGGCCAGTTCGCGCGCATATGTCGTCTCGTCCAGTGTAAAGGCCAGCAGGCGCATCCGACTGTCGTTCCCGACCCGGTTCAGCAGCGCGTCCAATCCCCCGACCCAATCGGTCCGACGCGGAATGTCGGCGCCCATGTCCTTGCCGAAACCGTCCAGCAACGCCGCATTGGTCGACCGCTGAGACCCGGCGTGTATCTGCATCACCAATCCGTCTTCACACGACATCTGCGCCATCTCGATCAGCATGTGACCGTGCAGGCGGTCCTGTTCCCGTGCCGTCAGCGACCCCTTGATGGCTCCCGCAAATAATCGCCCGGCGGTCGCATGATCCAGCCATTCGGTCCTGAGTTCCGTCACCGCGTGATCGGTTGCCGTCGCGCCCAACTTGCGAAACATCTCGCGCCGCACCCGCAGCGCATCAAGGTATCCGGCAAAACTTTCGCTATCCTGACCCGTAAGTTCGCCCAGCCGCTCAATGTCACGGGCATAATCCGGGGCCGCCGGGTCCAGCACGGCGTCCGGTCTGAACGTCGGAATCACCCGTCCGGTCCAGCCGCTTCCTGCAATGGCCCGATGCGCCCGGAGGTCGTCCAAAGCGCCGTCCGTCGTCGCCAGCGTCGAGATGCCAAACCGCTCGAACAAGGCGCGCGGGCGAAACTCAGGGGTCTGGAGCGCCGCGTCTATATGGTCGTAGATGGCGGATGCGGTTTCGGGCGTCAGAGGCATGTCGATGCCGAAGACGTCGCGAAACGTCGCATCCAGCCACAGGTGCGAGGGCGTGCCGAGAAACTTGTGCCAATGCGCCGCCAGGATGTCGAAGACCGCGCGTGGATCCCGGCCTGCACCAGCCCCCAGCCCCAGATCCTCCAGCGCAACGCCCTGGCTGTAGAGCATCCGAAAAACATAATGATCCGGCTTGATCAGCAAAGCGGCGGGATCGGGAAAGGCCGCGTTTTCGGCAAACCAGACCGGATCGGTGTGCCCGTGCGGCGAAACGATGGGCAGGTCTGCCATCTGTGCATGCAAGTCTTTGGCCAGGCCCTTCAGGCGCAGCTCTGCCATGGTCCCGGTCATCGCCGTCTCCCCCTGGTGAAATAATCGGAATGCCGTGCGGCAAGATCGTCCAGCACATCCAGAACCGACCTCAGGTGCGCACGCATCGTGGCCTCGGCTGTCCTTGCGTCGCCAGAGCGGATGGCCTGCGTGATGGCACGATGCTCGTCCAGAAGTACGCCCAATCGCCTGCCATCGCGCAGGGACAAAACGCGTAGCCGGTCCAGTTGGGCCTTTTCCTGCATCAGCACGACGGCAGGTCGTTTCAGTCCCGTTGCCTCGGCCAGCAAACGATGAAACGCATCGTCCAGCGCCTGAAATGTCATATCGTCGGCGCATGCGATGGCATCAGCCTGCGCCTGAAGATTGGCATCGACCGTATCCGGCAGATCGGCTTGCGTCAGTCGCAGGACATTCGCCACTTCCAGCGCTTCGCGCAGAAACTGCGCCTCGCGGATACGTGCGGCGTCCAAAGGCGTGACATAGGTGCCGCGACTGGGCCGTGTCTCGACCAGCCCCAATTCACGCAGACGCATCAAAGCCTCCCGCACCGGGGTTCGGCTGGCTCCTAGCACCGTGCCCAGGTCTGCTTCAGACAGCACCTGTCCCGGGACGAAATCCATCCGCAGGATCGCGCCGCGCAGCACATCGAAGATTTGCGGGCCGGCGGGACGGGCCGGGTCGATCGGGCGCAGGATAAGGGGGGCGGACAGCATTATTAACCTGTATACCGGCATCCCGATCCTTTACAACCTCCCGATCCGGTCCTACCCACGACGCCGGAGGAGACTAAGATGAAAGCAGCCCTGATCGGCCTCGGCATGGTCGCTGAAACCCATGTCCGCGCCATCGCCGATACGGCGGGCGTCACACTGGCGGGCGTAATGTCCCGCGATGCGACCCGCGCTCAGGCCTTCGCCAACCGCATGGCCTCTGTCATTGGAACCGCGCCGCATGTCTTCCCTGATCTTGCCGCCATTGCCGCGTCTGACGTCGATTTCGTCATTCTCTGCACGCCGCCCGACTCCCGCGCCGATATCGTCGCCACGCTGGTCGCTGCGGGAAAACCCATCCTGATGGAAAAACCTGTCGAGCGGACGGCGAAAGCGGCCCGCACCATCGTCGATATCTGCGCGGCGGCAGGTGTGCCTCTGGGCGTCGTGTTCCAGCATCGGTTCCGACCCGACGCGATGGCCCTGCACGACCTGCTTGCGTCGGGTGGCCTTGGCACGCTGGCTGCGGTGCAGATCGACCTGCCGTGGTGGAGGCCGCAATCTTATTACGACGAGCCGGGACGCGGCACCTATGCTCGCGACGGCGGCGGCGTGTTGATCACCCAGGCGATCCACATCCTGGATCTGGCGTTGACCTTCACTGGTCCGGTATCGCGCGTGCAGGCGATGGCCCGCACGACAGCCCTGCACCGGATGGAGGGGGAAGATTTCGTGACCGCCGGTCTGGACTATGCTTCGGGCGCGGTCGGGTCGCTGGTCGCAACCACGGCCAGCCGTCCGGGCGGCGGCGATTGTATCACCCTGCATTGCGCGAACGGCAGTGCGCGCCTGGTTCACGGGCGGCTGACGATCGACTGGGCCGACGGCACGACCGAGAACATCGGCCTTTCGTCCGAGACCGGTGGCGGTGCTGATCCGATGGCGTTCGGCCACGCCTGGCATCAGGCTGCGATCGAGGATTTCGCCGCCGCCCTGCGCGACGGTCGCAACCCAACCTGCACCGGTGCGGAAGCCCTGCGCGTCCATGTCCTGATCGAAGCGATCATCCGGTCCTCGACCGAGGGGCGCTCTGTGGAGATTGCCCCATGATCCGCTTCGCCGCACTTGGCATCGACCATCGGCACATCTTCGGAATGGCCACCAACCTGCTGGCGGAGGGTGCAGATTTCGCGGGCTACTGGACCGGTGGCACGCCGGAGACGCTGGCCGGATTCACGAAACGTTTTCCAAATGTCTCCCGCTGCGACAAAGCCGCCCTGCTGGCCGACCCTGATATCGACCTGATCCTGATCTCCGCCGTTCCCGCCGACCGCGCCGATCTGGCCATCGCGGCGATGCGCTCGGGAAAGGACGTCATGAGCGACAAGCCGGGCTGCACCACTCTGGCACAGCTCGACGCGATCCGGGCCGCGCAGGAGGAGACCGGGCGCATCTGGTCCATCGATTTTTCCGAACGGTTCGAGGTGCCCGCCATGACCCGCGCCGCCGAACTGGTGGCCGAAGGCGCAATCGGGCGCGTCGTCCAGACCACCGGCCTCGGTCCGCATCGCCTGAATGCGGCCACCCGACCCGACTGGTTTTTCGATCGGGCACGATACGGCGGCATCCTGACCGATATCGGCAGCCACCAGATTGACCAGTTCCTGTTCCTGACCGGCAGTACGGACGCCACGGTCCTCCGGGCCTACGTCGCCAATTATGCCAATCCGATCCACCCCGGCTTGCAGGATTTCGGCGAAATTGTCCTGCAATCGGGTGACGCGCATGGCTATATTCGCGTCGATTGGTACACGCCCGACGCCCTGCCGACCTGGGGCGACGGGCGGCTGACGATCCTCGGGACCGAAGGATATATCGAGCTGCGAAAATATATCGACGTCGGTGGCACGAAGGGCACCGACCACCTGATCCTGGTGAATGGCGCGCGCTGCGAAAAGGTCGACGCATCAGACGCGGGCCTGCCGTATTTCGCGCGACTTATTGACGACATCCGGAACCGAACAGAGACCGCAATGCCGCAGGCCCATGCCTACAAAGCGATGGAACTGGCGATTCGCGCGCAGATGCTGGCGGAGGGCACGACATGAAACAGACCTGGCGCTGGTTCGGCCCCCACGACGCGGTCACCACCGACGATATGTTGCAATCGGGCGTCGAGGGCGTGGTCACCGCCCTGTATCATATCCCACCGGGCACTGTTTGGTCCGTCTCCGAAATCGAGACCCGCCAAAAGGCCATCGCCACGCGCGTCGACGGCACCCCCTCCGGCCTGAGATGGGATGTCGTCGAAAGCCTGCCGGTATCCGAGGCGATCAAGACGCAAAGTGCTGACATGGCCGCGCATCTGGATGCCTATCGCATTTCCTTGCACAACATCGCGGCCTGCGGGATTGAGGTGATCTGCTACAACTTCATGCCGGTGCTCGACTGGACCCGCACCGACCTGCGCCGCCCCATGCCTCATGGCGGCAACGCCATGTCATTCGACCTGATTGACTTTGCCGCCTTCGATCTGGGCATTCTGGGGCGGGACGGGGCGGCGGAGGATTATTCCGAAACGCTGGTCCACGCTGCGCATGACAGGCTTTCCGGGATGGACGATGCGGCCCGTCGCGCCCTGACTGACAATATCGTCGCGGGCCTGCCCGGCGCGAACGACGCCTGGACGCTGGAAGAGGTGCGGCGCCATCTGGCCACTTACGCCGACATCGACGCGGGCCGCCTGCGCGCGAACCTGATCGACTTTCTGGCCGAGGTCGCGCCCTTGGCGCAGGAATTGGGACTGCGCCTGTGCTGCCACCCGGATGACCCGCCATTTCCCCTGCTGGGCCTGCCGCGCGTCATGTCGACCCAGTCTGATTACGCGCAGGTCACTCAGGCCGTCGACTTGGCCGCGAACGGCGTCACCTTCTGCACCGGCAGCCTTGGAGTCGACCCCGACTTCGATCCGGTCGCCTTCATCGAAACCCTTGGCCCGCGCATCCATTTCGCCCACCTGCGTAACACCACCCGCGACGGCTTCTCCGACGAGCGGCGCTGCAGTTTCCACGAGGCCCTGCATCTGGAGGGCGACACCGACATGGTCGCCACCCTGCGCAGCCTTCTGGCCGAGGAATCGTGTCGCCGCGACGCTGGACGCAACGATCATTCGATCCCGATGCGACCCGACCATGGCCAGCAGATCCTGTCCGATCTGACCCGCGACAGCGCCCCCGGATATCCGCTGATCGGGCGGATGCGGGGCCTTGCGGAGTTGCGGGGGATCATCGCGGCCCTGAGCTAAGCCGAACCCATAGGCGAGAGCGCCAGCAAATCGTCGATTTCCGCCCGCGTCGGCATCGACGCCGCCGCACCGGGCCGCGTTACCGACAGCCCCGCGCAAGCGCACCCGAACCGCGCTGCATCGACCGGATCGCGCCCTTCGGCCAGGGCGGTGGCGAAGGCCCCGTTGAAGGCGTCGCCGGCACCCGTCGTCTCGACCACCGAGCCGGCAGTGACTGCCGGGATAGACACCGACCGTTCGGCGTCGTGATAGAGCACACCCTGCGCCCCCAGCGTCACGATCACGGCGCGCGCCACGCCAAGCCTCAGCAAGGCATCCGCTGCGGCGCGGGCCGAGGACAGATCTGATACCGCGATACCGGACAATGCCTGCGCTTCTGTCTCGTTGGGCGTGATGTAATCGCAGAGCGCCAGCATCCCGTCGGGCAGCGTTGCCGCCGGAGCCGGGTTCAGAATGGTCGTCACATCCGCGCGCCGCGCGATCTGCATGCCGCATATCGCGGCGTCCATCGGCTGTTCCAGCTGCGTGACGAAAACCGCGGATCCGGCGATCACATCCGCCTGCGCTTCGACGTCGGCGGGCGTGATGCCCCCGGCGGCACCGGGTGCCACGATGATGGCGTTGTCTCCGGACCCGGTCTCGATGAAAATCATCGCTGCGCCCGTCGGCTCGTCGCATTGGATGATTGCCGGCGTGACGCCCGCTTCGGACCAGACGGACAAGGCCATATCGGCGAAAGCATCGCGTCCCAGCCGTGCTATGAAATGGACGTCCGCCCCGGCGCGCCCGGCAGCGACCGCCTGATTTGACCCCTTCCCCCCCGGTCCGAGGGTAAAGGAACGGCCAAGGATCGTCTCGCCCACCTCCGGCTGGCGGTCCGCCGTAAAGGTCGTGTCGGCGACAAAAACGCCAAGGATTGCGACGCCGCTCATGTGACGGCTCCGTCCGGTCCGACCACGCCCTTGCGCAGCATGATACAGCCATAGGGCCGCCTCTCGCCGGTCTGGATTACAGCAAAGGCGCGCGCGGCCAGATCGTAGAACGCGAACCGCTCGACGCCCACCATCTGTCGCGTCTCGCCCGTCGCGGCAATTGCCTCCTGCGCCTCTGCCTGGGCGGACGGGATCGTGACCGGATCGCCCACCACTTCCATCCGGGCGGCAAAATCCTCGACAAATGTGTCCAGCGGAAAGACAGACAACACCGCTTCGGCCACCTGACGGGTGTCCAGGTTCTCCATCCGCAGCATCTCGCCCCGCGTCGTCTGCCGCGCAATCGTCTCGGCCGGAAAATTCGTGTCGCACAGGATCAGCATGTCCCCGTGACCCATCGCGCGCAGCGCATGCAGGACGTCGGCATTCAAAGCCGGATGTATCCCGATCAGCATGGTGTTCCCTCCTGCAACATCGACCTGACTGCCTCGGCCATGGCCAGGCCCAGCGCCTGTTGGGCCGCGACCCCCATATGTACACCGTCCAGCCCATCGACCTCCGCCACGCGTCCCGCGTCGAAGAACGCACAGCCCAGCCGATCCGCCTCGTCGCGCAGGGCCGGCGCGATCGCCCGCGACCGGGCGCGCCCGCCCTGGAACATTTCGGCCAATATACCCGTTTCCTCGACCGGAACCGGAGCGACGAGCATCACGCGCGGCGCCCCGCCGCCCGGTCCGGCATTCGATGCCTGAACTACCTGCGCCAGCTTGCCCACACCCGCAGCGATGTCCCAGCCGCGCAACCCAAACCGTGCCTTGCAGTCGTTCGTGCCCAGCATGACGATGACCAGATCGAGCGGACGGTGGCTTTCAAGTATTGCAGGCAGCGCCCGCATTCCGTTCTTGTGCATCCCGTCGATCGGATCGTCATGGACCGTCGTTCGCCCCGGATGACCTTCGCTTATCACTTCGATTTCGAGCGCGCGCGCCGCCACATCGGGCCAGCGCGCCGCTTTCGGGTGCCGCGCTACGCCGCCCAGTTCGGCCAACGGCACCGTGCCGTGACTGTTGCTGTCGCCAAACACCAATATTGCCATCGCACTCGCCCCTTTGGATCGGCAGGCTAGCGTCCGCTGTCAGCGTCTGCAATCCACGCCGTAAGCAGGCGTGCGACCCGCCGTGCCGCAGTGGAGCCCCTCCGAATGGTGACCTGCATGCCCTCGGCCATGGGGACACGCCCGCCAACCGCGACCAGTTTGCCATCGGCAAGAGCCGATCCGACAAGCGAAAGCCGCCCCATCAGGACGCCGCGCCCGGACTGGGCATCCTCGACGGCAAGCGCATAGAGCGAATGAACCGGCCCGGCCCCGCGACCGGGCAGCGCCTCACCCGGCAGCGCGCGGTGCCATGTCGTCCAGTCTCCGACCCAGGTCGCGTCCGACAGGCGCGGTCCATCGGTCCAGCCGGGGGCCGCGACCGGCACCAGCCAATCGCGCCCGCCCGAGCCGATGAACAGCGTCAGGTCGGTGGCGTCACGCCGGGTATCGGGCGGCGCCTCCATCGCCGTGATCGACACCGCCAGCCCCGGCATCGTCGCCTCGAGCGCGGCCAGACGCGGACGCAGCCACAGTTGCGCGATTGACGGAAGCGTTCCGATGGTCAGCGACAAGGGCGATGCTTCCTGTCGCAGTGCGGTCTGGGCGACCTCCAACGCGTCGAAGGCTGCAGTCAGCTTTGGCAGGACGCGCACACCCGCTTCGGTCAGAACGACACCGCGCACTTCTCGCGAGAAAAGGGTCAGGCCAAGTCGTGCTTCCAGACCCTTGATATGGGCGGTGATGGCCGCGGGCGTCACGCCCAATTCCACCGCGGCCGGGGCGAAACCGCCCAACCGGCCAGCCGCCTCCAACGCGCGCAAGGCCGTCATCGGCAGGTCGGGGGCGCGGGCGGGACGAAGTGCCATGTCATGCCTTCAGTTTTTCTGACCCTCAGTTTCACGAAACCTGAATTGACCGCAACCACCGATCCTCGCGATATGCCGTCAGCTTCGAAACGCTGTCTGATGGAGTCGTCCCATGACCGATCTCGCCCGCCGCCCCTGGTTGCCCGCTGCCGCGCAGAGACGGATCGATGCCCTGCCCCTGCCTGCCGATCCCGTCACCCGGATCGAGGATTTGGCCCATGCTGCCTGCACCACGCACGACCGAACCGCCTTTAACCTGAACCCCGCCACAAACGTGATGAACCCGCGCGCCGAGGCCTTGCTGTCCTCGGGCATCGGCAGCCGCCCGTCACTGGGGTATCCGGGCGATAAATACGAAATGGGCCTGAGCGAGATCGAGGAGATTGAAACGATTACCCACCGCCTCGCCTGCACGGTCTTCGATACGGATTATGCCGAGGCGCGGGTGCCGTCGGGGGCCATCGCCAACCTGATGGTGTTCATGGCGCTGGCCAAACCGGGCGACGCGATCATCGTCCCGCCTGCCAGCATCGGCGGCCATGTCACCCACCACGGCGCCGGGTGCGCAGGGCTGTTCGGCCTGAAGATCCACGAAGCTCCGGTAGACGCCGACGGCTATACCGTGGACGTTGCCGGATTGCGCGCCCTGGCCGAACAGGTCCGCCCGCGTATCATCACGCTGGGTCAGTCGCTGAACCTGTTCCCACATCCGGTGGCCGACGTGCGCGCCATTGCCGATGCCGTGGGCGCACATCTGATGTTCGACGCCGCCCACCAGTGCGGGATGATCGCAGGCGGGGCCTGGCCGAACCCGATCGGACAGGGCGCGCATGTCATGACCATGAGCACCTATAAATCTCTGGGCGGGCCCGCCGGAGGTCTGATCGTGACAAACGACGCAGACGTGGCGCAACGGCTGGAGGCTGTGGCCTTTCCGGGTCTGACCGCAAATTTCGACGTCTCCAAGACCGCGGCCCTGGGTGTCACGCTGCAGGATTGGCGCGATCACGGGGCGGAGTATGCGACGGCGATGATCGACCTGGCCCAAGCCTTGGCGCAGGCTGCCATGGCCGAAGGGCTGCCGGTCTATGCCGCCGACCGCGGTGCCACGCAAAGCCACCAGTTCGCCCTCGACGCGCGCCAGCTCGGCGGTGGCCAGACCGCCGCGCGGCGGCTGGAACGCGCAGGCTTCCTGACCTGCGGCATCGGCCTTCCGATCCAGGCGGTGCCGGGCGACATGAATGGTCTGCGCATCGGCACACCCGAACTTGCGCGGAGCGGCGTGACATCCGCCGACGCTCCGTTGATAATGAACTTCCTGGCCCGCGCCCTGCGGGACGATCCTGATACGCTCGCTGCCGAAGTCGCCGCCTTTCGCGCGCGCTTCGACAAGATCCTGTTCTGCAACCGAGGCCCTTCATGACCATTCCGACACGACACTGGGACCGCCTGGGCAACGGCGGCCTGACCTTTACCGAGCTGGGCTTCGGTTCCGCACCGCTGGGCAATCTGTATCGCGCGATCAGCGACGACGCGGCCCAGGCGACATTGCAGTCGGCCTGGGACGGTGGCGTGCGCTATTTCGACACCGCGCCGCTTTATGGACTTGGGCTGTCCGAGACGCGGCTCAATCGTTTCCTGCGCAATAAGCCGCGCGACGAATACATCCTGTCGACCAAGATCGGCCGTCTTCTGAAACCCGCGACCCAGTCCACCCGCGACGGGATCGGCAAGTGGTTCGAGGTGCCCGCGCGCAACGAGGTCTATGACTTCAGCTATGACGGCGTGATGCGGTCAGTCGAGTTTTCGCTGGAGCGACTTGGCGTCGACCGCATCGACATGCTGTTCGCCCATGACATCGACGTCCCGAACCAGGGCTCGCGCGCCAACGTTGACGCCAAGGTCGACCAGCTTATGGCAGGCGGATATCATGCCCTGGAACGGATGCGGCTGGACGGCACCATCAAGGCTTTCGGCGCGGGCGTGAACGAATGGGAAGTTTGCGAAACACTACTGAAACGCGGCGACTTCGACATCTTCCTGATGGCTGGCCGCTATACCTTGCTGGAGCAGGAGGCGCTGACGTCTTTCCTGCCGCTCTGCGAAGAACGCGGTGTCGGCATCGTGACCGGCGGTCCGTATAATTCGGGCATTCTTGCCACCGGCCCGGTGCCTGGCGCCTACTACAACTATGAACCTGCCACTCCGGATATCCTCGACCGCGTTACTCGGATCGAAACCGTCTGCAAGGCCCATGATACCCGCCTGATCGACGCGGCTTTCCAGTTTCCGCTGCTGCATCCCTCCACGGTCTCGGTCATTCCGGGCGGTCAGGGTCTGACTGAATCCGAGGGCAACCTGCAAGCGGCCAAGGCACGGATCCCTGCGGGCCTGTGGGCCGACCTGAAGGCGGAAGGCCTGATCCGGCAGGACGCCCCGGTCTGACTGGCGAATCGTGCAATAGACCGAACAGGCTCAGAACTGCTGTTGCCCGCGCTGGCAGACTCCGCGAAAAGCTGGCATCCACTTGCTCTGGGACACATAGAATGACCCATCGTAACGGTTGACGTTGATTGCCTGCTGGTCCACGCCGCTGACCTTGCGACAGGTGTAGGACCGATCCGACGCCGACAGGCTGAAGTCTCCGCCGATGGTCTGATTGGAATCGACCATGCATTGTCGCCCTGCGATTTGAATGGTCATCTGAATGCGCAATGGATCGAAGAGCAAACCCTTCTCTGACTGGCCCCGGCAATCCAGCACTACGCCATCTTGCGCAGAAGCGCGTGTGCTAAGGTGCGTGGCAGTCATAGCGAAGAGCGCCAACGCAATTAGTCTAACGGAAAAAAAACGTAACACGTCATCACCATATAACCTGTTTCGCTAGACAGAACGGATGAGCGATACGGCTAGCACGGCGCGAACTTACGAAATTTCAACCAAAATTGATAGTCGGCCGCCGAAATCTGGTGATTAGGGCGCGGAGGCCATGAACCTCTCCAACTCCGCCACCTGCACCGCATCCATCCGCAGCCCCAGCTTGGTGCGCCGCCACAACACGTCGTCTGCCGTCCGCGCCCACTCCCGGTCCATCTGCCAGACGACTTCCGCTTCGGTCAAAGTATGCCCGAAATCCTGCCCCAGATCATTCGTCGTTTTCGCATCCCCCAGAACCTGCGCCGCCTGCGTCCCGTAGGCCCGCACCAGCCGCAGCGCCCAGTGATCGGTCAGGAACGGATAGAGCGCACGCAGCTTGCCAACCTGCGCCATCTGCCCGTCCACCGGAAAGTCGCCACCGGGCAGCGGCGCGTCATGGGTCCAGGGTACGGTGACGTTCAGATGCTCGCCGATCTTCATCATCGCCGCATTGGCCAGCTTGCGGAAAGTCGTGATCTTGCCGCCGAAGATGTTGAGCACCGGCGCACCCGTCGCATCGACCTTCAAAACGTAATCCCGCGTCGCCGCCGTCGCCGAGGTCGCGCCGTCGTCATACAGCGGGCGCACCCCGGAATAGGTCCAGACCACATCGGCATCGGTCAGATCGCGTTTGAAATAGCCATTCGCGAAATCCAGCAGATAGGCCTGTTCCTCGGGCGTGCAGACGGGCTTGACGTCAGGGTCCATGTGCTCGGCATCGGTCGTGCCGATCAGCGTATAGTCATATTCATAGGGGATCGCGAAGATGATCCGCCCGTCCTTGCCTTGGAAGAAATAGCATTTGTCATGATCATAAAGCCGCTTGGTCACGATGTGCGACCCGCGCACCAGCCGCACGCCTTCTGTCGCATTCGACCGCACCACACCTGCAATCACCTCGCCGACCCAGGGCCCGGCGGCGTTCACCAGCATCCTGGCGCGCACCTTGCCCGCGCGTTCGCCGTTCAGCGTGACGACCCATTCATCGCCGTCCCGCTCAGCACGGCTGACGCGGGTGCGCACGGCGATATCGGCCCCCCGGTTGGCCGCATCGCGGGCGTTCAGAACGACCAGCCGCGAATCCTCGACCCAACCGTCGGAGTATTCGAACGCCTTGATGAACCGATCTTCCAGCGGCGCGCCCTCGGGCGTATCGACCAGCGAAATCGTCGTCGTCCCCGGCAGAAGGCTGGACCGACCCAGATTGTCGTACATCGCCAGCCCCGCCCGGATCAGCCAGTCCGGCCTGCGTCCGCGCAGCCACGGCATCACTATGCCCAGCAGAGTGGAGGTGGGAGTACCGCCCTCGAACCGCATGTCCGACGACAGGGGCAGCACGAACCGCAGCGGCCAACTGATATGTGGCATGTTGCGGATCAGGATATCGCGTTCGCGCAGCGCCTCGCGGACCAGCCGCATCTCCCAGTATTCGAGGTATCGCAGACCGCCGTGGAACAGCTTGGTCGAAGAACTGGACGTCGCGCCCGCAAGGTCGCCCATCTCGGCCAGACCGACCGACAACCCCCGGCCCGCCGCATCGCGCGCGATCCCGCACCCGTTGATGCCGCCGCCGATGATGAAAAGATCGTAGGACTCGCGCATGGGATTCCTTCGAAAGCGAACTTGAACGAACGTCTAGACGGAACCAACCACGCCATCAACGCCAGCCCCGGTCGCGACCGATCATCCGTCATCTCGGACGGCTATGCAAAGCGCTTGCACAGGCGTAGCAGACGGGCATCTATCCTGTGAATGGACCCTACAGTGACCGAAACTTACAGCCAGCCCGCCAACCAAAAACGCCGCATTGCAACGCTTCGGATTTCGATGGCGCTGTGCCTTCCGGCGATCCTGTTCACACGATCGGCCGATGTCCTGCCTGAATTGGCAATGGAGCTTGTCGAATCCACCGGCATCTTGCTGATCATCGCAGGGGTGCTGGGTCGGTTCTGGTCGATCCTGTATATCGGTGGGCACAAGAACGCCTCGGTCATTCAGGACGGGCCGTATTCGATTTGCCGGCACCCGCTCTATCTGTTTTCGACGATAGCTGCGGCAGGCTTTGGCATGATGCTGGGCAGCCTTGTCCTGATGACGGTATTGACCGGTGCGGTGCTGATTATCCTGTCGGACATTGCCGCCAAGGAGGAACGGTTTCTGCGCGACAGGTTTGGCCTTGCATATGACGCCTATGCCGCCAAGGTTCCGCGCATCCTTCCGCGCGGGCGCGGGTTTTCAACGCCGAAACAGGTGACATTCGATGTTCATGTCCTGCGCCGAAATCTTTCCGACGCGCTTGTGTTCCTCAGCCTGATCCCGCTGGGAGAGTTGATGTCATATTTCAAGGAAGAACCCCTCTGGCCGATGATCCCGATCTACTGACTCAGGATCAGTCCCATGGCCGATCTGAACCGGCTGGTTCACCGTCGCGACCTGCCGTAAGCACTATTCCGGCTTGAACCGGAGACCAGGCCACGCAGGTCGCGCAATGCGGCTACTGCCAGTCCGGCCAGATCATGCAGGCCGCGGCCCTACTGGCTCTGAACCGGCCCCAACGGATGACGAGATCGACGCGGCCATGTCCGACAATCTCTGCCGCTGCGCCACCTATTCCCGTATCCGCGCCGCCATTCGCCGCGTCCTCCAGGGCGAGGGCACATAGATGGGTCGCGCCATTCCGGGGGCGTGGCCTTCGGGGTCCATGCCTATCGCAAGCCGGTCGAAAACCCGATTCTGGCAGACCTGCCCCCCGGTGCATCGTCTCTGAATCCCTTCGTGCTGATCGACGCGACGGGCATCACGCTGATCACACCGCGCGCCGACGTCGGGCAGGGCGCGGTCTCGATCCAGACCCATCTTCTGGCCTAGGAACTGGACGTCGACCCCAGACCGTTCGCACCGGTTTCGGGCCGGTGTCGGGGGCCTACTACAACTCCAGAGTCGCGGCCGAAAGCATTCCGCTGGCCGCATGGGACAAAGGATTTGCGGCGCGTAGCTGACGGGTGGCCGGGGCCGTCGCCACCAAGTTCCTGGGCCTGAACATTCCCCGCGGGTCGACGACAGTGCCGGATTCCCACGACAGGCTGCGGGCCGCCGGTGCCTCGGCCCGCGAAACGCTGAAACAGGCTGCCGCCGACCGGCTTGGTCTGGGCCGCGCCCCGAAATCCGTTCGGCTGGCGCTGGCCGGGCAAACCGTTCCTGCGGACGGACATGGTGGCGAACTCCACCGGCACCTTCCGGTATGGCGGCGATCTGGTGCAGGACCGGATGATCCATGCGACCGTCTTGACCATCCCGGCGATGGGCGGCGGCGTGCTGTCCGTCGATGATCGGCAGGATGGCCGTGACGCCGCCCATTCCGTGGCCGAGAGCCAGATCTGACGCACGGGCCTTCCCGCCATAGGACACGACGTTGCCATCGTCGCTGCCGCCTGGGACGCGCCCTCTGTGCTCCCGGATCGGCGGGTAACGGGCTACCGCGTCCCGGCAGGTGTCAGTATTTCATCCTGGCGGTCGGTCGGCGCATCGCACAACGGCTTTTTCATCGAACCTTCATGGACGAACCGATCCTGGAGGCCGGGGTGGACCCGATCGCCGAACACCTCCGCCTGATCCATCACGAGCTGTCGCGCAGGGTCGTCGAAGCGGTCGCCGAGATGACGTCCTGGGACGGGGCAACGCCCGCGCCGGGGGTCGGACGCGGCATGACATTTACCTTCGCCTTCGGGGTGCCCTGCGCCCGGATCATCGAGGTTTCAGACACGCCCTACGGCATCCGCCTCGACAAATTATGGCTGGCCTCCGATGTCGGTTGCAAGCCGGACCCTGCACCGCTGCTTCGGGTCATTTCCGATCTGGATACCGATCCCGGCAACACGGTTTGTGTCGGCGACTCGGTGACCGATTGGCAGACGGCCCTTGCGGCAGGTGTCGCCTATGCCCATCTTGCCGGAGGGTATCAGCGCACGCCGATCCCCGGCCTCGCACCCTGGCTTAATCTTGCCGATCTGCGGGACCTGAAAAGCGCCTTTTGACGGCTGCTGAAATCCGGCATTTGCATGCGAATCACCTGTATGGCATGATCGGAACCGGCGCGTTGCGCCCAAGGAGCCAATCGGTGAAGAAGCCCAGAGAGCAGATAGCGGCCCTCCCGCTGCGATGGAAAGACGATGAAACGGTTGAAGTCCTGATGATCACGTCCCGTGATACGGGTCGATGGATCGTGCCGAAGGGATGGACAATGAAGGACGTCAAACCCTGGGCCGCCGCCGCGATCGAGGCCCTGGAGGAGGCCGGGGCCGAAGGGCACATAGCGCGCGAGGTATTCGGCACCTACGGATACGACAAGATCCTGGATGACGGGACGGCGCTGCCATGCCGCGTGCGCGTCTACCCGATGATCGTCGATAATCTGAAAACCGACTGGAAGGAAAAGGGCGAGCGCACCCGCAAATGGTTTCCGCTGTCCGAAGCCGTCAAGCTGGTGGATGAGCCGGAACTGGCGGACATGCTGGCCCGTCTGACGGTCAAGCCCAAGAAGGTTCCGGTCGCCGGACCCATGCTGCGCCGGGCCGCATCCTGAACTTCACCTGGCGCGAGACAGTATAAATGTCGCGTAGGACCGGTTGAGCTGATTGGTAAGGTCGTCGCCTGCCTGACCTAGCGCGGGCGGCGCTTATCGGTGCGAACCGGAATCGGAACAGCCTCCGGTTGAGGGACGAGCCCGTCGAGAAGGTCCGAAAGACGGTCAGTCACCGCATCGATCAGTTTTCCGAAGCTACCTTGTTTCACAGCCATCGTAGTCTCCCTTCTCATACATTAGATGGAGCGGTCGCGGCCCCGCTTCAAGTCGGGCCCGGCCGATTTGCGGAAATTCGCCGCCCGTGCCGGTGACATTCCTGCCGGTTGCCATGCCTCAGCCTGTGCAGCCCATCACCTCGACCGCGCCCCGGTCACCGATGACGGTGATCAGGATGTCGCTGCGGTCGACCGACAATTCGCCCTCGCCCATGACCAGCATGTCCGCGACCCCCGTGATCCGGTCGCCCTGTCGTACGGTATCCGCATCCGTGACCCAGATCGTCGGGTCAGGCACCTCGAATACGACTGTCTCGGAGGTGCCCTGATGCGGCACGTCGATCTGGCCGGTCACGGACATTCCGTCCTCGATGGGCCGCAACTGACACCGCGCGGCGGCGCGAAGGCGGCGGGGCCGGTCGGCCAGCGCCGCCTCGATTCTTCTGTCGACGCTGGACGACGGCTCCAGCACGGCGGCGACCGACAGTCGGGCGGGCAGGCAGATGTCCGCGCAGACCCCGACGTCCAGAACGCCATTCAGCCGGATCGGCCCGGCATCACGGGGCGCGATCAGCAACGGCAGGATGAAGTCACGGTCAAAGCCGATCGAAAGACTGCCACCCTGACGGAACACCTGCGGCGTAGGCCACATCGGCGTGACCGAATGCATGTTATCCGACCCGCGCCAGTTCATCTGAGGCGAGATACCCGCCGCACCGGCGGCGCGCCAATACGTCTTCCATCCCGGTTTCAGCGTGATCAAAAGTCCCGCGACATGCACACCGTCGGCGCGCCGCCAGCCGGGCAGAACTTCGAGCTCCATGACCTGCGATACATCGGTGATCTGCGCGGTGGCGGGCCGGGGGATACCCGCTCCGAACGCCAGCAAGGCAGCCGTCAGAAAGGCAAAAGCTAAATGCGGGTAAATTCTGGCCATGCGCCCATCTATGCCCGAAGCGACGCCGGGGGGAAATCACGGCTTTGCCAGTGCGGATCTCCGGGATGCGCGGGATATAATCAATTCGATACTCAGCATCGTTGATTGAAATCGCGAATGGTCGTATCCGTCCCCGCATGCTGATCCAAAATCTGCCCGGATGCCTGACCGGCACCTTGCTGGTTGCCTCTCCCGCCCTCACCGAAGCCG
>Ga0207878_100225_pt1 | contig 34902 bp, 37 predicted proteins | sample LinPmetageLP41_FD_184053 | JGI IMG/M metagenome (GOLD analysis project Ga0207878, IMG submission 184053) | Marine viral communities from the Pacific Ocean - LP-41 (SPAdes) | ecosystem: Environmental > Aquatic > Marine > Oceanic | place: Pacific Ocean | collected 2010-08-27 | reverse complement strand
AAGGACGCCCGGGGTTTATAATCGCGGAAACGCACAGTCTGATTAAGGATCAAAGATGATGCTGAATCAGTTCCTGAGGTTTGGATTTGTCGGGGTGCTTGCAACAGCTGTCCATATGCTCATCGGCGCGACGCTTATCCATTCTGGTTGGTCCGCACTGTCTGCCAACCCGGTTTCGTTTCTGATCGCGTTTGGAGTCAGTTTCATGGGTCACTACGGTTTTTCCTTTTCCGATCAGGAAAAGGAGATAACGACCTCCCTGAAACGTTTCGCATTGGTAGCATTTGGCGGGTTCATCGTGAACGAAGCGCTCCTCGCCGTGCTGGTATGGACTAGCCTCCTGCCCCAGATATCATCACTGATCCTTTCCACCGGCATTGCCGCCATAGTGACCTTCTTCGCCAGCCGGAATTGGGCGTTTCGGCGGTTGTCGAAAGATCCCGCACCGCGAATGCACCTCGAGCGATGAAAGGTTCATCCCAAGGGTCGCGAGTGATCACTGGTCCGAAAGACGCTTTTCAAACGCAAACCCGGCGACGTCCACAGGGTACAGGTCTTTGACATGACCGACGAAACCATCGGACGCATACGGCACTTGTCAGCGAATATGATCGCGTTCAATCCGGCCTCTCGCATATCTGCTCTGCTTTCAACTTCGCCGCGAACCGGCAGTGACGGTCTGTGCATTTTCAGCCGGGCGCATTTGATGCCTTAGGAAAAGTGAGCTTGACAAGCAAACCGGGGTTGTTTGAGCCAAGTTCGAGCTTTGCATCATGCAAATCGGCGATCACGGAAACCAGGCTAAGGCCCAGACCATTTCCTGAAGTGGTCCGACTCCGCTCCAGCCGGTAGAGCCTTCGCAACACGTTCTCGCGTTCTTCGACTGGGATACCGGGGCCATTATCGGCAACAGTAAGTTCTATGCGTGAGTGGCTCGCCTGAACAGCAACCCTGATGGCTGATCCTGTCGGCGTATGGCGCAGAGCGTTTTCAATCAGATTTGCAAGAACCTGACCAAGCAAACCTTTTTCACCTGAAACGATTGCGGTTCCCTGCCCCGGCAGATCGGACTCGATCCGATGATTGGATTCATCAGCTGAAGGTTCGTAGACCTCGACGAAGGTCGCAGCCAGTGCTCCCAGATCGACCGGTTGGAACCTGTTCTTCGGACTACCGCCTTCGATCTGTGCGATTTGCAACAAGGACTGAAAGGTCGCGACGATGCCGGTTGTCTCCTGACCCGCTTCATCCAGGATGGTTTCAAGCTTGTCAGGCAGGTTCGGCAGTTCTCTGGCCCGGTTCAGAAGGACAGCAACCCTTTGGATCGGAGTCTTGAGATCATGCGCGATATCAGCAGAGACCTGCCGTAGCGCATTGACGGACGATTGCTGTGCGGCAGCCATTCGATCCACCTGCTCGGCAATGGAAGACAGATCATCTTCGCGCCCGGCCGTGTTCTTGACCCGCGCAGACAGGTCCCCGTGGGTGAGTTGCTTCAAGGTTTGGCCGACGGCTTCTATGCGTCGACCGCTGCGGCGGGAAATTATCAACCCGGCCGCAAGTGCGATGGCGGTTGTGGGCAGGACACTGAGTAGAAGAATATATAGGAAAAGTTCCTCCAGATCCTCGATCTGCGAGCGACTGTTGGCAACCGTCAACTGGCCACCATAGAGGTTGGCGGTCAAAGCAAGATACGGACCTTCAGGAAGGTTTTCTCCATCGGGAAAGGAAAGCACTCCGAAGCCCTCGCTGGAGCGTGCGATCATCGCGTTACCATAGTATTTTCCGTCAGCAGTCAGGTAGCTGAGAATTCGTCGTTCCGGATCCGTTACCGCGGCTTCGGCTGCTATCAACTGGGCGACCGCACCGGCCGAGGGGGCCGCCTGAAATCCGGCCAGGTCCTGACGCAGATCAGTTTCCATTGTTTTGCTGAAGGAATCCCGGATGACCAGATATGACGCGCCGAGACTGAGAAGACTTACAAACGCGAACAGCAGAACAAGAGCAAGGGCGAGGCGCAACGGCGTAGACCGTAGCAAAGCCTGCGTTCTCTCTTTGAAAGTTGTCATTCTTCGATCCGGTAGCCGGACCCTCTGACCGTCTTGATCAGCTCTGTTTCAAATGGTCTGTCGACCTTTGCGCGCAACCGGCTGATGTGTGTTTCCACCACGTTCGTTTGCGGGTCAAAGCTGATATCCCAGACCGCTTCCAGCAGCATGGTCCGGGTCTGCACCCTTCCCTTGCGGCGAAGAAGATGTTCGAGAAGCGCGAATTCCCTTGGCAAGAGATCAATAAGCTGTCCCCCGCGCGTCACCTTGCGTCGCATAAGATCCATTTCCAGATCACCGGCGCGCAAGACTATTTCATCCTGTGTCGTACGCGGACGACGGGCCAGTGCCGCGACACGAGCCGACAGCTCGCCGAACGCAAAAGGTTTCACGAGATAATCGTCGCCGCCTGCATTCAGGCCCTCGATCCGGTCATCGACGCCTCCCAGAGAGGTCAGGAACAGAACAGGTGTCTGATTTTTAGCGCCGCGCATGGTTTTCACAACCGACACGCCGTCTAGCCCAGGCAGCATCCGATCAACGATCAGTATGTCATAGTCGGTCGTGCTGGCCTGTAAAAGCGCATCCTTGCCGTCAGTCATCAAATCGACCGTATGGCCTTCTTCCCGAAGACCTTCGGCAACGTAGTTGCCTGTCGTTCTGTCGTCTTCGATGACAAGAATTTTCATAATGCACTTCCATGATCTTCTGGTGGCCCCGAAACGAGGCCACCAGCATTCTTACATCTTTATCAGATGTCTGCGACTTACTTGTCGTCGTCGGCTTCGTTGTCGCCGTCATCGTCAGATTCGTTGTCGCCGTCATCGTCAGATTCGTTGTCGCCGTCATCGTCGGCTTCGTTGTCGCCATCATCGCCGTCATCGCCATCATCGTCATTATCGTGGACATCGACGGCCATCGACCCGTCGGCGAGAGTGTATTGTACCTCTTGCTTCGAGCTGTCGGGCATCACGACTTCGAACTCCACAACACCGTTGCCCTTGGTTTCGTCATCGAACTCGGCTTCCATGACCTTGCCGCCGGTCTTGGTTTCGACATCCGCCACGACAGCTGCGACTTCAGGGTTGGCTGTCAGAAACTGCTGAAGTTCCTCAGCCGATTTTGCGTCGGAGTTTTCGGCGGCATATGCCATCGATCCTGCAAAGACCGAGAGGCCGACAAGACCGGAGGTGGCAGCGAGTGCGAGTTTGTTGCGTTTCATGTTCGTCTCCTTGGTGCTGGGCGGGACCATCCCGTCCGATGAGACAGATCTATGGAGCGACATTCTCGCTCGACTGACCGTTGCATTACATCTTTGTTAGGTTCGATCGGAGTGCCAGACATCCATTCGTCATGCACGGGAACTAGGGGCGAACTGATCGAATGCTGGCTCTCGCGGGTTTGACGGATAAATCCGGCATGCCTTGCTGACACACTCATGAGGTCATCGGTCGGCATTTACGGGCGGTCGAGCGACGATCCGCATTCTGCCCGAGATGAAAATAGGGGCAATGTGATGCTGATGTGAGGGGCGGGCAGCGAAGTCGGAAAATGCCGGGCCATCAAGATATTGAGCAACTATCGGCTCTGTACAACTCAGGAACATCAAAGTCCGGTGGCTGATCGAGTTTGCTGACTTGGGTTTATAATAAAAAATGGCAACGGCTGGAAACCCCATGCCGTTGCCTTGTCGTCAGACTGGTTCTCAGGCGGATGCAGGCTGACCCTCGAAAGTTTCGTCCTGTACTGTTTCAGCGCGTTTTTCAGCCTCCGCTATGATCCGTGGTCCCGCCAATCGCAGCGCCAGCGCAAAGGCGCCACCCAGGACGATCGCAAAGCCTACAGCAATGATACCGAAGCCGAATCCGGCGAATAAGATCACGGCCACGAGCGCGCTTGCCAGCAATGATTTGATGCGTTCCATGTGTCAGGTCTCCTTGTTCCTTGTGAAAGGAATATGGGTCGCATCACGGACCGCGTCCTGTCGGTGGCATTACAACGATGTAATGCTTCGACGCTTCCAACTTCGAAACGCCCACACGCTGTCTCAGGCGAACGAAAATCTCATGAGGGCGCCTGTTCCGGTACCACACGCGGTGCCTTGGGCAGGCCACCCTTGTCCGGTTCCGGCATCAACGCCCCAAGCGAGAAATAGATCTTCATAAGATCGTCGACATTCATGCCCGGCACGGCGCTGACGGCGGCTTCGGCCACAAAAACAAGCCCACCGGACATTGGGATCGGCGATGTTGGTAAATAGACAAGCTTCCGTCTTTTGCCACTGACCTCATAGGTCTGCGGCGACGTCAGCAGCGCGAGCACCTCTGCGCCTTCCTCATTGCCAAAACGGCACATGACAACTGACATCCCCTGAAATTCATCCTGATTGTCAGTGTTCATCAATCGCACGACCTGGCTCACCGGCTTGTAGATGGTGCGCACCAGCGGAACGCGCGAAAACAAGGTATCGATCCAGGTCGCCAACTGCCGTTTCGCTTGAGACTTCACCAAGACACCAAGTGCCCAGACACCGATCAGCGCGCTGGCCAAGCCAAGCCAGAAAGCGACTGTTTCATGACCAGGGCCGATCACCGTTGACCCGCCAGAGGTCAGCAGATCGCCCAAGAGGGTACCGGGACCCAAAGCACCGCGGAGTTTCCCGACAAGCCATTCTATGATCAGAAGCGTCAGGATGATCGGCAACAGCACAAACAACCCGGTCAGGAACGCACTCGCTATCCCCTTTTCCCAGAAGTACCGCAAAGGATTCACTGTCTCGTCCTTCTCGTTGTACAGCCATCCTACATAAGTTGGCAGGACTTCGGCTGGTGATTTGCGGCCGATGAATTCATAATTGGCTGTGGTGCGCAAAACAGCCCGAACTTTCAAGGAGATCGGATGATCGACAAGTTTCAGGACCATGCGTCAAATGAGCGGACCTATCTATCATGGATACGGACTGCGATCGCGATTGCCGGTTTCGGAATAGTCATTGAGCGCCTGCCCGGTACGCCCAACGGTACATGGACCGGCTTGGCATTGGTTATTTCGAGCGCAGCGCTTGTCGCGCTCGCCTCTTTACGGTTTATCTTCATTCGCAGGCAAATCGAGCGGTCGGACCCGGGGCGATCCATGTTCGGCGCAATCGAAATTCTCTTTGCCTCTATGTTGGCCATGCTTCTACTCACGGTTTTCGTCTTTCTTATCGGGCTTGCCCGCGGCGGCTGACTCCGGCCAAGATTTCACGATGACGTTCTGATAGGCGAAGGGGATCTCGATCCCTTCGGCATCGAAGCGCTTCTTGATGGCCTCGGTGATGTCGTATTTCACGTCAAAAGCAACCGCAGGATCTGCACACCAGACCCGCAAGATCAGATCATTCGGGGGGCCGAGGACCGACCCGAAATCTGCTCGATCAGACGGCGACGGGCCGCGCAACTAGCACCAGGTCAGTCCCGGAAACCAGATGATCAGCATACCGAAGATGGCAAAGATGGCGGATCATCTGGCGATATTGAGCGAGATAGGAGGCAGGATCGTACGCTGAGATGTGCCATTGCCTCAGCATACCCCCTTTTAAAGTTTCTCAAACAAATCAAGTTTTTAATCCGTGTCTAGAACATCAGGTTCATATCCTTACCAATCCGTAATCCAGCCGTAAGGTTCACGTTGAGGTCCCTTCTCTATCTATTCGGCACATAAAAGGATTTCGCAGGATATGCGGCTTCCCGGAGAGCTCTGGAGGTCCGAGCATGTTTGAAATGATCACGACGTGGATGAGTGGTCTTGGCCACGTGGGCGTTGCTGCTCTGATGCTCGCTGAAAATGTTTTTCCACCGATCCCGTCCGAACTTGTGATGCCCCTTGCGGGATATTTGTCAGCGGAAGGCCAGCTTTGGCTGCCAGCAACGATCCTCGCCGGAACCCTCGGCTCCGTTCTTGGCGCATTGTTCTGGTATTACATCGGCGTCTGGATCGGTGAAGAACGGTTGCAGCGGTTTGCTGCACGACATGGTGCCTGGCTCACTATCTCTCCGAAAGACGTCGACAGTGCCGCGGCATGGTTCAGAAACTATGGCTGGCGCGCAGTTTTCTTCGGACGCATGATCCCCGGTGTGCGCACGCTCATTTCGGTGCCTGCAGGTATGGCAGGAATGCCGCTCAAGCCTTTCCTCATATTCACGACTCTTGGCAGCTTCGCCTGGACCGGGCTGCTTGCGGGCGCGGGATACCTGCTGCAATCGCAATATGAGACCGTTGCGGTCTGGATCGACCCGGTTTCGACGGTCGTGGTTTTCGGGCTGATTGGGGCTTACATCTATCGTCTTGTCCGGCAGTTTTTCAGGCGACGCGAAGCACAGGCCGACTAACGTGCCCGAACGGACCACTGCAAAAATCCGCCGAAGATTACAAATCTGTATAGCCGCCGCGAAGACAGCTTAATCTGCCGAGCCGACATGTGTTTCACAACGCATGAATACGGAGTTTCTCTCATGACACATCTACACTCTCCCAAACGGCGTACGAAGCTGACGGGAGCACTCCTTGCGGCGACCGTTGCATCTACCGGTCTCGTCTCGCTGGCGCCTTCCGCCGCACTTGCGGTTCCTGCAGGCGGCTATGCCGATCTGATCGAACAATTCAGCCCGGCCGTTGTTCTGGTCGAGGTCACCCAGAAGGCTACTCCTGTCGGCGCTGACGGCGGGATGCCCAGCGAGGAGTTCTTAAGGGAATTCCAGCGGCGGTTCGGTAACAACATGCCGCAAATGCCGAACGTGCCTGACCGACAAGGTCTTGGGTCCGGCTTCATCATCTCGTCCGATGGACTGATCGTCACCAACAACCATGTGATCGCCGGGGCAACGACCGTCACGGTCAAGTTCGCCGACGGATCAGAATACGAAGCCACAGTGGTCGGCACCGACCCGCTGACCGATATCGCATTGCTGGATATCGAAGGGTCGGACCTGCCGACCGTTACCTTTGGCTCATCCGATACGATGCGCGTGGGCGACGAGGTCATCGCGATGGGTAATCCCTTTGGTCTCGGAGGCACAGTCACGACAGGTATCGTTTCGGCCAAAGACCGTAACATCAACGCGGGACCGTTCGACGAATTCATCCAGACCGACGCGGCCATCAACAAAGGCAACTCCGGCGGGCCACTCTTCAATGACAAGGGCGAAGTGATCGGCGTCAACACCGCGATCTTCTCGCCGGATGGTGCAAGCGCCGGTATCGGCTTTGCCGTACCGTCTGACCTTGTCGCAAAGGTGGTTGCAGATCTTCAGGACGATGGTCAGATCGATCGGGGTTGGCTGGGCGTCCAGATCAAGCCGGTGAGCGATGAAGTCGCATCCATCCTCGGCCTTCAGGAGGGCCAGGGCACGCAGATCGAGAAAGTCGTGGACGGTGCACCGGCGCAAAAGGCCGGCCTGCAACCCGGTGACATCATTCTCAACTTTGATGGCACACAGATCGACGAAGCCCGCGACCTGACCCGCGCCGTTGCCGGCACTGCCCCCGATACCGTCTCTAAGGTCCAGGTTCTGCGGAAAGGGGAACGCATGACGCTGGATGTCACTCTGGCAAATCGCGCGACAGCACAGGACGCCTGATAAAAGCTTCGCTGCAGCTCGAACCCTTCGGGACGCAGCGGAGGTCGTCACTCACGGCCGACGACCCGCCCTGGTGCCATTTGCGCCGGGGCGGGTTACATTTTGATAAAAGGCGCCATTTGATAAAAGGCGCCAACTGAGGGGCCAACGTGACGATTTCCGATACTTCGCCATCTTCCGGCATTTGGGCACGGGTCAAGCCTGTCGCCCCCTATCTCCTGACCGCCGGATTGTTCGCACTCGGCGCATACGCGCTCTACCAGTTGCTGAAACCGGTGAATTTCAGGGACGTCATGGATCAGGTCCGCAGCACGCCATGGCATGTCATCGCCTTGTCTCTGCTGGCAATGTTCGCGGGTTACGCCGCCCTGATTGGATATGACTGGTCCGCCCTGCGGTATCTCGGCAAGAAGCTTCCGCTTCCTGTGATCATGACGGGCGGATTTCTGGGCTATGCCCTCGGCAATACCGTCGGGGCAGGTCCGGTTACCGGCGGCGCGGTGCGCTATCGCATCTATTCATCCCTGGGACTAACCGCTTACGACATCGCGGCGATTGCGGTTTTCGGGTCACTGGCGTTTGGGCTTGGGGCTACAATTGTCGGGTTCGGCGCACTCGCCTATCATCCATATGCCTTGCAATCGCTGACTTCTATTAGCCCGGCCATCCTTCGATGGACCGGGATCGTGGCATTGGTCGCATCTCTGGGGATCCCGGCCATCATGGCGCTGCGGAAATCCGAAATCACCCTGCGCGGCCGTAGATTCCGTATGCCATCTCTGGGTTTGCTTAGTGGTCAGTTGCTGTTTACCGCCATCGACATCCTCATGGCGGCGACTGTTCTCTATCTCCTGCTGCCGCCCAACGACATGGGGTTTGCCACGTTTCTGGCGGTCTTCGCCGCTGCGATTTTCGCAGGCGTCGCCAGCCATGTGCCCGGCGGGGTCGGTGTTTTCGAGACCATCATACTCACGGCCCTGCCCGCTTCAGTCCCTGTCGATCAGGCCGCTGCGGGTTTGTTGCTCTACCGTCTGATCTATTATCTTGTGCCTTTCGCGATGGCCCTTGCTCTTTTGGCCCTCAGCGAGTTGCGCATGGCCAGCACCAAGGTCCAGTCACCCCGAATGCAGGCTCTAGCGCCGATCTTTGGTGCCGTCAGCTCGATCGTGCCGCTGGCCATGTCGGCGATGATATTCGCGTCCGGCGTCTTCATGCTTCTTTCGGCTGTTATTCCGGCGTCCAGCGACGTCGCCGAAGAAATGGAACTGCTCCTACCCCTGGGCCTGGTGGAAGGCGGCGCCCTGTTATCCAGCGCCATCGGGGCAGCGCTGTTGGTTATTGCGCATGGCCTGCTGCGACGTGTGGAGGGCGCATGGTGGCTTGCAGTGGGCGCGTTGGCGGCCGGGATCGTGGCATCGCTGGCGCATGGGCTAGATTATGAGCGGGCGAGCATCCTTTTGCTGATGATCCTCATTCTGCTGCCCTGCAAGCGCGAGTTTTACCGAAGCGCGCGATTGACGCGTAACCCCCTGTCACTGCGCTGGGTCCTGCTGTTGGTATCGATCATCATCGCTGGTACCAGCGTCTATTTCTTTGCATACAAGGCCACTCCATACAGCAATGAATTGTGGTGGCAGTTCGCGGCGGATCAATCCGCGCCGCGTGCAACCCGCGCCGGCCTGGTCGGGGCGCTTCTGATCGGATTGTTCGCACTCGTGACCGCCCTGCGTCCGCCAAGGGTCATAGCCGAACTCGCCAGTCCAGAAGAAATCGAACAGGCTCGTTCAGTCATTGCGACACAGGCCAATCCGGATGCGAATTTCGCTCTGACCGGAGACAAGTCGCTGCTGTTTTCCGACAGCGGGCGGTCATTTCTGATGTATCGCGTTCAAGCACGTTCATGGATCGCGCTTGGCGATCCTGTCGGTGATCCGGACGAAGCTGCCCAACTGGCGTGGGAATTTTTCGATGCGGCCAATGCGGCCAATGCGCGGCCCGTATTCTACGAGGTCGCGACGGACAATCTGGCCCTCTGGGCCGAGATGGGTCTTGCCATGCACAAGATGGGCGAAGAGGCCGTGGTGCCATTGGCCGACTTCTCGCTCGAAGGCAGTCACCGCAAGAAACTGCGCACGGCCTACAATCGCGCGGGCCGGGATGGGCTTAGCTTCGAAATGCTGAGCGCACCGGTCGATGACACGACAATCGATGTGCTGCGCAACATCTCGGATCAATGGCTAGCGGACAAGCGCACCTCGGAAAAGCAGTTCTCCGTCGGCCGGTTCGATCCTGACTATCTGCGTCGGTTTCCCATTGCCATCGTGCGGCACGATACGCGCATCGTCGCCTTTGCCAATGTCCTGACGACCGAAGGGAAAGACACCGCAACGATAGATCTCATGCGACACGTCGACGATGCACCGTCCGGATTGATGGATTATCTGTTTACCGAGTTGATGCTGCACCTGAAAGCCGAAGGGTTCCGTGCATTCAGCCTTGGCATGGCACCGCTCGCCGGACTTGAAACCCGGCGCGGCAGTCGGTGGACGATGAAACTTGGCGCACTTGTCTATCGCCACGGCGGGCATTTCTACAATTTCGATGGTTTGCGGAACTTCAAGGAGAAGTTTGATCCCGAGTGGAAACCCCGCTTTCTGGTTGCTCCGCCCCGCGCGAACATCCTGCTAATCGCGACGGACGCGGCGTCTCTGATTGCCGGCGGCATGCGCAAAGTCGTCGCGCCGGGGTGATGTGTTACGTCAACGCCCGAAAACCGGACGGGTTCATCCGGGAAATCGCGCGACGCGCTTCAGAGCTCTGCAGCGAGGGTGCCGGAGCCGCACGGCCTCGGCACCCGCTTCCTGTTCTTGACCCAAAGCGGATCTATTATGTGTCCAGCGACGTGAACAGATCCGGGTTTTCGTCTCCTTCGACAATCAGATAGCCAGCGAGGCCCTTTTCCGCCCGCGACAGCGCATGATCGACCAGCACGAAACGTCCGGGAACATCGCATTTGAATTCCGCCACGGCGGAGCCGCCGGCCGGAACCGTGACGGTCTGGATATCCCTCAGCGGCGGCGTCTCCAGCGATCCATGTACATAGACCCGGTCGAAGATTTCGCCGATGACGTGGAACGACGACGTGAAATTGGGTCCTCCGACACCGAAGAAGATGCGCACGGTCTCGCCGACCTTGGCCTTGAGCGGATAGTGATCGGTCAACGCGCCGGTATGGCCGTTGAAGATGAAAAATTCGGGACGCTCGTCGACCAGCTTGTCATAGCTTTCGGTCAGCAGACCCGGGGTTCCGATGCGCTCCTCGGTGTAAAGCTCGCCTTGCATGACATAGTATTCCCGATCGACCGGGGGCAGCCCGCCTTCCGGCTCGACCAGGATCAGGCCGTACATGCCGTTCGAGATGTGCTGCGCCACCGGCGATACCGCGCAGTGATAAACATAAAGCCCGGCATTGAGCGCCTTGAACTTGAAACTGTAGCTCTCCCCCGGCCCCGGCGAGCCGAGCGCTGCGCCGCCGCCGGGTCCGGTCACGGCGTGCAGGTCGATGTTATGGGCAAACCAGCTGTCCTCGTTGTTCTTGAGATAGACCTCCACGGTATCGCCGACCCGGACGCGCGCAAACGGACCGGGAACCTTGCCGTTGAAGGTCCAGAACCGATAGCTCGTATCGCCGTCAAGATGCGCCTCAAGCTCGATTGTCTCGTATTCCAGCCGGACGGTCGCAGGTTCGGTGCGCGTGATCGGCGGCGGCACGTTGGCCGGGTTTTCGCTGATGTCCGCCATGGTTGGGTGGGTGGGGTTGGAAGTATATAGCCGGTTGCCGACCATACCCGGGGTCAGCCCATGTCCGGCAGCTTGGGCCTGCCCGGCCTGGGCGGTCTGTGCGACGACAGGCGAATATGCCAGAATGCTCCCAGCGGCCAGACCGGCCGAGCCAACGAGAAGACTTCGGCGGTCGACGCGCAAAGCCCCGTCGGCCCCTGATGCGGTGTGGCCTTTCCGGCTGGCGTTTGCCTTGTTGTTTGGCGTTGGCATTGCTGTTTCTCCTTAAAGATTATCATCCGGTATCGAAACGGTCCATGGAGGGACGTCTTCTTGAAAAAGCTACGGCGCTCGCGATTTAGTCTCACCCGTCGTAATGACGTTCTCGGTCGGCTTTCATTACGGTGAAGGCATGTGTCGCGGTGGTGCGGCCGGAGCTTATTCTCATCCTCTTGCAAATTTTCGAGAATTTCTGGACGCGCTGCGACTACATCATCATCGATGCGTTGCCCTGTCATGGCGGAACCGGGCGCGTGGATGATCGGGCAGCTGAGCGACCGCGATCCCAATGCAGAATAGGAACAGCAACAAGCGCGCGCCTTTACGGAAACATCTGAATGCAGCACCGCAATACGTTCCCATCACGACAGAATAATTCTTGTTACACCACCAAACCTCAACCGAATTGATCCAAGTCAAGAAGTGAAGAAGCGCGCGACATTAGGAGTTGATAAACAAAACCTTGGGTCTCTCCTGTGCCTGCCACCGCCGCCATCAGTTCGACACGTTCAGAAACAGTCACCTTGTCTGCACCGACCATCCGGTGCGGCGGCTGCGTTGCAACGATTGAGCGCGCCCTTGCGGCGCTTCCGGATGTGGAGAGCGTGCGCGCCAATCTGACACTGCGACGGATCGTTGTGACGCCTGTGCCGAACTCACCCGGTCTCATGGGGATTTTTGCCGAACTGGAAAGGATCGGCCATCCGGCAACACCGATCGACGCAGCCGATTTGTCCGTGGAAGCGGGTGATCGGACCGGCCAGGCGCTGCTGCGTGCCGTCGCCGTGGCGGGGTTCGGTGCGATGAACGTCATGTTGATGTCTGTGGCAGTCTGGTCCGGTGCGACAGGGACAACGCGGGAGACATTCCATCTGATTTCCGCCCTGATCGCGGTTCCGATCGTGGCCTATGCGGGGCGCTTCTTCTTTGTCTCGGCCTGGACCGCGCTGCGCCGCGGGGGCGTGAACATGGATGTTCCCATTGCACTGGCCATCGCGCTGGCAACGGGGCTGAGCCTTTACGAGACGGTCCGGGGTGGCGAACAGGTGTTCTTCGACGCCGCCGTGACGCTGACATTCTTCCTCCTGATCGGTCGTTGGCTGGACCACAGGATGCGGGACAGGGCGCGCAGCGCGATGACGGGGCTCGCACGCCTCGCGGTGCGCGAAGCGGTGGAGATCACCCCCTCGGGCGGGCAGCGCACGATTGCGGTCGATGCAGTCGTTCCGGGCATGGTCCTGAGGATCGCGGCAGGCGAGCGTATTCCAGTCGATGCCCGCATCGTCTCTGGTGCTACCGATCTCGACCGGGCCCTGGTGACTGGCGAGTCCAGTCCCGTATCCGTGCGCACCGGCTGCGAGATCGAGGCCGGGGCATTGAACCTGACCGGTCCGATCGATGCGGTGGTCCTGCGCCCTGTCAGCGAAAGCTTTCTTGCGCAGATGATGGGAATGCTGGCCACGGCGGAGGAAGGTCGCGGACGGTATGTCCGGATCGCCGACCGCGCGGCGCGGCTGTATGCGCCGTTGATTCACCTGTTGGCGCTGGCGACATTCATCGGCTGGATGGCCGTCACCGGCGATTGGCAGCAGGCCGCTTTCATCGCGATCAGCGTGCTTATCGTGACCTGTCCCTGCGCGCTGGCCCTTGCCGTGCCGGTCGCCCACGTGGTCGCCGCCGGACGATTGATGACCGAGGGCATCCTGATGAAGGATGGCTCGGCGCTGGAGCGGCTGGCGAACATCGACCTCGTGGCGTGGGACAAGACTGGGACGCTAACGACCGGAGAACCGGCGATCAGGGTACTGCCGAAGCTTGATGCCGCATCGCAGGTTGCAGTTGCGTCTCTGGCCGCGCGATCGGCGCATCCGGCGGCACGCGCGATCGCGTCGCGACTTGCCGTGCCCGGCACAGCGCCCGTGGATGTCGCAGAACGCCCCGGTTTCGGCGTCGAAGGTGTGATCGACGGGCGACGGGCGCGGCTGGGCCGGGAATCCTGGGTCGGCGAAATTGCGGCCGATGTGATGACAGGTGACGGGCCTGCCTTTGCCTTCGAAGGCGGCGAGATGCTGCGGTTTCCGCTGGATGAAAAACTGCGCGATGGTGCAGTGGATTCAGTGTCGGACCTTGCCCTGATGAACCTGCCGGGGGAAATCCTGTCCGGCGATGCGGCCCCGGCCGTGGCGCAGGTTCAGGGCCTTCTGGGTCTTCGCGGTGCACAGTCGGCAATGAGCCCCGCTGACAAGATTGCGTGGCTTGACGACCTGCGCGCGCAGGGCATCCGGGTGCTGATGGTGGGCGACGGTCTGAACGATACGGCGGCGCTGGCCACCGCGCATGTGTCGATGTCACCGGCATCGGCATCCGAGGCGGGCCGCGCTGCCGCCGACCTGGTGTTCCTGCGCGATGATCTGCGCGCCGTACCGCAGGCCGTCGGCGTTGCCCGCCGCACGGGCCACATCGTGCGGCAGAATTTCGGCCTGGCGATCCTCTACAACTGCATCGCCGTACCGCTTGCGGTCGCGGGTCTCGTCACGCCGCTGATCGCGGCCATCGCCATGTCGGCGTCGTCCATTGCGGTGGTAGCGAATTCGCTGCGCCTGAACCGACGTGCGGTCGCAAACGCTGTGCCGGATGCAATGTTTCGCGAAGTTCCGGCATGACGATCCTCCACCTTCTGATCCCGATCACACTGCTGATGGGTGCCATCGGCCTCGGTGCCTTCTTCTGGAGCCTGCGTAGCAGTCAATACGACGATCTCGCAGGCGACGCCGAGCGCATACTGCATGACGATGGCGACACCCCGCTTCCCCCGAAAAAGGAGACCGCAAGATGATGAACCGCTTGACCACGGGTGAGCGACAGGCTGCGATGGTCCTGTCGGGCATGGTCGCTCTGGCAGGTTTCGCCATGGCCATTGTCGGCCGGGGCGATCCGATGGGAGTGCATGGCTGGATCACGTTGATCTTTGCCGGAGTGCTTTTCTTCCTCGTGGGCAACGTACTCTATGGTCCCGAGCCGACTGAAGACCGCTCGGCAAGCTACTACGATGATCCCACCAAGGTCGGAATCCTTCTGGCATTGTTCTGGGCGGTCGTGGGCATGGGCATGGGCGTCTGGGTCGCGGCGCAACTGGCCTGGCCAGAGCTGCGCTTCGATGCCGCTTGGTCGAGCTTCGGGCGCATCCGGCCCGTCCATACATCGGGCGTTATCTTCGGCTTCGGCGGTAACGCCCTTATCGCCACCTCGTTTCACATCATGCAGCGTACCAGTCGCGCGCGATTGGCTGGCAATATCTCGCCCTGGTTCGTGCTGCTGGGTTTCAACCTGTTCTGCATCATCGCGGCGTCGGGCTATCTGATGGGCGTCACACAGTCCAAGGAATACGCCGAACCAGAATGGTATGCCGACATCTGGCTGGTGATCGTCTGGGTCGTTTATTTCGTGCTATATATCCGCACGCTGGCGCGGCGGAACGAGCCGCATATCTATGTCGCCAACTGGTACTATCTCGCCTTCATCCTGGTCGTGGCTGTGCTGCACATCGTCAACAACCTTGCAGTTCCGGCGTCCTTCGGCGCGGCAAAGAGCTATTCCGCCTTCTCCGGTGTGCAGGATGCAATGACGCAATGGTGGTACGGCCATAACGCGGTGGCCTTTTTCCTGACCGCCGGTTTCCTCGGCATGCTCTACTACTTCCTGCCCAAGCGTGCCGAACGGCCAATCTATTCCTACCGCCTGTCGATCCTGTCTTTTTGGGGGATCGTGTTCTTCTATATCTGGGCGGGCTCGCACCATTTGCACTATACCGCGATTCCGCAATGGGTGCAGACGCTGGGAATGACCTTCTCGGTCATGCTGCTGGTGCCGTCCTGGGCCAGCGCTGGCAATGCGCTGATGACGCTGAACGGTGCATGGCACAAGGTGCGCGACGACGCCACGCTACGCTTCATGATGGTGGCGGCGGTGTTCTACGGCCTATCGACCTTCGAGGGATCGTTCATGGCGATCCGCCCGGTCAACTCGTTGTCGCATTATACCGACTGGACGGTGGGACACGTGCATGCGGGGGCAATGGGCTGGGTCGCGCTGATCACCTTCGGGTCGATCTATGCAGTCGTGCCGGTGCTCTGGCGCAAGGAGACGATGTACAGCTGGAAGCTGGTCGAATGGCACTTCTGGCTCGCCCTGGCCGGAACCGTCATCTACGTCTTCGCCATGTGGAACAGCGGCATCACCCAGGGGCTGATGTGGCGCACCTATACCGAGAGCGGCTCGCTCGCCTATTCCTTCACCGACACACTGGTGGCGATGCATCCCTATTATATCGCGCGCATGATCGGCGGAGCCCTGTTCTTCGCGGGTGCCGTGATCGGAGCGTTTAACGTCGTGATGACGATCCGGAGTGCCGGTCATCAGGCACCGCAACTCGATTATCCAACCGGATCGGAGGCAAACGAGCCTGCCGTCCCTGCGGCGGAGTAGAACCATGTTCAGGACACTTCTCAAACCCTTCACCCGCTTCTTCGAGTTTCACGCGAAGACCCATTACCGCGCCGAGCGGCATTCGATGGCCCTGAGCGTCGGAATCATCCTGGCTGCGGGCGTGGGCGGTTTCATTGAGATCGCGCCGCTCTTCACCATCGACGATACTGTGGAAGCCGACCCCGACATGCGGCTCTATACTCCGCTCGAACAGGCCGGGCGCGATATCTACATCCGCGAGGGCTGCTATGCCTGTCACAGCCAGATGATCCGCACGCTTCAGGACGATGTGGACCGCTACGGTCCCTACTCGCTTGCGGTCGAAAGCAAGTATGACCACCCGATGCTCTGGGGATCGAAGCGCACCGGTCCCGATCTTGCGCGCGTGGGCGAGAAGTATTCGGACGACTGGCAGGTGCGCCATCTGGTCGATCCTCGTGCTTTGGTGCCGGAATCGGTGATGCCGCAGTATGCCTTCCTACTGGATACCGCGCTTGAAACCGACAGCCTGCCGGATCGTCTTGCCGCCCTGCGGGCCGTGGGTGTGCCCTATACCGATGATCAGATTGGAAGCGCGGCCTCCGATGCGCTTGGTCAGGCCCTGCCCGACACCGAGCGCGCGGACGGTGTCCTCGACCGTTACGGAGACGAGACGAACGTGCGGATATTCGACGGTCGCAGCGACCGTCTGACGGAGATGGATGCGCTGGTCGCCTACCTTCAAATTCTGGGCGGCCTGACCGATCTGCCGACCAAGACGCAACCGGCAAGAGGAGAGGAATGATGGAACTGACCTATGAATGGACATCGGCGTTCGCCCAATCCTTCGGCCTGATCTACCTGATGGTCCTGTCGGTTGGAATCACCGTCTATGCGTTCTGGCCGAGCCTGGGGAAAGGCTTCGACAAGGCCGCCAAGAGCATTCTCGACGATGAGGACGGCCCATGTCAGTAAAGGAACGCGATCCGCTGACCGGTCACGAAACGACCGGCCACGAATGGAACGGTATCACCGAATTGAACACGCGCGTGCCACGGGCGGTCTGGTTCTTTATTGCCGTGACCCATATCTGGGCTCTGGTCTATTGGGTGCTGATGCCGGCCTGGCCACTTGTCACGACATACACCAAGGGCCTTCTGGGCTACGACGATCGGGAGCGGATCGAACAGCAAGTGCTCACGGCCGATGCCGAACAAGCAGAGTGGACGCGGGCGCTCGCCACACTTCCGGCAGAGGAAATCCGCCAGGATGCCGCCCTGATGGCTCGGGTCGAACAGACCGCGCCCGCCCTGTATGGCGACAGCTGTGCCGCATGTCACGGATCAGATGCTGCTGGCGGGCCGGGCTTCCCGAGCCTTGTGGACGGTGCATGGCTTTGGGGAGGAGACGCAGGGACGATCATGGAAACCCTGCGCATCGGGATCAACGCACCTCATCCCGAAAGCCGCTGGGCGCAGATGCTGGCGTTCGGTGAGACCGGCATCCTGTCCCGACCGCAAATTCGGACCGTCGTGGACTACGTCCAGTCCCTTTCGGGGCTCGATACGGAAGCTGCCCCGGACCGGTTGGCCGAGGGCGAGACGATTTTCGCCGAAAACTGCGCAAGTTGTCACGGCGAGAACGCCAAGGGCATACAGGAACTTGGCGCACCCAATCTTACCGATGATTTCTGGATTTACGGTGGGGACGATGCGTCGATGTTCACGACGATCAACCTCGGCCGCCAAGGTTGGATGCCTGCGTGGGAAGACCGACTGACGGTCGCCGAGCGCATGGCACTTACGCTCTACATCCAGGATCTTGGCGCGGAGCAAGGCGAATGACCCGCCCGCGCCTTTTCGCCGTCAGCTCGGCCGGTCTGCTGATCGCGGGATTTGTCGCGGCCAATGCCCACCTTGTCATCGTTGCCATCGGGTCCCAGCCCGATTGCCTCCTCGAAGTCTCACAAGAAAAAGGCGCCGCTCCTCGTGCGGCGAAACCGTCATGCTGAGCGACCGCACTGATCCGCCCCCGCCCGACAATCCCCATGCTGGGGGCATCATCCCCAAGGTGGTTCCGCCCTTGCCGCGCGAAAACCTGCGCGCACGCAACCTGCCGTGGCGTACGGCCTTTACATGGCTTCGGGCAGGCTGGTCTGATTTGTGGACAAATCCGTTGTCCAGCTTGCTCTACGGAGCGGGCGTTTTTGCCGGCTCGCTTCTCGTGGTTCTGGTGCTGTTCCAGTTTCGCTATGAATACGCGCTCTTTCCCGCGCTTGCGGGTTTCATGGTCCTCGGCCCGCTAATCGCGAACGGTCTTTATGAAAAAAGCCGTCGTCTGGAGACGGGCGAGAGAACCGACCTGGCCGGGATGATCTTTGTAAAACCGCGCTCCGGCTATCAGGCGTTGTTCATGGGCGTCATGCTGCTGGGGCTTTTCCTGCTTTGGCTCAGGGCCGCCGTGCTGATCTACGCACTCTTCTTCGGCATGGTTCCCTTTCCAGGCACGGATGAGCTGATCCCGATGCTGTTCCTGACCCCGACCGGCTGGGCGCTGCTTCTGACGGGGAGTGCGGTCGGGGCGCTTTTCGCGGCCTTCGCCTTCGCGATCAGCGTCTTCGCCGTGCCCATGCTGCTGAACGAGCGGACGGACGCTCTGTCGGCCATGGGCATTTCCATGGCGATGGTATGGGCCAACCTTCCGGTCATGCTGGTTTGGGGTTCGATCGTGATGGTCCTTTTCGCCCTTTCGGTCGCGACGGCCTTTATCGGACTGGTCATCGTCTTTCCGATGCTGGGACACGCCACATGGCACGCCTACCGCGTCATCCGTCCCGATGATCGGCAAGAGGGTGACACCGAGCGCATGTTCATCCGTCCGGCGGAATGACCGCGAAGATCGCGCCCTTTCCCGGCGTTTGATCCCACGGTTTGATGGTGCGATCCTTTCGTTGGAATGGAAGGAAGCCCTATGGGACACGTTCGTCATGGCAGCGCCACGACCTCGCAGGCCGTCAGCGCTGCAATACAGCGATCGCAAGCTTCGATCGCGGCGCTGAGCCGGGATCTGGGCATCAACCCCAAGACGGTCGCGAATTGGCGGAAACGGACGACTGTCGAGGATATGAAGACGGGACCGAGCGACCCACGCTCGACGGTTTTGAGTGAGGCGGAGGAGCAATGGGTGTCGCCTTCGGCGTCCTACGCTGGGTGAAGAAGGGAGGCGTTCGGCCAATCCGCGCAACCCGTCAAAGCATCTCTGACATCGACTTCTTCAACAGTATCCGGACAAAGTTGTGGTCTGAGAAGATGTTCGCAAGGTCTGCGCTCGGCCCAAAACGGGCGTTGTCAGTCAACGCGATTGACGCATTGAGCGTCAGCAATCCTGCCACGGACCGGAAAGCTCATATGGTCCGCATCAGAGATCATTCATTCGACCGGGATCCAACAAAGACGTCTTCCCGATCTGCGCGAGGGTTATACTCGCCTCGCTTTTCAGAATGTCCCACAGAGTAGCCAAACCTTCTTCGCCCGCAGCCGCGATGGCGAATTGCAGTATCCGGCCGAGGAACGTGAATTCTGCGCCTTGATGATAAGCCTTCACGACATCTTCGCCACTGCGCAGACCCGTATCATAGAACAGCGGGACGTCATCGCCGACAGCGGATCTGATCTCGGCGAGAGCCGTGATCGGCGGCGGGGCGCTGTCGAGTTGCCGCGACCCGTGGCTGGACACCTGAATAGCATCGACACCCGCCGCACGCAGAGCAACCGCGTCGTCCACATCCATCACGCCTTTGACGACCAGCTTGCCCGGCCACATCTCTCGCAGACGACGCAGCGTGGCCCAATCGGCCTTGGCGCGGCTTTCGGCGCGATCGAATTCATAGCCGGGCCGATCGAAGTTCGCCATTTCCGGGCGCCCATTGAAAAGCGTCGACAAGGACCAGCGCGGGTGAAGTGCGAAATCGACGAATTGCCTCGGCCCGATGCGGAACGGCATGGTGAAGCCATGGCGAAGCTCACGCGGGCGGCGCCCGACTTCGGGCACGTCGACGGTCAGGACGATGGTTTCGTATCCGGCGGCCCTGGCGCGTTCGACCAGTTTGAACGTCCCTGACCCATCGCCGCTGAAATACAGCTGAAACCATGCATTGCCTTCGGATGCCTCGATCAACGGCTCCATCGCGGTCGATGCGACGGTCGAGACGACAAGTGGCACATTTTCCCGCGCGGCAAGACGTGCCAGCATCATGTCTGCGCCCGGTGCGGACAAGTTGCACATGCCCATGGGGCTGATGCCGAACGGCGCCTTGGCGGTCTTCCCGAACAGCGGAACGGCCAGTGACCGATTGCTTACGTCGCGCAGGATGCGGGGCCGCAGGTCCAGCGCGTCGAAGGCCGCACGGTTGCGCGCGGCCCCCGTTTCCCGACCCGCAGATCCATCGATGTAGTCGAACACCATCCATGGCAAACGGCGGCGCGCGAGGCGCCGCGCGTCCGCGCTGGAGTGGATGCCAGTTGCCAAGACGTCAGCCCGCCACGGCCTTCATGAACCGGTCGCGGATGACGACCGGGTCCATCGTTATCACCGGCAGCTTGATGTTGCCGCTGTCGCATTTGCAGACGATGACGGTCTGCTTTTTCCCGTCGATGGCCGCCTGCAACACGGGACCGAGATCCTTGTCCTGCACTTCAACCACATTGTCGCAACCACAGGCTTTGGCCACCGCCGTCAACGAGGTCTTCTTGCCCGCATAGGTCGGCTGGTCGCCGGTCGAGCCATAGGAACCGTTGTCGATGATCAAGAGAATGAAGTTGTCGGCGACGTTGTTGGCGATCGTCGGCAGCGTGCCCAGATTTGTCAGGACCGAACCGTCGCCGTCGATCGAAATGACGGTCTTGTCCTGGGCCAAGGCCAGCCCCAGACCGATCGAGGACGACAGTCCCATCGTGCCGAGCATATAAAAATTGGTGGGCTGGTCGTCGATCATATGTAGCTCTTGGCTGGGCAGACCGATGTTGCAGACGACAAGCTCGTCGCGAAGAATTGGCGCGATTTCGCGCAGGATTTCAGAACGGATCATTGGTCTCCGTAGCCTCCCCAGAAGTTGGCGTCGGTCAGGATCGCCACCGGTTTGTTGCACATGAATGTGTATTTCAGGATCATATCCAGCTCGGACGCGTCCGACTGCTTATGGAAGTGGTAGGTCGGGATATTCATCTGGGCCAGCAGCGCCTTGGTATGCACTGCCATCTCCACCTGACAGGCGACCGGTTCGCGCAGTTCTCCACGGTAGGAGATCAGCATCGGAAGCGGCATCCGGTAGTACTGGATCAGCGTTGCCAGCGTGTTGATCGTCACGCCGATGGCGGTGTTCTGCATGATTATGGCGGGACGTTTGCCCCCCATCCATGCGCCTGCACACAGGCCCATGCCCTCGTCCTCCTTGTTGGACGGGATGTGGAAGATTTCGGCGCGCGCTTCGACTTCCTCGATTACGCCGGCAAGCTGCTTGCATGGAACGGTGGTGATGAACGAAACGTCATTCGCCACCAGATCGTCCACGATTTTCTTATCAATACTCAAGGGGCGCTCCTTTACGTGGGTTTGGAAAATATCAGGGTCGGCTACGCAGAACGTGGACGGCGCAGGGTGCATGACGCACCACGCGCGCCGCCGTCGATCCGAGCAGGTAATTAATGAGGCCGGGCTTATGCGACCCGATCACGACGCAATCCACGTCCTGCTGGACCGCGACGTCGATGATGCCGCGCCCGCTGTGGCCCTTGACGACCATCGCGGTGACATCCGGCAGACCTTTGACTCGGGCGTCCAGCTTGGCCTTGGCGTGGTCGAAGGCTTCTTGCACGACCGCCTCGTCCAGATAGGCTTTGACCGAGTCTTGCGGCGCTTCGAGCACGTGCAGGGCAGTAATCTTGCCGCCTTCGGACAAAAGCGTTCGAGCCACATCGAGGACGGCTTCGCCGATGCCATGGTCCAGAGCCATGGGTACCAGAATATTCTTATACATCAGACGGCTCCAATATGATTTTTGGGGCGGCCACACGGCCCGCACGAATATCGGAAAAGGCTTGTTGCCCTTGGCCCAGCGGCCGCTGTTCGGTCCAGTCCAGCGGACCCAGACATCCATCGAAGATCGCCGCAGCGGTGTCGCGGAAATCTTGCGCGGTATAGGTGTAGGTCCCGACGAAGGTGATCTCCTGCAAGGTTATCCGACGGATATCAAGGCCGCCTTCCCCTTCGCCCAGCCCGATGTGCATGATGACGCCGCCGGGCAAAACCATCGCACTGGCGTCCGCACGCGTCGTAGCATAGCCGACACCGTCGATCACCAGATCGGCCTGCATCACGCTGCCCGGGGCCACGGCGTCAAAGCCGTCGATCTGATCCAGCGTCGCGCGGCGGACGGCGTTAGGCTCGGCAACCGTAATCTGCGTCGCGCCAAAGGCTCGCAGGGCCAGCGCCGCGCCAACGCCGATGGCACCGCCGCCGATGACATGACATCGGGCGTCGGCCAGTGGCATGTCTAATGCAGCCGCGCCCAGCCGCACCGCATGCCAGCCACAAGCGAGCGGTTCAGCGAGGGCCGCTTTCCGTAAGGGCACGTCGTCTGGCACCGTCACGAGGTTTTCGTCGCGCATCACCACCAGTTCGGCGAAGGCGCCTTCGCGCGGTGGCATCGAGATAATCATCCGTTCGGGACACAGGTTATCGCGACCGGCCAGACAGGCCCGGCAGGTGCCGCAGGTCACAAGCGGGTTAATCGTCACCCGCGCACCCTTGTGGGCTCCGTCGATGACCGTGCCCGCAGCCTCGTGCCCCAGGATCAGTGGCGCGGGACGTCGCTCGTCGTGGCCCAGAAATGCGTGCATGTCCGAGCCACAGATACCCGATGCTTCGACGCGGATCAGGCTTTGCCCCGGACCCGGTTTCGGATCGGGTATATCGCGGTAAACCAGCGTTTCGACGGCGTCGTAAATCAGCGCTTTCATTTCGCAGTGAACCCCCCATCGACCATCAGGATCTGTCCAGTGACGTAGACGGAGGCATCTGAGCACAGGAACAGAAGCGGCCCGTCCAGATCTTCCAATGCGCCATTACGGCCAATACAGGTCTGCGACGCATTTCGCGCGGCGCGCTCCGGGTCGGCAAAGACTGGTCCGGTCAGTTCCGTCGGAAAGAACCCCGGTCCGATGGCGTTTGCGGTGATGCCATCGCGGGACCAAGCCTCGGCCATGGCGCGGGTCAGTTGGGCGACACCGGCCTTGCTGGCACCATAGCTGACGCCGCCGGAAAAAGCGCGGGTCGTCTGCAACGATGCGAAATTCACGATGCGACCCCAGCCCTTGGCCTTCATCGCGGGAGCGAACGCTTTGCTGAGGAAGAACGGCGCCGCCAGATTGAGGTTCATCGTCACGTCCCAGCCGTCCGGCGTGACGTCGTCGGCTGCTTGACGGGTGTTGATCCCCGCCGCGTGGACCACGATATCGGGCGCACCGAAGGGTGCCGCGATTTGCTTCGCGATATCTTCGATCTGGTCCCGCTGTGACAGGTCGGCCGCAACCGTTGCGGCGGCGTCGCCGGTTTGCGCCGCCCAGTCCGACAGCGCCTCCGCCCGCCGAGCGACCCCCACGACCTTGGCACCCGCCGCCGCCAAGGCGACAGCGGCGCGCTGCCCCAGACCGGCGCTGGCACCGGTCACACATGCAACGCGTCCCGTCAGGTCGAAGAGATTGCGAGGATCACTCATCGGCGCTGAGGTCGAAATTCTCGTCGGGAAAGTACTTGGCAAGACGGACGTCTGCCGCGCGGGCGTGGCCTTCCATCCCTTCGAGACGCGAAATACGGGCAGTCGCCTGTGCCACCCGCTTGGAGCCTTCGCGCGTGGATTGCTGCCACGTGACGATTTTCATGTACTTATGGACGGAGAGGCCGCCGGTATAGGACGCGGCCCCCGAGGTCGGCAGGACGTGGTTCGTACCCGACGCCTTGTCGCCATATGATACAGTGGTTTCCTCGCCCAGAAACAGCGAGCCATAGCAGCTGAGCCGGTCGCGCCACCAATCGAGGTCCTTCGCCTGTACAGTCAGATGCTCGGGCGCGTATTCATCGGAGCATTCGGCCATGTCTTCGCGGTCGGAACAGACGATGACTTCGGCATAATCGCGCCATGCCTTGAAGGCGTTGTCGCGGTTCACGTTCGGCAGATCGTCAATCAGCACTGGGACGCGGTTGATGACATCCACGGCCAAATCGCGGTCGTCGGTTACCAGCCAGACGGGCGAATTATATCCGTGTTCGGCCTGCGATACCAAATCAGTCGCGACGATGTGCGGATCGGCGGTCTTATCGGCGATGATCAGGCTGTCTGTCGGACCCGCAATCATGTCGATGCCAACACGTCCGAACAGGATGCGCTTTGCCTCGGCCACAAACTGGTTGCCCGGACCCACAAGGATATTCGCCTTGGGTAGGCCGAACAGACCGAACGTCATGGCGGCCACACCCTGCACGCCACCGAGCGCCATGATCTTGTCCGCGCCGCAGATGTGCGCGGCATAGATAATCGCCGGTGCCACACCGGTGCCCGGACGGGGCGGAGAGGTTGCTGTGATATGATTGCAGCCTGCCACCTTGGCAGTAGTCACCGTCATGATCGCCGAAGCGATGTGACTGTAGCGCCCACCGGGCACATAGCAGCCTGCCGCTTCCACCGGGATCGCCTTTTGCCCGGCGATCAGCCCCGGCACGATCTCGTATTCGATGTCGCGGACGGTGGCCTTCTGGGCTTCGGCGAAGCGGCGCACGTTATCATGGGCAAACTGGATGTCGTCCTTGAGCTTTTGCGGAACCTGGTCGCAGGCGGCTGCAATCTCGACCTCGGTCAGGATGATGTCGCCGTCGTACTTGTCGAACTTCACCGCGTATTCGCGGGCTTTCTCGTCGCCGCCCTCTTCGATGTCGGAAAGGATGCCTTGAACGATTTCATGCACATCCGATGCGCCGGATTGCGCCGTCAGGGTTGCTTTCTTGAGATAGTTTCTAGCCATGGTTTGACCGCCCTATTTGTAAATGTCTGGAAGCATCGTTGTCGAAATCGCCGGTATGAAGGCAATCATGAGCACAACGATCAGCATGAAGAAAACGAAAGGTACCGCGCGCCATGCGATCTTGAGGATGGACTCGCCCGTGATACCGGACACCACGAACAGGTTCAGTCCCAGTGGCGGCGTGATGAAGCCCACGCCGAGGGCCGTGATCATCATGATGCTGAACTGGATTTCGTTCATGCCGATGTTATCGGCCAACGGCTTAAGTATTGGCGCCAGGATCACGATGTTCGGTGTCGTTTCCATGACACAGCCTGCGGCGATCAGGATGCCGATCATCATGAGGATCAGCAGCGTCGGGTCATCCGTCAAAGCGGTAACCGAATAAACAAAGCCCTGCGGCACGCCCATGATCGCCAGAGCCTGCGCCAGCGGCAGAGAAAAGGCGATGATCGGCAGGATGATCCCGTTGACCTTGGCGGACGAAATCAGCATCGCGGGGAAATCGGCCAGTTTCAGGGTGCCGAGGATGAAGCCGATGATGATCGTGACGATAACTGCGGTCGCACCCGCTTCGGTCGGTGTGAGACGACCCGAAAAGATGCCGTAGAAGATGATACCTGGCACGATGAATGCATACCATCCCGAGGCAAGTGAACGACCGAGATTTCCGAAGTACACCGACGCTGACAGGTTGCCCCCCCCTTCGTAGCCGTAAATACGGTTGACCACGATATTCGTCACGAGGATGGCGGTCAGGATCAGGAACCCCGGGATGATCGCCGCAAGGAAAAGCGTCGATGCCGATATGCCAAGCACCAGACCGATTATGATATAAGCGATCGAAGGCGGAATCAGGATGCCGGTACAGGCCCCTGCAGCGACCAGAGCACAGGCATAGGGACGCGGGTAGCCGCTTTCGACCAGCCGGTTGATCGTCATCCGGCCCACCGCGGCGGCCCCAGCCGCGTCAGAGCCGGAAATCGCGGCGAACATGCCGCAGACAAGCACCGTGGCCGAACCGAAGCCACCTTTGGCGAACTGAGTCAGGGCCTCGGCCACATCCAGGAACTTGCGCGACAGCCCGGTGCGCACCAGCACGTCACCCGTCAGGATGAACAGTGGCACGGCAGTCAGGGCAAAGGCATCGATTCCGTCGAACAGGCTCTCGCCGACCAGTGCAAGCGGCAGGTCGCCCGACATCAGCAGCATGGTGATCGCCGCGACCCCGATCGAGGCCCAGACCGGCACGGCCATGGCGCTAAGCGCTACGAACATGATTACGGGCAGATAGAAATCCCAGCCCAGTTCAACGGCTTGGTTGAGGGTATCAAAAAGCATCTCTTATCCCCTCAATCGAACAATTTATCGCCTTCGTAGACGTCAGTACCGTCCCGAAGGCTGCGCAGATCGCGCAGGAAGGATTGGGTCAGGCGCAAAAGCATCAGTGCGAAACCAATGGGCACCGCCATCAGGAACCAGACCATCGAGATCCGCAGACCATGGCTGACCGAACCGAATTTCCAGGAGACGAGCACTGTTTCCATCGACCAGTAGAGGGCGATGACCGCGACCCCGAACATCACCAGATCGCCGAACATATAAAGCAGCGCCTTGGGCCGTGGCCCGAGGTAGTGCATGACCACGTCGATGCGGATGTGCGCCCGTTCCTTGACCGCCGCAGCCGCGCCGATCCAGGCGAGGTAGATGAACGAATAGCGCACGACCTCTTCGCCCCAGATCGACGAGTAGGAGAAGATCTCTCGGCGCAGCACTTCGACTGCCATCGTCATGACAAGCATCACGTAAAATACCAAAAGCGCCCATCGTTCGGCGTCTCGGTTGAGCAGGCGCAGAATTCTCATGACGGACCTCTCTTGTTGCCATGCGGACCAAATCCGCACGGCTCTCTTGGAGTGTGATCGGTAAACTGAACTGGTCGGTGGACAGACGCCCGTTTGGGCGCCTGCCGCGTGTCTTCAGGCGTCGTTGACGTAGTAACGGCCCATAGTGCCGGCCGCTTCTTCCAGCTTGGCGAAGGTCTCCATCGATCCGGCCAGTTCGGTCTTGAAGCTGTCCCAATCGGGCAGCTGGTATCCTCCGGTCGCCTGCCATTCGGCCAATTGATCGTCCGATAGCGTGTGGAATTCCACACCGGCCTTGCGAAGCTCGGCCATGGCGTAGTTCCGCGACGACGGCACCTTGGCGAGGTTCTGGTGCCGCGTGATCTCAGAGGCTTCCATAATGCCGTCCTGAATTTCTGGCGACATAGAATTGAACCATTCGAGGTTGCAGGAATAGACTTGGCTGTCAGGCACGGCCTGCGTGAAGGTCACGTGCGACAATATATCCTTGAAACCAAAGACGTAAAGCGCGCCCACGGACGGGTCCAAAGCGTCAGCCACGCCCTGTTTGATCGCCGAAGGCGTTTCGCCCCAGGCCACCGGTGTCGGGTTGGCACCGACCATGCGATAATACTGTTGCAACATGGCGGAGCCAGGCACGCGGAACTTGATGCCGGCCAGATCGCCCGGCGTCAGAACAGGGCCAGCGCCGCCAGCGCGGATAGCCACGACACGGGGGTCGATGTTGACGTAGAACAGCGTCTTGAAACCCGCAGCTTCGACCTTGGGATTCACTTCCTGCGCCCAGACATCGGAATGGACGAGGTTGGTGAACCGCTGGTTCGAACCGCAGAGGTACGGCATGTTGATAAGGTCAACTGCACTGGCGAACGGGGCGAAGTTCGACAGCGAGTGCTGCGCGGCCTGAATTGTGCCGGTCTGCACCTTTTGGACCAACGCGCCCCCTGCCCCAAGCTGACCACCGGGTGCGAGCTTGACGTAGACTTTTCCGCCCGTGGCGTTCTGGATGTTTTCCTTCAGGTCGAGTTGCATGATCGGATAGCTGCGGGTCGCGCCAAGTACATAGGCCGTCGCGATGGTCATGACTTGCTCAGCTGCGGCTTCGCGGTCCCGCTCTTCGTTTGCGGTCTGGGCGGTGGCTTCCGTCGACCAGAGCGTTCCTGCGGCGCCGGCGACGAGAGCAGCTGTAAAGCTGCCTGCGCCCGCCAGTTTCAGGAAATTGCGGCGCTCGGCCGAATAGAGATGCGCGTTGTCGTTTTCCAATGTGTTGTCCTCCCTGGACGGTTCCCGCCACGCCTATTTTTTGGCGTCGGCTTCCTTCTTCAGAATGGCTATGACGAACAAAACCGCGACGCCGCCCAGCACCAGCATCTCACCCACGTCATTCAGGAAGGCGGAATTCGATGCTGCGCCAAGCCCCACGTTCACAGTAAAAACCGCAAATAATATGATCGCTAAGATAAGCGGCATGTCGCGTCTCCTCCCAGTCGCAAAGCCGATTCTGCCCTTATGTAAGCCATTACATTTACAAAATGCAAGCCTTTACATTTTGTGATCGGCAGTCTGTTGTACGTCCTGCCCTCTACCCTGCCCCAAGGATCTGCATGAATTCCAAGCGAACCACACCAACACTTCAGGACGTAGCCAACGCGACGAGCGTGTCGACCGCGACCGTTTCACGCTACCTGAACTTCCCCGATCAGGTCGCGGAACGCACGCGCAAGAAGGTCGCAAAGGCGATCCGCGATTTGGGCTATTCGCCCAATTTCGGTGCGAAAGCGATGGCGGCCCGCAGGACCAACACCATAGGTGCGATCATTCCGACCATGGAAAACGCGGTCTTCGCACGTGGTCTGCAGGCATTTCAGGATGAATTGCGTCTTCACGGATTTACGATGCTCGTCGCCAGCACGTCTTACAGGCCGGATATCGAAGAGGAACAGATCAGGACGCTCGTCGCACGCGGTGCCGACGCATTGCTTTTGATTGGTCATGCACGGAACCCGGAGGTTTACCGGTTTCTGAAGGCGCAAAATGTGCCGACGCTTGTGACATGGGCATTCGATGCAGGTTCGAAGCGGCCGTCCGTCGGCTTCGACAACAGGGCGGCCATGCGCGAGATGGCGACCAAGGTGATCGGGCTCGGTCACCGGCGACTGGCGCTCATCTCGGCGGAAACAGCCATGAACGATCGGGCCGAAGCACGACGCGTTGGAATACAGGACGCGATGGCGGCCGCCGGTCTCGACGTGAAAGATCTGAAGGTTGTCGAGACAACCTACGGCATCGAGGAAGGTGCCGCTGCTTTCGAACAGGTCATGACGTCCACGTCAGACACAACAGCCGTTTTCTGTGGAAACGACGTCTTAGCCGTCGGGGCCTTGCATCGAGCGAGGGATTTGGGGATCTCCGTGCCTCGTGACGTCTCCGTCGTCGGCTTTGACGACATTGAGTTGGCGCAAGTCACCTACCCCCCCCTTACAACGGTGCATGTGCCGCATCGAGAAATGGGACGGCAGGCGGGGCTCGCCCTTACAAAACTGGTGAAGGACGGGATGGCCCCAGAAGCCACTGAATTGAAGACGAGAATAGTGTTTCGCGGAACACTGGCACCGGTCAACACAAGTTAGTGCCGCCTTTGGCGAAGGTCGGGCTGAATTTAATGAACCTGACCTGCCCCCCAAGGCTCCCTCAATCATAATGAGAGTTTGCGGGTTTGGATTTCATATTCGTGATCGTCTTTTTGGGCAAGCGCGTCGTGTGCGGAGCCCTCAAATTGCTCAAGCGCACGACGTGCTTCAGCGGGTGTTTTGTTGTCCAGCGATGAATGCGGTCTGACATTGTTGTAGTCGTATCGCCAAAGAGCCAGCTTGCGGCGGGCATCATCCAACGTATCGAAGATCTCCTCATTCAGCAGCTCGTCTCGCAGGCTGCCATTAAAGCTTTCGATGAAGCCATTCTGCTGTGGTTTGCCCGGATCGATATAGTGCCAATCCACGTCGTTATCGCCAGCCCACTTCAGGATCGCGCGACTGGTAAACTCCGTCCCGTTGTCACTGACAATACAAGCCGGCTTTCCGTAGACGCGCACCAGTGCGTCCAATTCACGGGCAACCCGAGCGCCAGAGATGCTGGTATCGGCCATCAGGCACAGGTTCTCACGGCAGCAGTCGTCATTCACTGCCAGCATGCGAAACTTACGAGATGCGCCGAACGTATCAGACACAAAATCCAACGACCAGCGCTCGCCTGGGCGCAAAGCCACGGGCATAGGTGTCCGCGATCCACGCGCACGTTTACGGCCTCTGCGCCGCCTGACACCCAGCTTTTCCTCGGTGTAGAGGCGATACAGTTTCTTGTGATTCATGATCATGCCTTTGCGTTCCAACAACACACCAATCCGGCGATAGCCGAACCGACGCCGTTTGCTGGCAATTGCCTTCATCTCTTCGCGAACTTCAGGATTATCCGGCGGCTTGTCGCGCCGGACGGTCTTCGGATCAACACCGACCAGCCTGCACGCACGACGTTGCGAGATATCATGATCCCGCATTGCCTTGCGTGCTGCAGCCCGTCGCAAATTCGGTGTCGTCAGTTCTTTCCCAGCAAATCTTTCAACACAACATTGTCGAGCATCGTGTCCGCCAGAAGACGCTTCAGCTTGGCGTTCTCGTCCTCCAGCGATTTAAGGCGGTGGGTGTCAGAAACGTTCATACCGCCATATTTGGCTTTGAACTTGTAGAACGAAGCAGGGCTCAGGCCATGTCTGCGACACACCTCGGCCGTCGGCATCCCAGCTTCCTGTTCTTTGATCATCCCGATTATTTGGGCTTCAGTAAAACGACTCTGTCGCATTTGTTTGCTCCTTCGAAGGTTGAGCAAACTCTACATCAAACTGAGGGAAGTTTCGGGGAGCAGGTCAAGGGTAAGGTGGATATGACCGTCAATTGGAAGAAAAGGCCCGCAGCGGATTACTCAGGTAACGTAGACTAGGTGTTTGATCCCACGGTTTGACGGTGTGATCCATTCGAGAGAATGGAAGGAAGCACTATGGGACAGGTGAGAAACGGCCACTACCTGCTGGTGGTCAGACGACACTCTGGCCGCAGCGTTAGGCCTCGCTTGCCACCAGATGTCCAGATCCAACTGACCGGAGAGCCAACCGCTTGGGCGGGTCGCCCACGCGGCGAACCGGGCTTGGCGGATCGCTGGCATGGACGGCGCGGACGGGAAGAACCCTTGACGGATCGGGGTGCGGCACCGCGTCGATCAGGCGGCGGGTATAGCTGTGCTGTGGATTGCCGAAGACCTGGGCGCTGCTGCCCGTCTCGACGATCTGGCCCAGAAACATGACGGCCACGCGATCGGCGATATTCTCGACAATCGCCATGTCGTGGGAAATGAAGAGGTAGGACATGTCCATCTCCGCCTTGAGCTCTGCCAGAAGATCCAGAACGCTCGCTTGGACCGACACGTCCAAAGCGGACACGCTTTCATCTGCGAGGATTAGCTTGGGATTAAGCGCCAGCGCACGGGCGATGCAGATGCGTTGCCTTTGCCCGCCTGAAAATTCGTGCGGATAACGGTCGAGCGCGTCGCGCGTCAGGCCGACCCGGTCGAACAGCGCCTCGGCCCGGGCGCGCCGGGACGCCACGTCGCCGATCCCGTGGATGACCAACGGCTCCATCACTAGGTCCCCCACCCGCATCCGACCGTTCAGCGCCGCCATCGGGTCCTGAAAGATCATCTGCATTTGCCGACTGGCGGCAAAGCGGGCGGCTGGCGTGCTGCCCAGCGTTTCGCCGTCGAACTCCACGATACCCTGGTGTGGGACCAACCCGGTCAGGGCCCGTGCGATCGTGGATTTGCCACAGCCGCTTTCGCCCACCAAGGCGAAGGTCTCTCCGGGGTGGATGTCGAAGGTCACGCCTTCGACGGCGTGCACGCGGGATTGCGTCCGCCCGAGAATGCCGCCCTTCAGGTCATAAGTGACAACCATGTCACGGATCGAAACCAGCGGTCGCCTCAGCGGCTTTACCGATGCCTCCCGCCCCTGGCCCATGCGGGGCACGGCGGCCAGAAGCGCCTGCGTGTAAGCCTGCTTCGGGGCCGAAAACAACTGGCCTACCGCGGCCGTCTCTACCATCACGCCGGATTGCATCACCAACACGCGGTCGGCCATTTCGGCCACCACACCCATGTCGTGGGTAATCAGGATCAGGGCCGTCCCCATATCGCGGCTCAGGTCGCGGAGGAGGTCCAGCACCTCTCTCTGGACGGTCACGTCCAGCGCGGTCGTCGGTTCGTCCGCGATCAGGATGTCGGGGCGCAACGCGATGGCCATGGCGATCACGACCCTCTGACGCATCCCGCCCGACAGCTCGTGCGGATACTGGCTCAACCGCCGCTCCGGTTCGGTCAGGCGCACCGCGCGCAGCGCTTCCAGCGCACGAGCTCGGGCCGCCTGACGCGACAACGGTTCGTGCGCGCGCAGGGCTTCAACCAGCTGATCGCCTATCCGCATGACGGGGTTCAGTGCCGTCATCGGTTCCTGAAAGATCATGGCGATGCGACTGCCGCGAATGGCTTGCAGTTTTGTCTCGGCCAGTTTCGTCAGATCGACGTCACCAAAGATGATCGACCCGGCCGCAACATGAACGGCGGGGGGCGGTAAAAGGCCCATGATGGCAAGCGACGTCAGCGATTTTCCCGAACCGCTTTCGCCCGCGATCGCCAGCGTCTCGCCGCGCCGCAGATCGAATGTGAGGCCGATCACGAGGGGTTTGACGCCTCCCAGCTGGCGCACGGAAATATCGAGGTCGCGCACGGAAAGGACGACCGGGGCTTCCCCGGCGACCTGCGCCGCCGGGGAAAGGATTTCCTGCGTGGTCATTCGAACACGATTCGTGGGAAGTAGAACGAGACGACCCAGTTCGGGTTGTCCACGATTTCCGAGATTCGCAGATCGCCGCAGGTGGAGACCAGCATATAGGCATCTTCGGGCGCGAGTTTCTGTGTCGCACACAGGTGGTCGACCATCTGCGAAACCGCGTTTCGCGCCCCGCTCATCAGGTCGGGTCCGATGCCCGTCGTCACCTCGTAGCCCTTGGCATCCAGATGCCGCGTCACCGGCCCGGACGTAGTGAAGCGCGGCATCTTGAGGTTTGCGCCTTTCACCAGGTCCAGCGTCACGGTGGCATCCATCGGGCTTTCGATGGCCGTGCCGCAGACTTCACCGTCGCCCTGCGCCGCGTGGGTGTCCCCGATCGAAAAGAGTGCCCCCGCGACTTCAACCGGCAAGTAGAGCGTGGTGCCCGCCGCCAGATCCCGGATATCCAGGTTGCCGCCGACCCGCCGGGGCGGGACGATGGAGTGCAGGCCCGGCTCCGCCAGGGCGCAGCCGATGGTGCCCGCGAAGGGCTTCAAGGGCACGCGTCCCTGCTTGCCGAAGAGCGCCGGCTCTAGTGTGTCGGCGTCATACTTCCAGAGCGTCAGCGCGGGATCCTCGAACTGGTCGGCGAGCAGGCCGAAGCCTGGAATGTTCGCCGTCCAGCCAAAGCCCGATGGAGTGAAGCCCTCGATCTGGATCTTGAGCGCGTCGCCCGGTTCGGCCCCATCGACATAAATGGGGCCGGACACGGGATTGATCTTGCCGAAGTCGAGCGTGCGCACGTCCTCGACGGTACTTGTCGCCGTCAATTGCCCGGCGGAACTGTCGTGGCACTTGAACTCGATGGTCGATCCGGGGGCGACCGTCTCGACCGGGACAAACGAATTGTCCCAGCCGAAATGGTGGCTTGCGCCGTGGATCGTGTAGTCAGGACATTTATTGCACATCGGTGACGAACACATAGTCGTAGTTGACGGGAATCGAGACCGGATCGACGTAGAGCGCATCCGCCCCGCCCATGCGCGGCGACTTCATGGTGTAGCGCTGCTCGTTAAAGACCGGCACCCAGGGCGCGTCTTCCATGACGGCCATGTAGACGTCGGACCACATCTTCAAGCGATCATCGACCATGGCCGGGTCAGTCATGCTGTCGGCTTCGATCGCCATCGCGTCGATCTCCTCGTTGCAATACCAGGACCAGTTCCAGCCGCCTTGCACGGCTCCGTCACAACCCAGAATCGGGCCGTAGAAGTTCGACGCATCGGGGAAGTCTGCAATCCAGGCCATGCCGCCGGACCAGATCATCGGGGCCTGATCGGCCTCGCCACCGGCCGCAATCACGCTGGCCTGCGCAAGGCTCTGGATCGACGCGGTGATACCGATCTGGCTCAGGTCCTGCTGGATGGCCTGCGCGATGCGCGGGTTGGGGTCGGTGTTCATGACGAACAGTTCCGTCTCGAACCCGTCGGGGAAGCCTGCTTCGCCCAGCAGGGCCTTGGCCCCCTCCACGTCATAGGAATAGCCCGCGTACCCGTCGGTGTAACCCGGCATCGATGGCGGCAGCGGCTGTGTCGCGGGCACGGCACGACCGTTGATGACCTGTGTGATCCGCTCCTTGTTGATCGCCATGTTGACGGCCTTGCGCACGTCGACGTTGTCGAAGGGCGGGATATTGACGTTCAGGGTGATATAGCCGGTATGCAGCTGCCCGCCCTCGATCACGCGCGATGCCTGCTCGGGATCGGCCATGACTTCCATGAACTTCGCGGGGGGGATGCCGTCACCGGGCACGTCGACTTCACCGTTTTGCAAGCGCAGCAAGGCGACGATAGGCTCCTGCCCCACTTCGAAGGTCACGGAGTCGAGGTACGGCATACCTTCTCG